>Ga0172381_10002477_pt1 | contig 20377 bp, 25 predicted proteins | sample Leawel6488metaG_FD_119754 | JGI IMG/M metagenome (GOLD analysis project Ga0172381, IMG submission 119754) | Leachate microbial communities from a municipal landfill in Southern Ontario, Canada - Leachate well 64-88 metaG | ecosystem: Engineered > Solid waste > Landfill > Unclassified | place...
AAGTTTAAAAACTAAGGGGAAGGGATACTTAAAAAATGTTGGTAACTTTTTTCTGGCCGCCCTGTTCATTAGTTCAATACTAATTAGTTTTTCCCGAAGTTTCTGGGCGGGAATGGCTGGAGCTGTCGCTTTCAGTTTTATTGTTATTTGGCGCGTTTATTCTTTTCATAAAGCAATAATTTCCATGTTCTGGCTGCTCGCTAGTGCAATAATCGGCTTTGTAATGATTTATTCGGTTTCTATTGTTCCATATCCAAGCAAGGGAGAATTCAATGCCAATTTCATTGAACGTGTCAGCGGCAACAAGAATGAACCAGCACTGGCTTCTCGTTGGTCACTTTTACCAGTGCTCGGTAGAGAAATAAAGAAAGAACCATTCTTAGGCCAAGGGTTTGGCGCCACGGTTACTTATTTTTCTGAAGATCCTAGGGTTTTACAAAATAATCCGACAGGAGAATATACTACCTATGCTTTCGAATGGGGCTATCTTGATCTTTGGCTAAAAACTGGATTGTTCGGACTATTAGCCTATCTCTTATTGATTTTTTATCTAGTAAAAGAAGCGGTAATTATTGGTTATAAGAATAACGACTTTATCCTATTTGGTCTTGGCGACAGTATAATTTTCTTAGCGCTGACTAATTTTTTTACACCCTATCTAAATCACCCCCTTGGTATGGGAATTTTGATAATTGGGGCTTGTCTTATCCAGAAAGATAGAGTATATTAATAATCAAATAATCTTCAATAAATAAACTAAAATTATGAACGAACAAATCATCTCTCAAGAAGGCTATGACAAGCTAAAAGATGAGTTAACTTTTTTAACCACCATTAAACGCAAAGGGATTGCTGAAAGAATAGAACGCGCTAAAGAACTGGGTGATTTAAGTGAAAATGCTGAATACAGTGAAGCTAAAGATGCTCAAGCGTTAAACGAAGGACGCGTTCTTGAATTAACTAACACTTTAAAAAATGTCACCGTTGTCCAGCACGAAGATTCCAATGGCCAAGTATTAATGGGTTCAAAAGTAACTGTTAAGGCTAATGACAAAGAAAAACAATATACTATTGTCAGCTTTAATGAAGCCGATCCCTTGGATGGCAAAATTTCCAATGAATCTCCGCTCGGTGTTGCTTTCTTAAATAAAAAGAAAGGGGAGGTGGTTGAAGTTGAAACTCCAAAAGGAACCGTTAAATATAAAATCTTAAAGATTGAATAAAATAATCAATTTTATGACTGCCAAAAAAGAGACAGAAATAGAATCAACCGCATCAGCGAGTGAACGCGATGACAGAATAAAAAAAATGTCTGAACTTATCAATGCAGGAATAAATCCTTATCCGGCTAAAGTTAAGCGCGATTTTGAAATTAACTCTGTCTTAAATGATTTTGAATCTTTAGTGGATAGTCAGAAAGAATTTTATATTGTCGGTCGGTTACGTTCAAAAAGAGAACATGGTAATTTAGCTTTTGCTAATTTAGAAGACGCGAGCGGTAATATCCAACTAGCTTTTTCTAAAAAAGATATCGGCGTTGAAGCTTATAAATCTTTTCTGAAACTGATTGATATTTCCGATTTCATTCAAGTTAAAGGTAATGCTTTTCTAACTCATAAAGGTGAGAAAAGCGTCATGGTTAAAGAATGGCAATTACTTACCAAAGCTCTACGCCCGATACCGGATGCTTGGTATGGTCTAAAAGATGAAGATGAACTTTTCCGCAAGCGTTATCTTGATTTATTATTGAATAAAGAATTAAGAGATTTATTTTATAAAAAATCTTTATTTTGGGAAGTGACTCGAAATTTCATGAAGCGTCATGGCTTTTTTGAAGTTGAAACCCCAACTCTTGAAGTTACCACTGGCGGAGCGGAGGCTAATCCATTTAAAACTCATCACGATGATTTTGATATTCCAGTCTATCTACGCATTTCTGTTGGAGAGCTATGGCAAAAGAGATTAATGGCGGCTGGCTATGAAAAAGTATTTGAAATCGGACGTGTTTATCGTAATGAAGGTTCGAGCCCTAACCATCTTCAAGAATTCACTAACATGGAATTTTATTGGGCCTATGCCGATTATGAAATGGGGATGAAATTAGCTCAAGAACTTTATCAAGAAATCGCTGTCAAAGTTTTTGGAAAAACTAAATTCAAGACTAGAGAATTTGAATATGATTTAGCCGGCGAGTGGCCGAAATTAGATTATCGCGAAGAAGTTTTAAAACAAACAGGAGTTGATGTTTTAAAGACGAGTGAAGAGGAGATGAAAAAGAAATTAGAAGAATTAAAAGTTAAATACGAAGGAGATAATCGCGAACGTTTAATGGATACTCTCTGGAAGTATTGCCGAAAAAATATTGCCGGACCGGTATTCTTAGTAAATCATCCAAAATTAGTTAGTCCTTTAGCCAAGGCTAAACCAGAAAATCCAGAATTAACCGAAAGATTTCAGATTATTATTGCCGGCGCGGAAATCGGTAATGGCTTTTCAGAATTAAATGATCCAATTGATCAATACAAACGTTTTGAATTACAACAGAAACTTATTGATAGAGGTGATAAAGAAGCGATGATGCCTGATTGGGAATTTGTCGAAATGCTTGAGCATGGTATGCCGCCGACTTGTGGTTTTGGTTTTGGCGAGAGATTCTTTGCCTTTTTGGTTGATAAACCGATTAGAGAAACAACTTTATTCCCATTAATGAAACCGAAAAAAGAAAATTAAATCTAACTTATGCGCCTTTGGAGCTTATCGCCAAAATATCTCGATCGCCAAGGTCTTTTAGCGGTTTGGCGCGAAGGATTACTGGCCAAAAAAGTTCTCGCAGGAAAAACAAAAGGTTATAAAAACCATCCGCAATTAAATAGATTTAAAGAAAGCGATGGCGTTCTAGACCATATCAATTCATATTTATTCAAAATTTATCAAGAAGCAGAGAAACGAGGCTATAAATTTTCGATTGAAAAAATAGAAAACTTGAAAATTTTAAATAAAAAGATTAAAGTAAATAGCGGTCAGGTAGTTTATGAATTTTCCCATTTGCTAAATAAATTGAAAGTTAGGGATACAAAAAGATATCAGGAGTTAAAGAATATAAAAATACCGGCAGTTAATAGTTTATTCAAAGTTGTTAAGGGCGATATTGAAGATTGGGAAAAAGTTAAGAAGTAAGACGAATTAAATATTCGGGGATCGTCTAGCGGTAGGACACCAGGTTCTGGCCCTGGTAACCGAGGTTCAAATCCTTGTCCCCGAGCATTGAAGAAAAATCGCTTTTATTAGTGATTTCAGAGAGCTGTTTATATGGCTCTTTGAATGAAATATTAGCGATTTTTTTGTTGCCGATTTCAGCGTTCCAAAGTAGGGAATTTAAAGTTTCTCTCTTTTTCTCTAAAGACATGGCTAAAAAGGTTTTTCTCATTTGTTTAGGCCTTAAAAAAGTATTTTTTATTCGTTCCAAAGTATCCGTGTCTACCTTTTTTAATTTGTCTTTTAGCTCGCTTAAATCCTTTAAAGCGTTAATCTCCTCATTGTTTAATTGCTTATCCTTGGCCTCATAGACGGCCTTATCTAGCGTTTTATCAAGATAAGCGTCTCGAAACATCGATGTATTGGCCGTAGGTCATTCGCTTCATTTCGTATCCCTTAATATTACTGGTATCAATAACAGATAAAGATTTCTCTTTAATCTCTTCAACTAGTTGTTTGGCTTGTTCAGTATTACCATCTTTTTGTAAATCTTTTATTTCTTGGATAAGCCCGGCAACTCCGGATAAAAGAGTAAAATATATAGGAAGACCGGCCATAATATTAGGGTCTCTTTTATTGTTATAGTCTTCTTGCCAAATCTTAAATTTATCCTTAAATATTGGAATTTTAGTTAAGCCATCCGGGGAAGTAAAATCAATAACAATATTATTTAAAGCGTCTTCGCTTTGTTCGTCTAAAATAGCGGATTGTTTTTCTATGTAATCAATAATAGGATTTAAGGCATTAACTATATACGGCTCAGAAGCCAAAAAGTTCATATAATCAAAAACTATCTCGAAGCTTTTAAAAGTGCCTGCGAGCTTTTTGAATTGACGGTTATAATCCAGTAGCTTGTCTTTGATTTGGTCTGTTGTCATATCTGTATATAAGCACAAATTAGCCTTAATGGCAATTGACAGATTTTTGATTTTTTAGGGATTTTGTGGTAACTTTAACTTATAAATGATTTAAAAAAATTATATGGAAACTTTTATTATTATCGTAATTGTGCTTTGGCTTGTTTGGTTATCATTAAAACAAAAAGCATTAACTAATATTATTGCCGGTAATCATAAAGATCTAAAAATAAATAACAGCGATAACGAAGAAATAACTGATGAAATAGTTGCCCAAAACGAAAAGGCATTTGAAGAAGAGATTTTTGGGGATAACTATTCAATTTTACCAGATTCAATTTCGAGCCAAGAGATATATATTTATAGGCATCTAATGTTGCCTTGGTTTAGGGAATTGTCAGCTAAAAGTAGATATAAAGAAGAGGAAATAAAAAAGATTAGAAAAGACTGGGTTGATTATTTGGAGGCCTTGAAAGATAGAAGTTTATATGCCTTTTTAGCTTCGGAAGAAGAAAATGAAGAAGCTAAAAAAGAAAAAGACTCTAAACATATTATTGCCTCAAAAAAAGTTTGGACAATTGAAGATGCTTTTGCTTCAGCTATTAGTAAAGAGGCCGTGAAAGAATTAGACCGCATACGTGAAATAACTAGATTTGGTGCCTTTAATAATCGAGGAGAACTTGCTCCGGATGGTTTCAGATTTGAAGATGGGGAGCTTATTCCAGATAAAGATACTTCAATGAAAAATAGTAAGAAAAAAGGAATATTCTTTTAAATATTTTTATAGTTTAAAAAATGTATTCAAATTCCAGTGAATTAAAAAAAATAAAAGACTGCTTGGACGGTTTGAGCAATCTACTAAAAGATAGGGTAGATTTGGAGCGAATACATCGAGATAATGAATTTAATAGAAGAATGTCCGTTGTTTTAAGTTCCTTTTCGGATATAGAAACAATTCTATTAAGATTAGAAAAGAATATTCTAAAATGTGAAACGATAGAAAGAGGTATTCAAAAGAGAAATAATAACGAAGACAAAGAAATAATACAAGAAGAAGGGCAAATATTAAGGAGAGAGGAAGAGACTATTAATAGAGAAAATAAAGTGGATTTAAAGGCCTTATATATATTTACAAAAATATTTCTAGATGACTTTACTCAACTTATTAGATTTATTTATAATTGGCGTGGCATAGGAGACCGATCAATTACGCAGTTTTATTCTTCACTTAAAACATATACAGGAACGGATCATCAAATACTTTTGTTTAAAAAGGAGTGCTTTGAAAAAATAGAGTTAATTAATAATTTTGTAACCAAATATAGAGATAATGGCATTATTCATAATCAGAGCAAACACAAACAAACTACTTGGTTTATTAATGATATGCGAGGAGGCGTAAAACAAGTAGGAGTTAAAAAAATAGGAGATGAGCAGTCCTCAGTTACCCCCATTGAATTAATAACTATGGTTCGTGAATTTTTATGTTTAACAACAAAATTTATTAATCATAATATTTAAATATATGACCGATGTTCAAAAAAGAAACTTTAATATTGGGCAAGGAGTAAAAATTTTGATAGGTTTAGCAATTATTATTTATGGAGTTGCAAATAGCTATCTTTCTTTGAGTGCGGAGGCAATGGGGTATAATTTTGTAATGTTGGTAATTGCTTGTTTTGGACTTTATCTTGTTATTAGCGGCATAAAACCAGAATTAAAAATTAATAAAATTTTTAAATATTTAGGAATAGTGTGTATTGCGATTATCGTCATCTGTATGATAATTTATGCCGTAAGTATTTAATATTTATAAAAATATATGGGAATTAAATTTGGGGAAATAGATTCCTCTCAAATTCTGGAAAATGAATATAGGATTGGAGTTCTTGAGGGACTTATTGAATTTTTGCTAAATAATAACACGACAAAGCCGACTCCAGAAGATGTAATGGCAATTAGGGCAAAAGTTGTTGAAATTTTACAAAAAAAATACCCTAATTCCGGTATTACTCTGAAACAAAAATAATATGTCTCTAAAATTATTTGATAATGACGGATTAATCCAAACGAAAATTCACGGCTTAGAACAAAATGCTTATGTTATAACAGAGGACAAAATGGATTCTTTTAACAATTATTCGTTTGATTTACAAATGTATTTAGCGCTTTTTTCATTATTTTTTGGTGCATTTTTAAGTTCATTATTGGTTATTTTAACGAGTCCCAATAGCTATATAATAAAAATCATATTTTATTGTTCATTATGCTTAATGATATTGTTGGCGATTCTTTTAATAAAAAGCTACCTTAAATTTAAAAAAGTCAGAGCAAGGGTTTTTATAAAAATTGATGAATTGCCCAATATTCTAGATAAGAGTCTAAAAATTGTCAAAGCCACCTACGGGACTAAAGATAAAAATATAGATATTTCTTCTTATTTAAAAGAAAAAATTAATAATAATTCTTTAGATGTAAAGATTTCGAATGATATTGCCGGAGATCCCGCTCCTACAGTAAACAAAGAGGCGGAAATACAGTATTCATTAAATGGAGAAGAAAAAACGGTAATTATTAAAGAAAATGATAGTTTTAAATTACCTTAGTTTATTATAAAAATAGTTCCAATTGTATCCCAAACCCCGAGCAAACAAAATAAAACAGTGCCATTAGGTACTGTTTTATTTTATCAGCGCTATGTCATAAGTATGTTATTCTTGATATACTTTAGTTATATTAATTAACAATCTAAAATATGATTTTATTAGAGTGGTTTACGTCAGCCGTAGCAATATTAATCGCTGGTTATTTAATTCCTGGAGTTAAAGTAGCCGGAGTCTGGAGCGCTTTAATCTTAGCGCTGGTCCTCGGTTTTTTAAATACTTTAATAAAGCCATTACTTGTGCTTTTAACCTTGCCAATTAACATTTTAACATTAGGATTATTTACGCTTGTAATTAATGCCTTAATAATTATGTTGGCTTCAAGTATTGTTAAGGGATTTGAAGTTGGCGGATTTATCAACGCCTTACTTTTCAGTATGGTTTTAACAATTATTCAGGCATTATTCGGAATGATAATTAAAAAATAGATATAATAATTAATTTAAAAAACGTATGGGTTTCGAACAAATGTTTACTAGCAATCCTTGGATCGCAATTTTAATTTCCTTATGGGTTTTACCTTGGAAGGCGGTTGCTTTATGGAAAGCGGCTAAAAATGACAGCAAACCATGGTTTGTTGTTTTACTCATCCTTAATACTTTAGGTATCTTGGAAATTTTATACATTTTTGTTTTCGGAAAAAAGAAACCAGCCGCACCACTAACCACACCAATCAATAGCTAACTATCCACCACTAAGTACAGGATTAGACTAAGGAAATCTAAACAATAGATTTCCTTTTTTATTTATTAAATAAACAAAAAAGACCAAATTAGTCAAGGGTCATTTTTCCTCATAACATGCTATACTTAATTACAATAATTACATTTATAAATATATTAATAATATGAATAAAAAATTAAAATTAGCCCTATCTGTTTTAGCCATTCTTATAATCGTTATTATCGGTTATGGTTTACACTCAACTTCTAACAAAAAAAATAAAAACCCTGAACAAAATAGGCCGTCTCCAACCATCATTTCTGTTCCAGAAGAGGTAATAAATCAGGCTACGTCATCCACTCAGATAATTTCATATCTTATTTCTCCAGACGAAACTACAAAGTATTGTAATGGTGTCGATATGAATAGCGCCGGTTATGAAAAAACGATTACTATCGAAAAATCGACAAGCACGCCGGAAATCAATCCAACGATTGAACAAAAAATTAAAACCGTCATAGACGCCGCCACAACCGGCATGTGCCGTAGCGTTTTAGGTCAACTCAATATTACTGAAAATAATGGCGTAGTTTCTATTCCGCCGATTGAAGGTTGGGCCGGCGTATCAATAACAATGTGCAGCTGCAAGCCGCAAGTAGAAGCTAATTTACTCCGAATACCAGGGGTAACAAAAGTTGTTTGGTCAAAATAAAATATATAATTTATTTAAAAACATATGAAAAAAAGTATATTTAAAGATAAATTGGGAAATATTCATTTTGGTATTAGTGCCCCCGAAGGATTTCAAGCCGGAACTAGGGAAGATGTCGCTGAGGCCTTAAACAATCTTAATGAAAAAAAATTATGGCGCTGCCATGTCTGTAATGATTTAAGTATTAATATTGAACCGCCAAAAGAATGTCCTACCTGTAAAGTTGAGAATGCTTATATTGAAATTGAATTAAATGAATTTAAAAATTTATTAGAATCACTTTAATAAAAAAATAATTATGAAAAAAATAATAATGTTTCATGGCCAAGAATGCCCTCATTGCCGAGTAATGCATCCCATAGTTGATCGTCTTATTTCTGAAGGATGCAATATTGAAAAATTAGAAGTCTGGCATAACGAAAATAATGCCAACAAAATGCGGAGCTTTGCGGAAATAATTACTAAAGCGAGCGGCGGCGATTTAGCCGTACCGACATTTTTGGATGAAGAAAACAAAAGAGCAATTTGTGGGGAAATGTCTTATGAAGATTTAAAAACATGGATAAATCAAGAATAGAAAAAACAATCAAGAGATGGCAAGAATTTGCCGAAAGGCAAGAGGGGCCGGAAAAAATCCAAACAAATCCTGATATAGAGAGGGTGGAACTTTTAGCTGAAGGCGTTTTAAATAATGAGGATAATTATGGTTTAAAATATTGTCCTTGTCGATTATCTTCAGGAAATAAAGACGCGGACATGAAACTTATTTGCCCTTGTAATTTTAAAGCTCAAAAAACTTGGCAAGAAAAAGGGGAATGCTGGTGCTCTTTATTTTGCATTTCAAAATAATTGACTTTTAATAAGCTTAACTGCTAATCTAAATAAAAGTACCTTAAAAATAAATCAAATAAACCAAAATAAAAAAAACAATCAAAAAATGAAAAAGATGAAGATTCTTTTATTGTTTCTTTTGTTTGGGCATTGTGGCTCAGCTGAAGATTACAGAACCATCCAAAAAAGTGATGGTGGTCGAAACTTTGTCTTTTCAATCATAAAAGACGGAGACAAAGAAATTGCCAAATTTTGTCTGGTGGACCCCGAACCTTTTTATTTTTTTTCGGTTGAAAGTGATAAGGATATGTTTCCCGACATCGAAAAAAATATCCAGGCGTTATCTAAACGAAAAAATAGAGGGCAGCCAATAGCTGCTATATTGGCCGATTTTAACCACCAACCTAAAGTTAAAAAATCGTTCAGTATAAAATATTTAGTAAACTATTTCGGTATATTATTGTTTGCTCCACCCTATATCAAAAAAATTTCAATTCTCAATCCTGATAAATTTTCCCGACGTTTTTTTGTCGAAACAAAAATTGAAGGAAGGGACTATTATGGAGCAATAGTTATTGACACGCCTCTTACTGTAAATAGTGTAAAAATTCTTTTAAAAAATGTTAGAAACGTTGGGGATATCGGTATAATAACACCGATTTTGGACAATTTCCCGATAAAACTAGTGAGTTTTTCCGAAAAAATGCCAATCATCATTTATGAATCGGAAAAAAATCATAAAGAATATTCCTGTATATTTTTAGCAGGAACCAACAAGTAACCCCATAGTATAAAATATGGGGTTTTTTTATTATTATTGGTATATTTTAAAAAAATTTGATATAATTTTAAAGAAAGGTGAGAAAATAATCTTTTTTAAATTAATTTATTAAAAATATTAAAAAATTAATTTCACAATTTAAATTAACAAGATTCAGTTTGTTCTGTTTTTTATTTTTATGTCTAATATCCGGTTGGTTATGTTTATTTCGACCGACAATCATAAATGCGGAATCGACCGACGCAATCGCAATTCGAATAACGGAAAATCCGCTCCATTATAGCAGTCTACGCTGGTACCAATCACAAAATTTCAACGGTTCGCCCCAATCTTTGCAAATTGATGGTTATGATGCTATCCGCAATGGTCGGACGGTTTATGTAAACGCCGCCAACGTAGTCGATAAAAATAATGACGGGTTGCCAGACTTTTTAAATACCAATATTTTTATTATCTCATTCAATCAGGACGCACAAGATGCGACTTTCGACGCCTTCGGGCAATTGCTTAAAAATTTAAAATTTAATGCCAATCTTCCAAATTCGGGAATATGCAATAAAACCACGGCTATAAACTGTTTAAACGACAGGGAATGCCCATCCGGCGAATATTGCGAAAGCCAAAAAGCAAAGGTTATCCGCGACGTAAAACGCTTAGCCGATCTCGCGGAGATTAAAATAAAGCTTGACAATTACAAACAACAAAATGGTGTTTACCCAAATTTAAAAAGCGGGACCTATCTTGCTAACAAAAGTCTATCGACTTGGCCTAGCTGGCAGCAAAATTTGAGCAAAGAGTTGGGGACTGCTTTGCCCGTAGACCCAATAAATCAATTAGGCGAATGCCCGGGCTACGATTCGGCTACTTGTTGGAATGAAGTAAATAAAAAATTTGCCACTGATTTATCTAAATTAATATTACCAACAGGAAGCCATATTTATTTGTATTCCGGAGATAATCAAGGAAAAACAGCCTCCTATTGTGTTCAGATCGAGAGTGGTTATAAAAATATCGAAAATTTTAATTGCTTTGAGGATAAGAAAAACAACAACCCCCCGGTGGTCAAGGGAATTAATTTGACTGGCCAACCAAAACAAGTGTTTTCCGGTTATGTAAGTATCTATGATTTAGACGGTGATCCCATCAAAACAACCATTGATTTGATTAGTCCGTCACCGGACGATTGGCTTAAAAATGGTTGGCAATGGGAAAATGGATTAAATAAATTTTCGATTATATCATCGACCGGATCGGGACAAAAAAAGATTTATGCTCCTAAAACCGGTGATAAACGCCCGGCTGGTTATTATAAAATTAAATTGACTTTAGATGACGGGCAAAAAGAAAAAAATAGTATTTATACCCAAACTTATGATGTCATTATTAATCCCTTTCCGGCTAATTTAAACAAAGCAAAAAAAACAATTACTATCGGCCAAAGCGATACGATTTATATGGATGGCCTCGATTCAAATTCAGATCCTATCACTGAATTATTTTTTGACAATGCTAGCTATAATAATACAGCACTTAGCCGGACTGAATTAGCTGATAACGGTTTCGTTCTCAGTGGTAATAGCTTAAAAGAAAATTTTAACCCCACCCAACGTACCGGCGTTTACACGGTTAATGTTTATAGCCAAAATTTGAATACAGCCACGGAAAGGGTGGAGTCTAGTTTTACTTGTGATATAGCAAACAATCCTCCGGCATTTCAAGAATTAACAGCCACGTTCTCAAACAACACCACTAAAAAATGTGTTTCCGGCAAATGTTTAATTTCAATTGATAATTCGGAACCGGCCACGGTTAAAATAAAAGGTTTCGACCAAGATGGCCATAAATTAACTTATTCTTTAATTGATAATTTTAACAATAAATTAACAATTAATTCAACAACTGGCATAATATCCGGTTTTGAAAAATTAAATAGTCAACAGCTCACTGAACAAACTTTTAATATCTCTACAAAAATTTCCGATGAATATTGCGAAAATTCCAGTGAAGCAGAATGTTCGATTATATATTCTTTTGATTTGTTGGTAAAAGGGTATTGTTCGATAACTGATCCGAAATCGACTTTACAGGCGACTGCCTCGCAGACATTTACAATCAGAAAGACAGGCGATGTTCTTAATACCGGAATAAATTTAAATGACTGTTTGATGGTGGGAACAAGTAGCGCGGATATTAAATTTATTGGCCAGGCGCATAATCAAGTAATTGCCTTAGTTAGCGATTTGTCCAAGAGCATGGATACTAACGTTATTTTTGATAATGTTTCCGAATCGGCCATCAGCCGATTAAAAAAAGCATTAGCGGCTAATGAAACTGGATTTTTAGACAAAATTTATAATATTATCAGTAATTGGCCGACCGAATATTCTATTAAAATCGGTCTGATTGCTTATAATAAAACAATAGTCAGTTATCAAAATTTGGTTAATTTAGCCCTGCCGGGAAGCTTGGCAAATTTAAAAAATATTATAAATTCTTATTCCACTGACTATCAAACTAATACCTTGGCAGCTTTAAATAAGGCTGAAGAAATGTTGAAGCCAATAACCGACCCAAATACCAAGAAGGTTGTAATTTTAATGAGCGACGGTATTCCTGGTATTGACGGTTATTCTTCTTTTACCCCTCAGTGTGTCAAAGGAACCTGTGATTGTGGTGGCACCTACCCAGATTGTTTTAGCTGTTGTCAAAAAGATTATTGTTTATGGTATTTGCCGGCCGATTCAGCAGATTGCAAATATTATGAACTTGAAAAAACTTGCGCTCATAATACCCAGTATTATTGTTGTAACGGCAAGAATAGATGTTGCGACAATTACTGTCCATGTGGCGGCACATATCCATACTGCAATAACTGCCCGGTAACAACGCAACCCCATTCGTCTTATAATGAAAAAACTGACTGGGAAAGATTTTTTAGCGGTCTATTTAAAATAAAATCCGCCCAAGCCATCACTACTCAAAATAAATGTGTTTGGAAGGATTGCGGAACACTTTACCCCGATTTTAAATGTGGAAATGATGAATGGGAAAATTGTTTTGGAAATTATAAAATTAATTGCGATTTAAGTGACGATGTTAATATTGAAGCCAGCGCTCTTAAAAATTTAGGTACTTCAATTTACACTATTTATTATGATACCAGCGGAACCTCAACACCTAAACAACAAATGTGCGATTGGTCTAGTAACAACGGGACAAATTGCAATAATAATGAATATGCTTTTTCGGGGAGTGATATAGATGCGATGATCAACAAAGTTTTGGGCAGGGTTATTACTAAACCCAAGAACGTCAAAGTCGGTTCGTATAATATTATTGATAGCGCCCCGGCTTCGTTAGTCAGTAACGTAATCGGAGCGGAAATTGGTGGTTTAACTTGCGGTGCGATAGAACCGACTATTACTTATTTGGATGACGGATATTTAGAATTTTCTAATCTAAAAATTAATTATTGTCCTGCCAAGCTGCATCCTTAATATGAAAAAAAATAAAAAAAAATATATATATATTATTGCCTTATTTTTAATTTTGTTTGTAGGGATTTTTATTTTTCAAAGTTTAAATAAAGATAAAATTAAGGTGACAAACCCGATTATAGAAAAAGATCTGTCGTCTGAGTCAAAAAATAATCTGGATAATTTTAATTTTGCCCAAGAGAAAAAAAACGTCGATTTATGTTTATTGATAAAAGATGAGGCTTCGAAAAATTTTTGTGTTCAAGAAATAGCTTTTAAAACCGAAGCGACATCTTCTTGCTTGGTGATTAGTGATGCTCAAGCACAAAGCAATTGCGTTTCCGGAGTTTTATTTAACGAAGCTGTGACCAGTAATGATTTGATAAATTGTCAAAAAATTGAACAGGAAATGCTAGCTAAAAGTTGTGTCGAAAAAATTGCCGAAAATAACAATAAAACGGATTGCAGTTTAATTACCGGCCAAGAATTAAAGGATGCTTGTTTGTCAATAATTTATTACAATCAAGCAAAAAATAATAATGACATTAATTCTTGCGAAAAGGTACCGGAACTTATCAAGCGAGCCAATTGTTTGTCGGAACTGAAAAAAATAGATTTGCATTCCGATGCTGATTCCGACGGGTTGGATTTTTTGCAGGAAATAATTAATGGTACTAATCCAAATAATCCCGATTCCGATTCTGACGGTTTTAACGACGCTAATGAAATTGAAGGCGGTTACAATCCTGACGGGGAAGGAAAATTATCCATGCCTACCGCTCCAAATCTTATGGCTTGCAATGATATAACAGATGAAGAAATAAAAACAATTTGTCTGGCCGAACTTGAGAATCAACCGCTTGATCTTTCGAGATGTTCGGAATTAAAAAATGTAAAATTAAAAAATTTTTGTTCGATTAATTTTTCGACATTCCAAAAATAATTTTTCAGCGACATTAATCTAATTGATTTTATTTCAATAATAGGTTAAAATAAGTATTATTTATTAAATATCCATATGGCTAAAAGAACTACCGGTGTTGGTAAACACAAAAAAGCTCATTCTCCTAAAACAAAAAAAAGGCTTGAAATAAAGCGCTTAATGCTTGAAGAGAAAGCAGCTAAAAGAAAGAAGCGATAAATTTGACATATATTTTTTTATATGTTATATTAATTAAGCAATATATTGCGTCTCAAAAAGTAGTCGATTTTTAAACTCTTTATATTAAATTGCAATCTAACAAACTTAGTCTTTAAAACAAATGACTGGTACTATTAAAACTCTAACCGATAAAGGTTTTGGTTTCATCAAGGTAGAAGGTCAAGAAAAAGATTTATTCTTCCACAGCAATTCTTTGGTTGGTGTTCAATTCAATGAATTACGTGAAGGTGATGTCGTTTCTTTCGAAACAGAAACATCTCCTAAGGGAATGAACGCTGTAAACGTACAGCGCGCATAATATCTTACTTGAATCAAAAATCCCGCCCAATTTATTGCGGCGGGGTTTTTGATAACGGGACTATTTGTTATACTTATAATACTTAAATACTTATTTTTACCATGGATAATCTTGAACCAATTAAATGTGATATCGCCATTATCGGCGCCGGCCCGGCCGGTCTAATGGCAGCTGGCCGCGCTTCTGAATTGAAAGCTAAAGTAGTTTTGATCGAAAAAAATGAACGCCCGGGAATTAAATTATCAGTTACCGGTGGCGGTAGATGCAATATAACTAATTACATTGAAAACTATAAGAACCTCTCCGCTAATTATAACTATGGCGGCCGATTTCTCTTGTCAGCTTTTAATAAATTTGGTGCCAAAGAAGTTGTTGATTTTTTTGAGACTAACGGACTGAAAACAAAAATAGAAAAGAATAACCAAGTTTTTCCGGTTAGCGATAAATCGCAGGATGTTATTAAAATTTTAACTGATAATATTACGAGACGTAATGGAAAAATTTTAACCAAAGAAACGGTTAAAAATATTATAATAGCTGATAATAAAATAGAAAAAATAATTCTCGCTAGCGGAAGAGAAATAACTGCTAATAATTATATCCTGGCCACTGGCGGCAAATCATATCCCTTAACCGGTTCAACCGGTGATGTTTACAAATGGCTCAAGGCTATGGGGCATAATATTATTTCACCGCGTCCGGCCTTAACTCCGATTATTGTTCGAGAAAAATATATTAAAGAGTTAGAGGGACTTAGTTTAAGCAGTGTAAAACTTAATCTTTACCAGAATAACAAAAAAACAATTGACCTGACCGGAGACATGATCTTCACGGCTAACGGCATCAGCGGACCAGCCGGCCTTAATTTAAGCCGTTATATCGATACCTTGGCCGGTAATTTTAAAATTGGTTTAGACTTTTTTCCTAAATTAACCTTAGCGGAATTAGATAATAATCTCCAAAAAATATTTGCCAATAACGGACAAAAAAATTTAAAAAATTGCCTCTTGACTTTATTATCGCAAAAATTAACTTCGGCCATTATAAATTTACTTGGTCTTGATGAAGAAAAAAAAGGTGGTATTATTAACCGAGAGGAGCGCCAAGCGATTTCTGGCTTATTAAAAGATTGGCGGCTGACAGTCATGGCACTTGGCGACTATAGTAAAGCAATGATTACGGCTGGCGGGCTAGATTTGAAAGAAGTCAATCCTAAAAATATGCGCTCGAAAATAATTTCCAATTTATTTATCGCCGGGGAATTATTAGATATTGATGGGCCAACCGGGGGGTACAACCTACAAGTTTGTTGGAGCACCGGTTATATCGCCGGAGAAAATGCGGCTCTATAATTTAAATTCATGAAAAAAATCTTGCTCTGGGCATTAAAAATTATTTTAGTCATATTTATCGGCTTCATTCTTATTTTAGCCAGCGGTTTTTTTGCTGTTCGTTTTGGTTTAACTAATATTGCCGGTGAGGAAGATGCTGATTCTTTTAAATATAATCAAACCGCTAAAAAAATTGAGGTAATAACGGCGATTAATAATAACGGAGCGGGTTTGCCGGTTATTAATTCTATTTATGGCCCAAATGAGGCAAACAATCGTTGTAAACTGGCGGTTGCTGGACGATATAATGATTATATTGCGTCCGTAATATTAAAAGCTTACATAAATTCTCGTTCCGAGGCCTTACTTGATAAAATGTTGCTTGCTATGGAATTACGTCTGCCGGATTCCCAAGTTTTTGAAACAGAATTAACTGCTTGTGAACAATCAGCCGGAAATCCGCCAACACTTGAAGAGTTAACTTTATTATTTGCTAATCCTAAAAACAAAAATCTATATACCTGGCAAGACGAGGAACCATGGAAAATAATCAAAGAGGCAATTATCAAGGATCAAGCAATTATCAATGAAGTATCTCTAAAAACGGATATCCAACCACGTTTATTAGTATCAACCGCCATTGTTGAACAAATTCGTCTTTATTATACACAACGGGAATTATTTGAAAAAGTTTTTAAACCTTTAAAAATTTTGGCCAACGCTAATAAAATGGCCTGGGGCGTGATGTCCATTAAGGAAAAAACGGCTATCCAAACAGAGGATTATCTTAAAGATGAAAAATCCCCGTTTTATCCGGGTGATAAATATAAAAATTTATTAGATTTTTCTCCCGGCGTCGATAAGACCAAAGAACGTTACAACCGCCTAACTGATGAACACAATCATTATTATTCCTATTTATACGGCGCTTTAATAATAAAAGAGGTCCAAGCTCAATGGGAAAAAGCCGGTTATAATATAAAATATCGTCCGGAAATAATTGCCACTCTATTTAATACTGGATTTAATAATTCCCAACCCAAAGAAAACCCGATTGTCGGCGGATCAACCATTGATATTGATGGTGTTAAATATTTTTTCGGCTCTCTGGCTTATGAATTTTATTATTCCGGAGAATTAACGGAAAAATTTTCTTTTGACTAAATATTAAAATAAAAAATATGCAAAAAAAGTATTTAATTGTTAACACTGGCAGCGCAAGTAAAAAATATTCCTTTTATTCCGATGAAGAAAAAATCTATTCTGCCCATTTTGAAAGGGAAGATGGAAATTTTATTGTAACTGAAACGGCCGAAAAAATTGGAAAGAAAAAAACAATAATAAATGAAGACAATTATATTAATGCGGTAAAATTTATCGTTTTTTCATTAATTGAAATTGGACTTATTAATTCTAAGGAAGATATTGATTTGGCCGGAATAAGAATAGTTGCTCCGGGTGAATATTTTTTAACTAATCGTTTAATTGACGAAGAATATTTAAAATTAGCGAAAAACGCTTTAAAAAAAGTGCCACTTCATTTGGCCCCTGCATTAAATGAAATAGAAAAATTAAAAGAAGTTTTTGGCAATAATAAACCGATAGCCGGTGTTTCCGACAGTGCTTTTCATGCCTCTATCCCCGAACAAGCAAAATTGTATGCTATACCGATAGAAGATAGCCGTCGATTCGGTATTCTTCGATTCGGCTATCACGGCATTTCCGTTCAATCAGTAATAGGCAGAACAGCGGCCATGCTAGGAAATTTACCAGAAAAAATTATTGTTTGTCATTTAGGCGGGGGAGGAAGTGTTACGGCAGTAAAAAATGGAAAAAGTATTGATACTTCTATGGGATTTACTCCTCTTGAAGGGTTAGTAATGGCTACAAGGGTAGGTGACATAGACGCGGGAACCGTTCTTTATCTTTCAGAAAAACTTGGTAAAAATCAAAAAGAGCTGGAAGAATATTTTAATAATAATTGTGGCCTCCTTGGTTTGTCTGGAAAAAGTTCTGATATCAGAGAGCTATTAGTTAATGAAAAAAATGGCGATTTAGATTCTAAGCTTGCCTTACAAATTTATGTTAATCGCGTAAAACAATATATTGGCCGGATGGCGGCAATTTTGGGCGGGGTTGATTTATTAATATTTGCCGGTACCGTCGGGGAAAGATCATTCATCATGAGAGAGAGAATTTGTGATAATCTAAAATTTTTAGGAATAGAACTGGATGAAGAAATTAACAATGGGTCAGAGGGGGTAGAAGCAAAAATAAACAAACCCGAAGCACCAGTTAAAATATTAGTAGTTAAAACTGATGAAATGGAAGAAATTGCCAAAGAAACATATCGTTTATCCAAAAATATTTAATAAAATCTTGGCAAAATAGTATATTTCCTCTATACTATATATGACTTAAATATAAAAAATATATGAATACAAAGATAGTGGCCACAATTGGACCAAAAACAGAGTCGCCAAAAGACCTACTGGAATTAATCGAAGCCGGAGTAGATATGATTCGTGTCAATTTTTCCCATGCCACTTATGAGCAATACATCAGAATAAAAAAAATAATCGATTCTTACAATAAAAAACACGAAAAAAAAGTTTCTCTAATGCTTGATTTACAGGGTCCTCGCATCCGTGTCGGTAAAATGCCGGAAAATGGAATAATGTTACACGTTGATGATATTTATCAATTTACCTATTCAAAAAATCCTTACAAAGACGGGGGTATTATTCCAATCGGCAATCAAGATTTATACAAAGATATAAAAAAAGGTGAACCATTATTTTTATGTAATGGCGCAATTGAATTAATCGTTCTCGAGGTAAGAAGCAAAATTATTACCGCCAAGGTTATCACGGGCGGCGTTTTAAGCTCTAATAAGGGAATTAATGTCCCTGACACAAATATTAAAAAAGGCGGACTAACTTCTAAAGATATTGCCGATGCAAAATTCGGCATTAAAGCCGGCACGGATTACATCGCCCTGTCGTTTGTCCAAACAGAAAACGACGTAAACCGTTTAAGAAAACTACTCGGCGAAAAAAGCAAAATTAAAATTATTTCCAAAATTGAACGGGGAATTGCTTTAAAAAATATTAATAAAATTATTGCCGCTTCCGATGTAATTATGGTCGCCCGCGGTGATTTAGGCATTGAAGTCCCAATCGAAGAACTGCCAATAATCCAAAAGAATCTTATTAGACATGCTCATTGGCACAACAAACCAACCATTCTTGCAACTCAGGTAATGACCTCTATGATTAAAAACCCACATCCGACTCGCGCAGAAATCAGTGATATTGCCAATGCTGTTTTTGATCGCGCCGATATGATCATGCTTTCTGATGAAACGACTGTCGGGGATTATCCTATTGAAGCGGTAAAAATCTTAAAGAAAGTCGCTAAACGCACGGAAGAATATCTGCACAAAACATATATCGAAGAATAGATATTCCCAAAAAAAATAATTAAACTTTTAATCTTATGAAAATAAAATCAATCAAAGCCCTGCAGATTCTTGATTCTCGCGGTAACCCAACTCTAGCGGCAACCGTAGTTTTAGAGAATGGTGCTATTGGCTGGGCGGCTGTACCAAGTGGCGCTTCTACTGGAAGTTACGAAGCAGTTGAATTACGCGACGGAGACAAATCTGTTTACGGTGGAGCTGGCGTTTTAACGGCCGTCAAAAATATTGAAGAAAAAATTTCTCCAGCCTTAATCGGCCAAGACGCAACTGATCAAAAAAATATTGATGAAATAATGATTGAGCTTGACGCAACAGAAAACAAAGCTAATTTAGGCGCCAATGCTATTTTAGGCGTTTCTTTGGCAGTGGCTCGCGCCGCGGCGGCCGGATTAAATCAACCCCTTTATCAATATTTAACTAAATTTAATCCTTCATTTTCCGGAACATACCAAATGCCGGTACCGATGATGAATGTCTTAAATGGTGGTAAGCATGCTAATTGGGCGACCGATATCCAGGAATATATGATTCTCCCGGTCGGCGCCAAATCAATTACTGAAGCCGTGAGAATGTGCGCGGAAATCTATCAGAACTTGAAAAAAGTTTTAAAGGATAAGGGTTATAGCATTAGCGTGGGTGATGAGGGTGGATTTGCTCCGGCTGTTTCTTCCAATGAAGAAACTTTTGATTTATTAACTGAAGCCGTTAACCAGGCTGGTTATGAATTAGGTAAAGATATCGTTTTTGGTATTGATGCGGCCGCTACTGAATTTTTTGCTGATGGCGCCTACCACCTAAAGAAAGAAAATAAAATAATGTCGAGCACCGAGCTTATCGCTTTCTATCAAGAATTAAGCGAGCGTCATC
>Ga0172381_10002478_pt1 | contig 20372 bp, 25 predicted proteins | sample Leawel6488metaG_FD_119754 | JGI IMG/M metagenome (GOLD analysis project Ga0172381, IMG submission 119754) | Leachate microbial communities from a municipal landfill in Southern Ontario, Canada - Leachate well 64-88 metaG | ecosystem: Engineered > Solid waste > Landfill > Unclassified | place...
AACTCCATAAATCGGACAAAATGGTCCAAATAAAAAACCTACATCAACAAATTTTTTTTGAAAAATCAAACCAACATAAAGGAATTCTAAAATCCAACCTAAAAACGAATAAATTGCAAAATAACAAATAAGTTGGTTAATAAACAAACTGTTGATCATAGCTAAGTATAGACTATGTTGGTTTAGTTTATTTTGACCTTAACACAAGGACCCATGGTGGCACACAAAGCTAATTTTTTAATTTTATTAGCTTTAACGACTTTAATGAGTTCGGTGAGATTGGCAACTAATTCTTCAACTGGTTGAGAAACTTTACCAATAATAATATGAATTATTGGAGATTTTTTTTCTGTTTTGACGATAGTCTTAGCAACAGAAAGTTTTTTAAGAGATTCTTCTGGTTTATCAGTTAAAGTACCATTTTTAGGATTAGGCATAAGACCTTTTGGACCTAAAGTTTTAGCAAAAGGAAGTAGTTTAGGCATAGTTGAAGGAGTAGCAATTAAAGCATCAAAATTAATTTGACCTTCTTTAATTTCGGCTAAGATAGTGTCGTTTAAAACGACCACTTTTTTACTAGCAGCTGCAAAATGAGGGAAAGTAATTTCGCCAACATTTCCAGCATCTAAAATAGTAATATGAGCTTCTACTTTACCATCAAATTTAGATAAAGAAGTTTCTTTAACTAAATTGATTGATTCTTTTAGAGAATAATATTTAGTGACATCAATTTTTTTCTTAGCAGCTTGATATCTTTTACTGCGAATTTTAGTAGTTCTAATTTTGTGAACGGTTTCGTCAACAACTTCAACTGTTTCTTCGGTTGGAGTTTCGATTACAGCCTTTTGTTCCGATGCTTCGATCGGAGCTTCCACAGCAAGTTCTCCACCAGAGGCGGATTTCGTTTCACTCAATTTTTTTTCTTTGAGTTTTTTTTCTTGTGAGGTTTTGCTCATAATTTTTTTTAATTAATAATTTCGACTCCCATGGATTTAGCAGTACCCATAACTGATTTTTTGGCAGCTTCTAAATTTTGGGTATTTAAATCAGGCATCTTATTAGTAGCTATCTCTGTAACTTGAGAAATAGTTAATTTACCAATCTTTTCATGACCAGTAGTACCAGTACCTTTAGTGATACCAGCCATTTTTTTAATCATGTCAGAAACTGGAGGTTTTTTGATAATGAAATCGAACGAACGATCTTCATAAATAGTAACGACGGCTGGAATAACCGATCCGCGCATTTCTTTAGTTTTTTCATTGAATTCATTACAGAAATCCATGATTTTAATACCATGAGGACCAAGAGCAGTACCAACTGGAGGAGCTGGATTAGCACTACCAGCTTGAAGGGCAATTTTAATGATAGCTTTAATTTTTTTAGCCATAATTTAGAGTTCTTTACTAACTTGTAAAAAGTCGAGTTCGACTGGGGTTTCGCGTTCAAAGAAAGAGACTAAAACACGAATTTTACCTTTTTCTTGATCAATAGAATCGACAGTACCAATGAAGTCAGCAAATGGACCATTAGTAACTTTGACAATATCGCCAATAGCAAAAGGAGTTTCATATCTGGGTTTATCTTCTTCAGTGGTACAAAGAATTTTATCGACTTCGGCTTGAGAAATAGCTTGAGGTTTGTTTTCGACACCAATAAAACCGGTGACACCTTGAGTAGTACGGACAGTAACCCAAGAATCATCATTTAAAACCATTTGAATAATGACATAGCCAGGAAAAGTTTTTTCTTGAGATTTAATTTTTTGACCACGACGGATAATCATTTTACTTTGAATAGGAACAATGGCTTGAAAAATTTGATCTTCAAGACCCATAGTTTTGATACGAATTTTGAGAGCGTCAATGGCTTTGTATTCGTGACCAGAATAGGTATTAATGACATACCAAGCAGCATCAATGCTGGGTTCGTATGGAGAGAGTTTGAAAAGAAACTCTTTTTGGTTAGTTTTTGTAGAAGTTTTAGGCATAAAGTTTATTGTTTAAATTTACCTAATAAAGCAATTATGTTAGTAAATAGATAATCAAAACCACCTAAAATAAGGGAAATGATAATCGAGATTGATATTACCACAACTGTTAACTGAATTAAAGTGTCTTTTTTGGGCCAAGTTATATTTTTGAATTCTACAGCCACTTCTTTTAAAAATTTAATGATTTTTTGCATGAAAGTATTATAGCGTATAAAAATCTCTCCGTCTTTTGTTTAAACCCTTCTGTCAATAAATTGACATCTCCCCTTGATAAAGGGGAGAAGCTTTTCTTTTACTTTTAAAAAATCATTTAAAACTTCATCATTGGTAAATCTAATAGTTTTTATTCTTAGACAATTTTCTAAAAATTTATCTCGATCTTGATCATAATTTTGTCTATTATTATGAGAATAACCATCTATTTCAATACAGATTAATAATTTAGAACAATAGAAATCTAATATAAATCTGTTAATTGGTTTTTGTCTTGTAAATTTATATCCAAATTTATTTTTTCTTAAAAATTGCCACATAATAAATTCTGCTTGTGTTGGATTGTTTCTGTTTCTTCTAGCTATTTCTCTTAATTCATTTAAATATCTAATGTTTAATTTACTTGTTTTAGCTTCAGTATCAGTAATATATTTCACATAATAAGTTTATTTAGATTTCTCCCCTTTATCAAGGGGAGATGTCCGTAGGACAGAGGGGTTTAAATATTCCGCGGAATAATTGCAAAATTTAATTTTGATATATTTAAGTCTATTGACTAGCTCCAGTGGTAGTAGTTATGATCTTGTTTACCCACTAGAGATAGTGTTTTATAAATTAATATAAAAATATGCTTTGTCCTTATTGTGGTGATAATGAATCAAATGTATTGGAAAGTCGAGAAGCGGAAGACGGAAAAGTAACTAGAAGAAGAAGAGAATGTGTTAAATGTAAAAAAAGATTTACAACTTATGAAAGAGTTGACAGTATTGATTTGAAAGTAATTAAAAAATCAGGGAAAGTGGAGGATTATTCTAGAGAAAAGTTAGAAAAATGTTTTGAAAAGGCTTGTTGGAGAATGAAAATAGAAGATAGAGAGAGATTAATTGATGAAATAGAAATGAAATTACTTAATTGGAAGAGTGTAGAAATTCCCTCGAGAGAAATTGGTAAAATGGTAATGCAAAAATTAAAAGATACAGATCCGGTGGCTTATATTAGATTTGCAACTGTTTTTTTGGAAATAAATTCAGTACATGATTTTGAAAAAATATTAGTTGATTTTAAGAAATAAAATGACAGATATAAATCGCCAAAATATTGATAATAGTGTTAATGAATTATCAAAACCAACACTTTCAGAAAATGCTAATTATATTGCTATAACCAGATATGCCCAAAAAGGGGAAGATGGTAAACCATATGAAGAAGTTAGAGATATTTTTTGGCGAGTAGCTACTAATTTAGCTAAAGCTGATAAAAATTTTGGAGCCAGTGATGAAGATATAGAAAAACAAGCCAAAGAATTTTATAAATTAATGGCGGAACAAAAATTCTTACCAAATACTCCTTGTTTGATAAATGCAGGTAAAGCTAAACAACAATTATCAGCTTGTTTTGTTTTACCAATTGAAGATTCAATGGAGTCAATTTTGGAAACAATGTCCAATATGGCTTTGATTCACAAATCTGGTGGTGGAACTGGTTTTTCTTTTTCAAAACTAAGACCAAGTGGTGATTATATTAAATCAAGTGGTGGAACTACTGTGGGTCCAGTTAGTTTTATGCAGGCTTATAACGATGTAACGGCTCAAATTAAGCAAGGTGGAGTACGACGTGGAGCTAATATGGGAATGCTTAGTATTCATCATCCAGATGTTTTAAGATTTTCAGTAGTGAAATTAGATGAATGGAGTTTAACTAATTTTAATATTTCTTTAGCAGTGACGGGTAAATTTATGGATCAAATTGAACCTGATAAAAAATTTTTAACAGATGATTCAATTCCAGAAGAAGTAATTGAAGAAATTAGATTGGCTGAGCAAAATAGAAGTATGGATTTAAGGTTAAGAGAAATTGAGACAGGAGTTCAAAAACTTTACGATTGGGCCTCTGCAAAGCAGAGTGGTGAGGGATATGAATTAATAAACCCTCGAACTGGACAAGTAACAATGAAATTAAATGCGGCTAAAGTCTTTAATTTAATTACTAGATTAGCTTGGCAATTTGGTGATCCTGGTTTGGTATTTATTGACAGAATGAATGAATCTAGTTCAAATCCAGTTCCAAGTATGGGAAGAATTGAAGCGACCAATCCATGTGGCGAACAACCATTATTACCTTACGATGCTTGTAATTTAGGTAGTGCTAACTTATCAAAATTTGTTTTAGAAGATGGCACTGATTTAGATTGGGAAGCTTTAAAACAAACAATTAAAACTGGAGTTCATTTTTTGGATAATATTGTGGAAATAAATGAATTTCCGGTTCAAAAAATTAGAGATATGGTGAGTAGTACTAGAAGAATTGGACTAGGAATTATGGGTTTTGCAGATACTTTATTTAAATTAGGGGTTAAATATGATTCAGATGCAGGAGTTGAGTGGGCGGGAAAAATAATGAAATTTGTAACCGAATCAGCTAGAGAAGCAACTTGTGAATTAGCCTTAACTCGGGGAGTTTTTCCAAAATGGAATGAAAGTGTTTTTGCTAATACTGAATACAAACCAAGAAATATGGCGTTAACAACAATTGCTCCAACTGGAACAATTAGTATTTTGGCCGATGCTAGTTCTGGAATTGAACCGGTTTTTTCTTTTGGTTATAAAAAGAATTTTATTGAAGGAAAAACTGTTTATAATGTTAATCAAATTTTGGTAGATAAGTTGAAAAAAGAAGGTATTTATTCTGAAGAATTAATGAAAAAGATTGTTGAAAATGGAGGGACTCTAAAAGGGGTTGAGGAAGTTTCTCAAGATATAAAAGATATTTTTATTACTGCTTTGGAAATTAATCCAGAATGGCATATTAGAGTTCAAGCAGCTTTTCAAAAATATACTGATAATGGAGTTTCAAAAACTATTAACTTACCAGAAGAGTCAGTAGTAGAAGATGTGAGAAAAGCCTATTTATTGGCTTATTCTTTAGGAACTAAAGGAACTACCATTTATAGAACCGGGTCAAGATCTTATGAACCAATGCAAACTGTTAAAGTAAAAACTGAAGATAAGAAAGAAATAGTTCAGGTAGCAAAGAAGAAAGCGACTCCAGTGATGGCTAGAGGAGTTAGACTTAAGAAAAAATGTGATTTAGGGAGTGTTTATACTTCAATTTTTTATGAAGCTGGAGATGGTCCGGTGGAAGTTTTTGTAACTTTGGGTAAAAGTGGTGGATTTATGGCTGGATCAGCAGAAATGACCGGAAGATTAGCTTCTTTATGTTTAAAATATGGAGCTAGTTTAGATGAAATTGCTGAAGAAATGGTAGGAATTTCCTGTGGTCAAAAATATGGTTTAGGAAATAGTATTATTTTAAGTATGTACGATGCTGTTGGTAAATCACTTTTAGAAATTTCTCGGGGTGAACAATTAAACATGTTTGCTAGTGAAAAAACGGAGATTGATACTAAGGCATTAGAAACTATTAGAACTAAAACTGCTGATTTGGAAAGTAAAATAATGTCTTGTCCAGATTGTGGTAGTCCCCTTAGGGCAGAAGAAGGTTGTTTTAAATGTACTAATGAATTTTGTGGTTATAGTAAATGCAGTTAAGACAAAAATGATAACAACTAAAAAGGGTGACAATGGTAAAAGTTATTTTTTTGGTAAAGTGATGGATAAAGATAGTCCATTAATTGAAGCAATTGGAAGTATTGATGAACTACAATCGGTTTTAGAATTAATTGGTTTTGAAGATAAAATTATTGATGATTTAAGTAAAATAATGGGAGAATTAACTTGTAATATTAAATTTGAGAATTGTAATTTGGAAATTAAAAGAATGGAAGAAAAAATAAATTCTGTAAAACAAAATTTAACTAAATTTTTAAAATTTAAAAATAAAAAAGCACTTAATTTAAATTGGGCGAGGACAATTTGTCGAAGAGTTGAGAGAAGAGTAGTGACTTTAAATAAAAAACAAAAAATTAACAATAATATTTTGAAATATTTTAATAGACTTTCTGATTATTTATTTTTAGGAGCGTTAATATGAAAAAAAGAAATGGAATTACTATAGTTTTAGTGGTTTTATTTTTGGTTTTAGTTTTTGGGTTTCAAAAAACTAAATTTAATTTTTTTAAAGAAAATAAACCAGAAATTATTCCACAGGAAACAAATTTAGTACTAATTGATATATTTAGTTATAGTGGTGAAAAAGGAATTGATGCTTTGACTTTACTTAAAAATAAAGCAAAAGTTGAAGAAAATAAAGCAGGACTAGTAATTTCTATTAATGAAAGAAAAGCAGAGAGTGAAAAACATGAATACTGGGCTTTTTATATAAATGATAAAATGTCTAATATCGGACCAGCTGATTATAAAACAACTGATTCAGATATTATTACTTGGAAAATAGAAAAATATTAAAAATGAAAAAATTAATTAATCCAATATTTATTATATTATTGGCAGTGATTATTCGTTTAGTGCCACATCCTCCCAATATGGCACCAATTGCGGCTATGGCTTTGTTTGGGGGAGCTTATTTTAGTAAAAAATATGCTCTAATTGTGCCTATTATTGTTCTTTTTGTTTCAGATTTGTTTTTGGGATTTCATAATACAATTCCATTTGTGTATGGTAGTTTTTTATTAACTGGAATTATTGGTTTATGGTTAAAAAATCATAAAAATTTTAAATATTTAGTTGTTGGAACTTTATTATCATCAGTTTTATTTTTCTTAATTACTAATTTTGGTGTTTGGATGATGGGAACTATGTATATTAAGAATTTTAATGGTTTAATGCAGTCGTATATAATGGCTATTCCATTTTTTAGAAATACTATTGTTGGAGATTTACTTTATACGGGATTATTTTTTGGAGGATATAAATTTGTTTTACGTCTATCCCAAAAAACAGCCGTCAAATTTGCTTAAATATTTTTTTGACCTAGTTTTGATGGTTGATTTTAAGTGCTTTAAAGTTTAAATTTGATCAGAAATTAAAAATTGAATTTTTTTGTTAACAATGGCTAAAGAAGATAAATTAAAAGTAGACTTACTAAGTTATACGACTGATCCAGAACAAAATGTGGTGGCAGCAATTAGACAATGTTATAACTCAGTTGGGGCTAAAGAGCTTAAAGAAAAGACAGATAAAGAAACAACCAAGAGATTAATTAAACAAGTAATAGAATCTGGTCACACTTCAACTTTGGAACATGCATTTTTTACTTTTGCAATTGATGGAGTAAGTCGAGTGACGGAAATTCATTTAATTAGACACAGAATTGCTTCTTTTTCGATTCAATCGGGTAGATATGTAAAAAGAGGTGATGCTGCTTATCGAGTACCACCTAAAATTAAATCTTTAACAGATAAAAAACTTTATGAGAAATATTTGAAACATTTAGATAATTCTCAAAAACTTTATAATGAATTAATTGAAGCTGGAATTAAAGCTGAGGATGCTAGATTTTGTCAACCTCAATCGGTTCAAATAAAAATGGTAATGAGTATGAATGCTAGAGAGTTATTACATTTTTTTAGTATTAGATCTTGTACTAGAGCGATGTGGGAAATAAGAGAAGTTTCTGCTCAAATGTTGAAATTAGTTAAAGAAGTGGCACCAATTATTTTTGAAAATGCCGGTCCACCATGTATATCACAAAAAGTTTGTGATCAAGGAAAACTTTCTTGTGATTTATGGAAAAGTATTAAAGGTGCAAAATTAAAAGAAGAAATTTAAGATGAATAAAGATAACGGGAAATTTATAGTTTTTGAAGGGATAGATGGTTCAGGAAAAGGAACACAAATTAAAAAATTAGATGAATTTTTACAAAAAAATGGTAAAAAAACAGTTTTAACTTGCGAACATACTCGTGATTTGCCGGTTGGTAAGTTGATTGAAGAAACTGTTAATAATGGAGAAAAAATGGATCCATTGGCGTTGCAATTATGTTTTGTAGCAGACAGAAGAGATCATTATAAAAAAGTGATTGAGCCGGCAATAGAAAATGGTAAATTTGTAATTTCTGATAGATATTATGGTTCAACAGTGGCTTATACAGAAGAAAGTAATAGACAAATGATGTTGGAATTAAATGAAAACGTGGTTCCAAGAGCGGATTTAACCTTTTTTCTTGATATTGATGCCGATACAGCAATATCAAGAATTGATAGTAGTAGATCGAATAAAACAATTTTTGAAAGAAAGAATATTTTAGAAAAATGTAGAAGATCTTATTTGTGGTTTTGTGAAAAAGTGGGAGAAAGTGTAATTGTAATTGATGGAAATAGAGATATTGAGATTATTTATCAGGATATTCTAGAAAAATTAAGAAATAAAAAAATAATATGAATGGAATAAAATTAATTGCTGGAACATCACATCCAGAGTTAGCAAAAAAAATTGCTAAAAAATTAAATATTTCATTGACTCCAGTAATAATTAAAAAATTTCCAAATAGTGAAATTTATGTTCGAATAGAAGAAAAAGTGAGAGGTGATGATGTTTTTGTAATTCAAACTATGGGGGAGAATGTGAATGATGGTTTAATGGAATTGTTGATTATGATTGACGCTTTAAAACGGTCATCAGCTAGAAGAATAAATTTGATTTGTCCAGATATGTGTTATTCAAGACAAGACAGAAGAACAAGATCTCATGAACCAATCAGCGCTAAATTGGTGGCTAATTTGATAACTAAAGCTGGGGCAGATAGATTGATAACAGTAGATTTACATGCTGAACAAATTCAGGGTTTTTATGATATTCCAGTTGATCATTTAGTGGGATATCCACTAATTGCTAAATATATTAAGACAAAAAAATATTCTGATTTGGTAATAGTATCACCAGATATTGGGGGAGCAAAAAGGGCTAATAAAATAGCTGATTTATTAGGAACATCAATTGCTATTATTAATAAAATTCGCCGAGAACATAGTAAATGTGAAGTAGTTAATTTAGTTGGTGATGTAAAAAATAAAACGGCTTTGATAATTGATGACATTATTGATGGAGGAGGATCAATTTGTGGAGCGGTTGAGGCAGTAAAAAAATGTGGAGCTAAAAAAATAATTGTAGCGGCAACTCATGCACTTTTAAATGGTGAAGCAGTAAAAAGATTGGAAGAAAGTTCAGTAGATCAAGTAATATTTCTTGATTCAGTATCAATTCCTAAAGAAAAAAGAATCAAAAAAATGAAAATTATTTCTTTAGCACCGCTTTTAAGTAAAATTATTTGGAGAGTTCATAAAGAGAGATCTTTGGGAGAACTTTTTAAATGGGAAGATGAAAGCAAATTGTTGTAAAATAACCCTATGATATAAAAAATAGGTGGAAACTAGTTTTAAGTTTATTAATTTATTTTTTATAAAAATATGGATCAAAAAATTAGAGAGTTAATCAAAAAAGAAGAACAAAATCAAAAAGACCGAGTTTATTTAATTCCTAGTGAAAACTTTGCATCAGAAGAAGTATTAATGGCTTTAGGAACTTGTTTAAGTAATAAATATGCAGAAGGATATCCGGGGAGAAGATATTATCAAGGGAACGAGACAATTGATGAAATTGAGAATTTAGCCATTGAAAGAGGTAAAAAAATATTTGGAGTAGAGCATTTAAATGTGCAACCTTATTCAGGTAGTCCAGCTAACAGTGCAGTAGAAATGGCTTTATTGCTTCCTGGAGAAAAGATTTGTGGACTTAAATTATCAGCTGGAGGGCATTTGACTCATGGTCATCCAAAAATTACTTTTTCGGGGAAATTTTTTGAAAGTGTTCAATATGATGTAGAAGAAGATGGAAGAATTGATTATGAGAAGCTGGCTGAATTAGTAAAATTGGAAAAACCAAAATTAATAATTGCGGGGACAACAGCTTATCCATGGATTTTGGATTTTAAAAAGTTTGGAGAGATTGCTGATAGTGTTGGAGCTTGGTTATTGGCTGATATTTCTCATATTGCCGGATTGGTGGTTGGTGGGGTTCATATGAGTCCAGTTGATTACGTAGATGTAATTACTACTACAACTCATAAAAGTTTACGAGGGCCAAGAGGAGCGATTATTGGAATAACTAAAAAAGGATTAAATAAGGATCCAGATTTAGCCAAAAAAATTGATAAGGCGGTTTTCCCAGGTCTTCAAGGTGGTCCTCATGAAAATACGATTGCTAGTATGGCAGTGGCTTTTGCGGAAGCTGATACTCAGGAATTTAAAGAATATGCTTCACAAATTGTCAAAAATGCTAAGACATTAGCAGAATCTTTAAGAAAAAATGGTTTAAAAGTGTTTGGAACTGAAAATCATTTAATGGTAGTCGAAGTTGGTTTAGAAAAAGGAAAATTGGCGGCAGTAGAATTGGAAAAAAATGGCATTATTGTCAATGCTAATACAGTTCCTCATGAACAAGGGAGCCCAATGAATCCATCAGGAATTAGAATTGGAACCCCAGCCATGACTACTAGAGGATGGAAGGAAAAAGAATTTGAAGAATTAGGAAATCGGATTGCTGAGATAATCAAAAATTTATAATTTTTGATTTATTTTTTGGATTTCTTGAATTTTTTGCTTAAAAAAGCGAGGATTTTACCTTTATCGATATCCCAACGATTTAGAAAGAAAATATAAACGATTTCAAATATACCGACAGTATTTATGGTTAATAGAAGAATAAACCAAATAAGCTGTTTTTTAGTGGCAGCTTTCCAAAGGGCGGTGCCTTTCCAAACTAAGTTCCAAATTAAAAAAGGAATATAAAATATTGGTTGAGTTAAGAGGGAATATATATTATTCATAATTAATTTATTATATCAGAATTACTTTTTTTTGATTTTATTATCCAAATGAAGATATAAATTGAAAGGGTGAGACCGATGAATTCAAAGATTTGAGGCCAAAAGATGATATTAATTTGGGAAGAGTTAATGTTTTTAGGTATTTCCCAGGCGTTGGCCCAATTGTTGGCGAGGACATGATTTTTAAGAAAGACAGGTTTAAAACCATCAAAATAATAAGCAATCCAACCAGAAGAATAACTTTGAGAATAAAAAAAGTAATTAGTTTCGGTTAAATCATTGTTAATAATTTCTTGATTAATTAAGTTAGAGAGATTAAAAGGATAGATTTTTATAGAATTGATTTGATTAGAGCTAATAAGAGAATTTATTTTGGGGTTATTTAGAATGAGATTAATACCTCTTTGAAAATCATCGGTTTGATGAGCTGGAATAATAAACCAACCGGTAGTGTCGGTGACAGATTTTTCTAATTTGGTATCGAAATATTTATGGCGAGCGTTGCTAGAAACAGCAGTAATTTCAAAAGGTAATCCAGAAATATAATGGTAATTAACTTCAACTAGATAATCTTGATTTAATTGGGCTTTGGGAAAATTATAAACGGTTAATTGAGAATCAGCTCCAGGGAGAGAGACATAAAATTGGGAATTAACTGAATTGTCTTTGGTAAAAGTGGTGGATTTATCTGAGTTGGTAGTAATAGTAATTGAAGTTTTATCAGTCTTAATTTTGAAAGGCTGATCTTGGGGAAGACGGTTAGTAAATAAATTAACAAAAGGGAATTCAATGTTAGGCTTTGAAGTGTTTATATAATGGTTATATTTAGAAAAGGCTGGGTCAGTATAATAAAAATCAAACGATTTAATTGATTGAGGATTGTTGATTAAATATTTTTGATTAGAAAAGTTGGTCTGATAAACAGTAATTTGATCGAATTGAGCAACTTTCTTTAAATTAGGCATATTATTTAACATTTCTTGAGTATTAACAGAGGTGTTGCCATAAATTTTATCGTCAGGAAAATAAACATTGTTGTCGAAAATGATAAATTCTATAGAATATTTTTGAAATATTTGATTGAGAGAAACAGGATCTTGTTTTTGAAGGGCAGTATTTAATTCCCAGTAATATTGTTCATTTTTAATATTCCAAGCGTCAAATGCTCGATCAAGAATTGGTTGTTCTATACCGTACCATAAGAAACCGGAACCAGTAACCCCCCAACGATAGTTGGTCCAACCCCAAAATGATCCTTGAGGAAGGTTGGCAATGCGACTATTGGGATTTTGACTTTTAAAAAAATCAAAAAGCTGAAAATAACTTTGAGGAATATTTTGACGCATGTCCGGAGAAATATAAAATCCAAGAAAGCTAGGAAAGGAAAAAATAACAATAAAGAGAGAAATAATAAGATAGCTAATTTTTTGAATTTTATCATTTAATTTTTCTAGAAAAATGGCTATTAAAACAGAAAAAGTGAAAACAGCTGGAGTAATAAATTTAGTAAAAGGAGATCTAAAAATTTGGTCAATAAGAGGGAATTGACGGATTAATTGATTAATTTGTTCAAATGGTGGAGTATGTGAAAGTAGAGCTAAACAAATAAGAAGGAAAAAACCAGTAATAACTTTTTCGAATAATTTTTTTGATTTTTTAAATATTAAAGTAATTAATCCTAGTATAGGAATAGATCCTAAAATGTAGCCGAGAGTAAGAATAATGGGGGATTTAAAAAAGGTTTGCCATTGATCCATAAGAAAAACACCATTTTTGGGAAAATCAAAATAATAACCCCGAAGAAGAAGAAAATCAGAGATAAAACCACGAGAAAAATTGCGTAAAAAAGTTTCTTCATTGGACATAAAATTACCAATACCAGTGACAGGGTTTGATATATTGGTAATGGTAAAGTAGGTTAGAGGAAGAAGCCAAAAAAAATTAATAAGGAGGATTTTAAGTAGGGTAAAGAATGATTTTGGGTGAAAAATAAAAATAATAAATAGAGTTAAACAATAGACAATGAAAACAGTTTGAACATAAAAAGCGGGAATGGCTAAAAAATTGATTAAAAGTAGTTTTTTTAATTTTGATTTGGAAGGGTGATTTAAATAATGGAGAAGACTAAAAATTAGCCAAGGGAAAAATCCCCAAAAAGTAGAAAATGTTTCTAAAGGAGCCCAAAAATTTTGGACTGAACCAAAACTGAGTAAATAAAAGAGACTAGCGACAAAACTAGTAGATTCTTTAAATTTTAAAACTTTAGTTAATCCAAAAAAAATACCAAAAGTGCCTAAAAAAATCATGGCAAAATGCCAGAGATAACGAATTAGATTGAGAGGTAGAAATAGAGTGAGGGGAAAAATGATAAGTTGGCGAATAAGATCAGTAGAATGGGCCATTCCTCCGACTAATCCAAGACCTTGATAGGTCTGCCAAACAGCAAAAAAGGATCGTTTTAAATTCATGCCAATATTTAGTTCTGGCATGAGATTGTCCCAACCGATCAAAAAAGTTCCTGGGGTAAAATTTTTGAGACACAAAACAAGAGTAATTAGAAAGAGAATTACAGTATAAAAATGTTTTTTAAACCAATTAGTGAATTGCACTAATTAGATTATACTTTGATAGGACTAAGTGTGCCAACTGAATCGGAATTAAGATTTTTAATACCACGAATAAAATACCAAAGGGAAGTAATTATTTGATTTGGTAGGGTTAAAATCACCATAATTTGAATCAAGTTAATAATGACGGCAAAAAAACTTGGTTTAAAACCTTTTTTGACAGCATTAAGACGACTTTTAAGAGTAACCCAAAAAGTTTTTTTAGGATTTTGATGAGAAAGACTAGTAGATATTTGGCGATAGAAATAAAGATTATCAGATAAATTGGCAAATCGGCCAAATTTTAAAAGATTAAAATATAAATCGACTTCTTCGGCAGAAAATTTGGAAGGGGAATACCAAACAAAGTTTTTGGGTAAAAGAGAACGATTGATCATCATATAACCCTGTTGGATAGGAACAGCCCAAAAAATCATATCTAAAATTTGTTTTTCAGTAGTAGGAAATTTTTTGAGGCCGATAATTTGGTTATTTTCATCAATAATAGTGCATTGACCACCAACAACAATAGTTTTAGGATTTCTTTTTAAGAAATTAACTTGTTTGTAGAGACGATCGGGAGTAGAGATATCGTCAGCATCCATACGAGCTAAAAATTTACCTTTAGCTTGAGAAATAGCAATATTGGAAGTTAAACTAACACCTAAATTAATTTTATTTTTGATAACAATAATACGAGAATCTTTTTTAGAATAAGATTTAATAATTTTCCAAGAGTCATCAGTTGAACCATCGTCAACAACGATCAATTCAAAATTAGAAAAGGTTTGATTTAAAATACTTTCGATAGCGTCGACAAGATAAATACCGGGATTGTATACAGGCATGATGACTGAAACTAATGGTTTAATATTTTTTTTCATAGTTGTCAGGTTTTTTCCAGTTTCGTCCTAAAAGGACTCATCAGTATCGATATTATCGATAGACTGGGACGGGTTGGAAAAGATAGAGGGATAATTTAAAGCTTAGCGCTTCGAACTATTCATATTTTTTCCAACTCTCCAGTTGTTTGTTATTTGGTTGTTACTAGATCCGAGATGATCTGAATATTTCTTTCTTTTACTAGATCATCGGGGATGGAAGAGAGCAAATCAGCTGTTACGCCGAAAAACTCTAACTCTGACTTAATGTCAAAGTTGCCGTTGCGGATTTGGTCGACGATTCGGTCGATGTCGTTGGCTTGATAGGTTTCCTGTAAAGGATACCAGAGAACGATTTCGCCGTTTCTTATTGAAAATTCATAGTGACCAGAAGTCAAAGTCATCAAAATGCCATTTTCATAGCGATTAATACCTTGCTCAAGGCCGCCGGCAAAGATTATTGCAGTCATTCCTTCTGGAACGTCGAGCTGAATGTCAACCCAAGTCTGTTCGACTTTGGTCAATTCATTTTTACTCAGAGTTTCGTTCCATTCCTTGTTGGGGACGACGATTTTACGATTGGTAAAAGTCATTCTCTCGCCGAGGTTAGTATTGAGATACTCACCTTGGTTTGAAAAAGTCTTTCCATCCAAGCTGGCAAGAATTGCCGGATTGGTGGGCAGAGGAGCTTCAGTCGGTGTCGGCGTCGGTGTCGGAGTAGCGGTCGGAGTGACGGTCGGTGTCGGAGTAGTGGTTGGTGCAATGGTTGTCGCAGCGGTTGTCGCAGGAGTTGCAGTGCAACCTCTGAGTGCCCACCCGGAAGAACCAATTAGGCCGATAAGAAATAACACTCCCAAAACAATAAGGATAAATCGGATAATTTTTGTAAGCATAGGTCTTTTTCCTCCGGATTCTTCAGATTCTTGGTAATTGTCTTCTTGTGGTGGAATGCGTAGTCTACATTGTGCACATACACCATCCCGATAACGGGTACGTCTTCCACAAACAGTGCATTTTACTCGAGTAGACATTTTGTCTACCTCCTTTCAATTTACAGCAGGCTTGTCCTTCTTTTTAAATTAGGCTTGATAATAAAATCATCCTGTACTCAAAATTAGGCTCATCCTTTCTGTAAGGCCGATGTTCTATATATTTAGATGCCGAAGCACTTATTTTTAAAATAAAAAATCTTTTTCTATAATATATTCCATCCTGGACACAAAAAATTGAATCCAAAATGGAACATATTATAGATAAAATAGGAGATGGAAAGAAAAATCTTACCGACTTTTAAATAACAAACAACTTGTTAAAGTGCAGTGAAAAAGTTTAAAATCAAAACGCAATGTTTTGATATAAATAATTTCACTTTGTTAAAGTTTGATACTTTTTAAGTATCGGGTGGGATTATAGCGCAATAAGTGCAGAATGTCAAGATTATAGGATATTCTGTAAAGCAGAATTAGATATAAAATGAGGAATTGATTTAGAGAGTTTTGAGAAATTGAGTTAGATCATCTTTATGTTGAGGTTGTTTTAAAGCAAAGACAATATTGGCCTTAAGCCAACGAAGAGGATCACCAGTAGTCATCCAAACACCATTAGTAATGGGTTCATTAACCACAACTCCAGTTTTAGCTAGAGTGTTGAGAGCGTCAGCCCACCAAAGTTCGTTATCTTTTGAAAGGCCTTGTTGATTGATAACATCCATAATTTTATTAGAAACGACGTAACGGCCAAGAACAGCAAAATTAGATGGAGGTGGATCTATTTTTTCAAGTAGAGCACTAATTTGATTAGGAACAGTAGGATTGGGGTGAGGAACGACAGCTCCATAACGTTTCATTTCTTCGGTGGGCATTTCTTGAGTAGAAACAACAGCATCGGCATGATATTTTTCAAAAGTGGCGATCATTTGAGCTAAATATTGACCTGGATTACTTTCAATAATTAAATCATCTCCTAAAATATAGGCAAAATCATCAGTACCAATAAAATCTTTGGCGGCAAGAGCAGGGGAAGCGTTGCCATAAGGCAGATCATCGGTTTGAGGAACAAATTCAAGTTTGGCTTCAGCCCAAATTTTTTTAAGGCTAGCTAAAAATTCCATTTTATTATTTTTGGTAAGATAATCTTCAAGAACTGGATCTGGAGTAAAAAAGTTTTTAATAGCATTGTCGTCTGGACGGTGAACAATACAAATATTTTTAATACCAGCAGCAATAATTTCTTCGACTAATATTTGAATATTTGGTTTATCAAGAATAGGAACTAATTCTTTTGGATAAGATTTAACAACAGGAAGAAAACGAGTACCGCGACCAGCGGCGGTAATAACGGCTTTATTGATGTTAGTCATGTTAGGCTAATGTTAGCACAAGTAAATCTTAATTTGCTACAATAAGGAACCTATTTAGGGCCCATAGCGTAGTTGGTAGCGCGTCCCCATGGCATGGGGAAGGTCAGGGGTTCGAGTCCCCTTGGGTCCACTTTAGGTCTGTGGTGAAATGGTATCACAGCAGTCTCCAAAACTGCTTTTCCAGGTTCGACTCCTGGCAGGCCTGCTTAATTTGTAGATAAATTTAGATAAGATGATAATATGTTTGTATGGCAGGTAAAGAAAATTTTTTATTGAATAATATTTATGAAAAAAGAATTGTTTCTGATGTGTTAGGAACTAGTTTAGATATTCAGTTTAGACGTGGATATAATGTTGCTGATTTGAGAGGTATAGTTAAAAAATTTGAAAGAGATAAAGTTGTTTTAAATTCTGATGAACAAAAAGTAATTGTTCCTATTTTGATTGATCATTTATTTTCTGAAACTAAGCGTGAGGTTGGTGGTTTTTTAAGTAATGAAAATGAAGAAGATATGGGTATATTAAGAGGGTTGGTTGAAGAAATGATTCCAAATACAGATTTACCAGAACTTTCACAGGGAGATCGAATTTCACTTGGAATAATAGATGAAAGTAATTATTCTGAAGCAGTTAGATTAAGTTTTAAAAAAGATGATAGTGGGCCTTTTATAATGTCTCTTTTAAAAAGGAAAAAAATTAAATAAAAAACATGAGATTGATTGTTTTAAAGCTAATTTAATGGTATTTTATTTTAAATGAATAAAGTTGTTTGTATAACTGGATTGTGTGGGGCAGGGAAGAGTCTTGTCTCGGATTTTTTCGTCAATAATGGATTTCAATATGTTCGTTTTGGTCAACTAACTATGGATGAATTGAAAAAAAGAAATTTGGAAGTTAATGAAGCCAATGAAAGAATAATAAGAGAAGATTTAAGAAAAATTTATGGTATGGCGGCTTATGCAATTTTAAATTTACCAAAGTTTGATGAATTAATTAAAAATGGGAATGTAATTGCTGATGGTTTGTATTCTTTTGAAGAATACAAAATCTTAAAAGAACATTTTGGTGATAGTTTAGTAGTAATTGCTGTTTATTCTTCACCCAAATTAAGATACGAAAGACTTGAAAATAGAACAATGGATGGTGATGTAAACGTAAGAAATAGACCATTAAATTCAGTTGAAGCTAAATCGAGAGATTTTTCGGAAATTGAAAATTTAAATAAGGGTGGAACAATTGCTATGTCTGATTTTACAATTTTAAACACTAAAGATATTAATTATTTAAATCAACAAATTAAGGAAATTTATGACCAAATTAGATAAAAAAAATTCAATAAATGCATCAAAATGTGTCAGACCAAGTTGGGATGAATATTTTATGGAAGTTATGGAAGCAATTTCTAAAAGAGCCACTTGTGATAGAGGTAAAAGTGGTTGTGTAATTGTTAAAAATAAACAAATTTTAGTGACTGGTTATGTTGGTTCACCAATGGGATTACCTCATTGTGATGATGTTGGTCATCAATTTAAAAAAATGATTAATGAAGATGGAACAATTTCTGAACATTGTGTTCGAACAGTTCATGCTGAGCAAAATGCAATTTGTCAGGCAGCTAAATTGGGAGTACCAATTGATGGAGCTACTGTTTATTGTCGAATGACACCTTGTCGAACCTGTGCCATGCTTTTAATTAATTGTGGAATTAAAAGAGTGGTTTGTGAAAGAAAATATCATGCTGGAGCAGAATCAGAAGAAATGCTTAAAAAAACAGGAATTACTTTGGAATATGTGTATGAGGAAGTACAAGAATATAAATAGGAAATGTGTTTAAATTATTTATGACAGATTTTTTAAATAAGTATTTAATTGATATTAATCAAAAAATAGAAAATAATTCTAAACAAGATTGGAAAACAGTTTTAAAACATCATCGAGTCACAATAAAATTTTTACAACACGAAAGATTAATTCACTTATTAGTAACATTAGCTTTTGGAATTAAATTTTTAATAGCAATATCGTTTACTTTAGTGACTAAATCAATGATATTATTTGCAGTTGATATATTACTTTTAAGTCTATTAGTGCCTTATCTATTCCATTACTTTAAATTAGAAAATGGAGTCCAAAAATTATATTTGATTGATAAATTAATCCAGAAGAAAATAGGGGATTAACGACGGCCGCGGTTGATACTTTGAAATCTTGGTCCTGGTTTAAAAGTTGGTTGACTTTTATTATTATTGTGAAAATTTAGAACTTCGGGTTTAACAAAACCCTTAATAATAGTAGATCGGTTATCAACTTTTGGTTTTTGGGATGAGCGACTCATAACTAATTATATTATAAATTCGAATTATTTTAGTTTAGCTGATTCTTTGTGTTCAGTTGTTTTTTTACACCATTTACAGTATTTGATAAATTTGAGTTTATCAGGAGTATTAGTTTTATTTTTTTCAGTTAAATAATTTTGTGCGCCACAAACACTGCAAAGCAATGCTATAAGAATTCGAGGTGTTTTTTTAGATTTGGACATGAGAGGTATTTTAAACTAAAAAAAACCAATTAGCAATTAATTAATTGGTATGTTTATATTTTTTGATTTGATGTTCAATAGCTTCGCGTAGATTGGTAATGGCAGAAACTAAGTCGTGATGACAGATTTCGGCATGAAAAGTATTTTTGTGACCAGGGAGAGCCATGTCGAATTTGGCAATATAGTTTTTATATTTTTTGTCTTTTTGAATATGAAGAAAAGCGGTTTTGAGTTCATTATTGAATTGAGGAAGAAGTTGATCAAGTTTGATGACAAATTTGTTGTTGATCATCTTTCGTACTTTAAAGGAAATAATTAAGTTAACACCATTGATCTGTATGTTCATATAGATCTCCTATTTAACTTATAATTTTGCAATTACACTTGGTTATTTAATTTTAACACTTTAGTAATATAATTCTTTTAATTTAAATATGAGTATTTCAGAAACAGGAAAAAAGTTTATGTTGGGAAGTTTAATAACTGCGACTGGTGCTTCAATGTTGTCTTGTGATGACAAAATTGTAAATGAAAGTAAAAAAAATGATGAAATACTAATGACTAGTAGTGATGTTATAAAATCAGAGGAAGATAAAGTGGCAAAAATAGATCCTGAAAATATGATTGTAATATTAAATTCAGAAACAATTCCAACTCCAATTCCCACACTCGAACCCATACCAACCTCAACGCCTACACCAGAAGTAATTCCAACCCAAACCAACCCAACAGAAGTAACACTAATACCAGAAATAATAGAACAAAGTCCATGTGTAGTTATTTATAAAGGAGATCCTGATAAAAAAGAAATTGCTTTAACTTTTGATGACCAAGGTGAAAATTTAGGTAAAATTTTAGAAGTTTTAGATGCGGCTGGGGTTAAAGGAACCTTTTTCCTTTTAACTTCAGAAATTAAAAATAATCCTGAAAGATGGCAACAAGCTGTAGTTAATGGACATTTAATTTGTAATCATTCAACTAAACATGATATGAGTTTAGGAAGTAAATCCGAAGAAGCGATAAAAGAAGATATTCTAG
>Ga0172381_10002479_pt1 | contig 20358 bp, 19 predicted proteins | sample Leawel6488metaG_FD_119754 | JGI IMG/M metagenome (GOLD analysis project Ga0172381, IMG submission 119754) | Leachate microbial communities from a municipal landfill in Southern Ontario, Canada - Leachate well 64-88 metaG | ecosystem: Engineered > Solid waste > Landfill > Unclassified | place...
CCGTAGAACCTATTATTGTCTAAAAAGATATAGGAACCATCCTTGGTATGATCAAACCTGACTATGGTAATGACATGAGACTTCTTAACCAGATATTTATAAGAATCCGTTGTTAAGATTATGTTATAAACTTCGTCATACCCTTTGCTTTTAAAATAAGTAAACCACTGATAGGCAAAGTCATCGCAATCTCTTCCAAATGTTTTAGTTATAGCATCCGAAACAAAAAAAGAAGAGTCCCTGTATGTGAAATCAAGTGCCCCATTCCTAGGCTCCGGTCTCCAATCGAACATGTGCATCTCTGCCCTTAGTTCGTCTAAACCAAGATCCTCTGGAAACCTTCCACCATACCTGTGTAACATGTCATTCTCAGCCCCGTCTACCAAGTGATGAAGGTAGACAAAATAAAGAAACCAATAGACCATCGGACTGTACACCTTTCTCAGTAGTGCCCCTAACTTTACTAAAAACCATTTAAAACCTGATGCCTTACACTTTGCCATTTCTACCTCCTTAGTAGCTTCTTAGAAGTATAACCTAATGCCTTTGAAAAAAAAAGAAAAAAGAGGGGGTTGCCCCCCGTAGCATTACTCAAGCTGCACTTAAGAGTTTGAGTTGTGACGGAGTTGTGGGAGCTGCGAAACTTTTTTAAGAGCTGTGAAGCTTTCATACCGATAGTCTTTTGAAGACTCGTCTTTGGTCTGGTTGTGACCTAATGTTACTTTGTACATCCTTTTCTCCAATGCGCCAAGGTTAAAAAACTCCTGATCCTTTTCTACCAAAAGGTCAGCACGATGTAGTTGAATTTTCCGGGGCTCAACAAGACCCGCTTTCATCATCATTACCTCTTCTAGAATAAGCCACCGCACCCTCCAAGTGACAAAGGTTAATAAACGAGGTATTCCTACCTCAAATACTTATGACAAAAAAAATTCCTGATTTTGGCTAGAAAACGAACCCGTCTATAAGCTCGTTATTGATAGCTAATTTGTACCTGAATCGGGTACCATAGCCTTCTACTTTGTCACTGGTAAAAGTAATGTGATCATCCGAATTACTCTTTATGTTCTTTACGCCCAGTATTATCTCCTCATTGGTAGTCTCTGAATCCCCTATTAATCTTAAACTCAAAGATCCCAGCATTGGTATAAGAGCTGTACCAGTAACCGTTACTGTACCGGCTGGATTACCGCAAGTTATCTTTGACACTGTGACCTTAAGTTTATCAAAATCAAACTTATGAGCAGGATGTTCTCTTCCTAAAGCTGCAGTAGTTAACATTAAAGTAGGAGTAGGACTAGCCTGTATATTCTTGAAATCACTATCTATTACTTCCATAAGACCAAGTCGATCTGAGTAAAGAAGATCTTTCTCATACACAGCTGGAAATCTTGGAACAGTCAAATTCCTCTGATCAGACGCCAAAGGCTCTGCTGCGTACGAAGCCTTATTTGTACGTCTCTGATTTATAGGAAGTATCCTGGTTGGTATCGGAGTATAAAATCCACCTTCGTAACCACCCCCAAAACAGATAGGACAGTCAGGATTACCTGAAGATCCGAAATCTTGTATATAGCAGTTACACTTCTTACCCGTTTTTTTATACCTGAGGATATACAAATGGTCAGCCCAATTGTAATTTCTAAACAACTGCTGGGCGGCGTAGTTGGCACCGTTAATCTTCTGCTGAATTAATACTGACCGGGACTTCATTGGAGTAATGTTTAATGAATCCACTACCTTACCTGAACCGTCCATAGCTCGTATCAGGTACAACATGTCTCTGTCTAATATAGTTCCCTGGAAAAATCTATAGTCTGTGTAGAATGGATCCTGAGTAGTTGCTATCAACTCAGAAGACTCGGGAACATCCGCTGACGGATCCCCTGGGGCTTTTCGATCAAACACATAGACATAAAATCCTGCAACATTTTCTGGAAAATCAGCCCACGATAGGTAAACGCTCTTAGCCGAAGCATCCGGTACACATTCCATCAACTTCATGACTAACCCCTTCTACAGTTTTTATACTTATTGAACGGAGACGCTATGTTTCCTGTAGCACCTTTAAAGTCCTGGGCTTTTTTGTACGTGTACACGGCCTCTTTAAACATACCTTGAAAGTCACTCATAAGAGACTTAAATACCCCCAGCTCTTCACCTATACTCAACTGAACTCCATGCTCAGTAACACCGCTGGTATAGTTTATAGTTAGATTGTTGATCTTTATCTGCATCAGCTGCGCTGCCGTACCAATTATCATAATATAATTCGGCATGTTCTTGCTGGACACATTCCTAACTAGCGGAGGTAAGTAATCGACCTGCTCGTTAGCAAAATCTATGGCCATTTCTATCTCTTCTTTTTTGAAAAATTCTGCAAGGTGCTTCATATTTTCATTATCATAGTCTCTGAAGTACTTTCTAACCATTGCTTCCGTTACAGCCATGCTTGCCTCCGAAAAAAAATGTGAGGGGTATGCCCCTCGAATACTTATAACAAATATCGAGAAAAAAATGTGAGGGGTATCCTCAAATTCTTATAACACATATCTGTGCTATTTTTGTAACACCCCTCACCATTCATATTAGTTTCCTACCGCATGTTCCATAACCTTGGCAATAAGAGTTTCCTTGTTCCAAGATTTTACAACCGTGAAATCAGGAAAATTAGCATTAGCATACTTTACGATATCTTTCTTAACCATTAGCTCAAGATCGCTCTTAAGATCTGTAGGTGTCATATCCTCAATATCCTCGTCATCTTCTGTTGAGTCTTCTACTACGTCATCACCGAGACCCGCTGGGTCTTCGTCTGATATATCCTCTGCGGGAGTTTCTTTAACTTCCTCCTCAGGATCATCAAGCCCTGCTGGGTCTTCGTCTACCAGCTCAACAGGCTCTGTGGAAACGCTATTGGTATCCTCTGAGTCGGTTTCGGAGTCTCCATCATCTTCGGTTCCTGCCAGATGTACTTCGTCCCCAGCATGTTCATCTGGTCCATCACTGGTATCTCCGATGCCACCCCCCTCAGCATCTGTAGGTCCGGTATCGGGTGCTGTTCCACCGTCCCCCGAGTCATCATGTCCCTCCACTGATTCTGGTTCCTTGCCATCGGAGTCGAAGTCAGTGACAACGTTACCGTCCTCTCCTTGGGGTTCAGGATCACTTCCGACCTCAACCTCATCGATGACGCCATCCTCCTGCACAGTTCCCAGTCCAGATTCTGAGTCAGCTCCGTCCTGAACGAGTTCTTCTTCCTTCTTCTCTTTGCTTTCACTGACATCACCTACCTCCTTTGCTTCTCCTTTTGCACCTGGGACAAGAGCCTCAACTGCAGGAGTCATGTCATCTACTGCGTCTTTACCATAAACTTCAAGCTTAAGATTCTTTACAGCGTGCACCATCTTTGCAGCCTTTATGTACTCATTTCTGTGAGTATCAACTATCTGAAGATCGCAGCTGAGCATTATAGCAGCTACCCACTTTATAGTGTCAATGGAATTGATCTTACCACTTTTAACTTCATCGATAACAGGTGTGTAATCAAAGTTTCTAAGCCCTTTAAGAACTGCGGCTGCTCTCCCTAAATTCCTATCTCCCTGTACATTCCGCAAGGAAAGCACTAATGCATTGTAGCGATGTGCGTTTGACTTATTCTTGAAAGCTACCAATCCACCTTCTGCAAAAAGCTTTCTAAGCTCTTTTTTTGATGCTGCGAAAGCATACTGTCTAAAAAATGCGCTCTGACCGGCTAAAAAATTTATCCCATACAGAGTTACTGTTCTTCCCGTTGTGTTAACTACAAACATAAAAATCTCCTAATATAAGTTACTATTCCCGTTACTGTGGTTGTCCTTGCCCTTCACCTTTAGATTGGGTCTCGTCCATCTTTCTAAACTGCTTTAACTTTTCCATTACAACTGCATGTAGTACAAAATCCTCAGCTCTAATCTGAGCAAGATAGGTCCGTCTTTGACCGTCGTCCATATTCATAAGTTCCTGAGCATAGTACTCTGCTTCATCTAGTATGTTCTTCCTGGCCAATGCCATGTTTGGTCCTGACTCAGATCCACCGGCATTATCTTTTTCCATTTCAGTCTCATGAAGTCTTTTAGCAACCCTACCTTTCTTAAGGTCTAGTTTCATCTGCTGCCTCATGGAATTTATAATGGATTCTTCCCAAAGCTCTGGTTTAGGAATACCAAGATCGTAAGTAAACTCATCAAAAGGAAGTTTTTCCTGATCGATAAGTTCCCACTTCTTAGCCAGGTCCATTCCGCCTCTAAGCTGTGATAAATTCGGAATCCATACCGTAGCTTTAACTTCGTTCTCACCCCTAGTCTTACTGTTCTCGTAGTACTTTGGTGATACCAGCTTTAGAACATTCTCTACCAGCTCAGTATACTGGAAGTTAAATTCCTGCCTCAGTTTATTCCAACCCTCGAACATAACCGGATCCGCCGTAAAACCAGAGGATCCATTGAGGGCATCCGCGGATAGTCCAAGACCTCCAAGAACAAAGTTCTGGAAAGTTATGAACTCCTGGACATGCATAAATCTCTTTCCGTCTCCGAATAGCGCATCAGTTGTCACTGGAATAGGCGAATAAAGTATTCTGTTTATGTCCCCTTCCTGGTGCGCTTTTATACCACCGACCATAAAATCACGCATATCCTGATGAGATATGCCCTCGTAGGCTGGGTTATTAACACTGTGAGGTGATACTACATAAAGTGGATCTATCTTGGAAAGTGCAAGACCTTCGTTACCCATCTTGAAGATATCCATGGATATTGTATCTGATACGCTGGACATTATGGGTGCTATACCTGCACCTGCATTACCTACCCCAATGTACTCCCTCATGCTGAAAGTCATATACCATTTATCATCAGGGATATAAACTCGGTCCTTAGCCGCGTATGTAACCGCCAAGTTCCAAGGTACTCCTTTAAGATGAAAGCTTTCTATCTCTTTATCGAGTGCCAAAGGTCCTTCGTAGTATTTTGGGTCTATGATCATTCTATCTTCACCAGCGTCATTTGTCTCAACTTTGAACATCTTAGGGTTCAGAACCATCATTCTTCCTGAAGAATTGAAATCCCATTCCTGTCTAGGGGTGTCTATAAAACTTGTGTTACACTCAGGGCATACGCATCCTATCCCGTAGTTAGTAGCGTGCTTGCGCTTTTCGTAACTGTGCAACTTGGCATCATTTTTAAGTTTTCTAACTGAGTCCCTGTCGTAGTCTAGCGACTGTATCTTAAACGGATAGTCGTATGAGTTTCCATTGATATGAAATGTTTCCTTACATTCAGGGCACTCCATGAACAAGTTCTGCTTTGGCAAGTATATTATACCTACCTGGTCATACATAAATACTCCCATCCAGGCCTTGTACTGGTTCCAAAAAACTTTAAGATCACGGAAGATAGCATTGACATTCTTTTCAAGAAGTTTGTCACCAGTAGTAATACGCATAGGGTCCGAAAAGAATACCGCAGCCTTTGATATAGGCCCAGCAAGTCCGCTATGGAATGCAACAGTCCTAGTAATAAAATCTATGTATTCCCCAAAATCGTTATGGGGTATCATCTCTGCCTGGACCATATAGGACTGGCAGATGCGTTTATAATTTTCTACTGTATACGTCGGGCTATTGTAAGCTGTATCAGTCATATTTATCACCCATTATCTACGTTAACTGTTAAATACCATGCAGTCTCAGGATTAACAAGATCTATTGAAGGTCTTATGCTCCTAAGTCTGGCCTCGATACCCTGTATCTCAGCTTTTCTGGTTTCTATATCGTCCTTAAGGCTAGTAACTTCACCTTCTTTGGTCTTTATTTCAGAAGTAAGATTCTGTCCGAACTTCTCTATAAGATCTACGAGAGTATCTATAGTTGTAAGGTCAGTGAAATAGTCAGTCTCAACACTTGTTATAAAGCTTATTCCCGGCATAACCTTGGAAGCTATTGTAGGAAAAGTATCAACGTCCGGAGACGCAACGGGGTCAGATACCTTCGATTCTGCGTATATTTCAGCTACCCTGTTCTTTGCTATTACAAGATCGTCAGTATCGGTCATAACAGATTCAAGATACGTATTTAAAGTTGCGGTTTTACCCTGTATCCTAGCCATCTTTTCAGAATCGAACTGCATAAGTTGACTGAATCGTTGAAGATTACTTTGTACGGATACTATCCCGTCCTTCAACTGTACCATATCAACAAGGTTATTTTTATGACTTTCTGCGTTGCTAAGGAGAAGCTCTACAGCCTCATCTAAAGACTCGTATAACGTGTAGTTGGATGAAAGCATCGGTATAATGACATTTTCAATTATCTTGATAGTGTCGGAAGCGGTTGCATTCTGGAATATAAGAAGTCTCCTGCGACTTATCAAACTATTAAGAAGTTCCTCTGTATAGTCCGGGAATGTGTACTTACGATTGGCTTCAGCACCGTCCTCAGCAACTGTATAGGCATTGAGATTATTATAAAAATCCCATACCTGCAACTCCATTTTCTTCTGGTCAGCTAACGAAGTATTGTAATCTGAATACTCAGCGTAAAAACTACTGGATCTGAATATCTCATCTATGGCACCTGTTCCTCCCCCAGATTCACTAAGGGTCATGAAGTCGTCTATGCTACAAACTCCTAAGAAGTCGTTCTTAAGAGGTTCGGTTAAAGATTTTCTACGGAACTTTAAACAAGCTGCCGGGTTACTAGACATTATTGACTCTGTGAAGTACAGAGGATTAGCTATGTCAAATCTTAAAAGATGTTTGTACTTCCTACCCTCTGATACATCCTTTATGGACGTATTTATAGTAACCTTACCTACACTCATTTCTTAACCTCTTTTTTTGATTTTACTCTAGATCTAGCAGTGTTACTAGGAGCTTTCTTCTGACCTGGTTTAGGTTTAGGAACAGCCGGTTTAGGTTCTACCAAAGGTTTAGTTGGTCGTGGCTCTGTTGTACCAATAATAGGGTCATCAGGATCAGTCTGGTACTTGGTCCCTTCCATTACCTCGTCTAGATCGTCCGCTATACCTTCAGGCGTTTCCATAGGAGCCATAGGATCAATAGGAGCCATAGGATCCATAACAAAAGCTTTTTCAGCTACTGGGTCATCCTTCTTTTTAAGAATAGTATCAGGCTTACTTTTTACTTTTATCTCACTATTATCACTTGGTATATCATCAGATGTTGAAAGTGGTGGAAGCCCTATTATATCTTCTGTGGTCTCTGCCGGAGCAAGTGTTTCATCTCTGGCAGCTATTATGTTCTTAACACTCTTAAGTTTGTCTTCTATACGATAGTACTCCTTCATTTCTGCTGGAGGAACCTCTGATACGAAATAGGCCCAAGAGTTTATTAACTCATCTAAAACACTAGACTTTGTTATAGGCGGTACAGTTTCTACGAGTTCATCTAGGAACTTATCCATACGATCGAAAGCCTTGCTTATTTCAACCTTATGGTAAGTTATAGCTATAGTGTAGCAAGGAGTCTTATTAGTGACCCCCTCTCTTTCATCTCTAGTCTCTTCAATAGAAAAATGAGTCTCCTCTTTAATAATTCTTACGGAAGGATCGTTGACTAAGTCACTATAATCTTTACTAGTAGTTGACGCGTCACTCATCTTAATAAGAGCAACATTTCTTATCGAGTAGCTACCTATGAACCTTGATAGTAGCCGCTTGTAGACCTCACGAGCTTGATTTAGACTCTCTCTAGCGTCTGGGGTAACCCGGCTTTTATCCTTGTTGACTCCTGTTACCAGCAGTCTATAAGCCTCAGATGCGCTGTTTCCTTCATTTTTATCCGACATGTAATCCTCCTCAATAACAAGTAATTATAGCAATCGGTCATTGTTTTGCAAACAAAAATAATAACCAGGGCTATAACTTAAAGCAAGTACCGCAATACATACGTCTTCTAAACACACAACACCCACCATCTTCATAGCATGGAATTCCCTCTGTCTCAAGGAGATGTAAGCATACAGGAGATGCTGATACAGAGTTTGGTGCCCTGCTTGGATCCTGACATGGTGAGTATATATTTGATAGTAGACCTAAAATAGTTAAGTCGGAACCCTGTATGTACTTATCGAAAATTCCCTGTATTATACCTGCAACTATTAGCGTTGCCTTTGGTACCTCACTAAGGTAATTAAATCCTTTTCCTGGATCATAATTGTAAGCATCCTCGTCTTCCTTACCAGGAAGAGTATAGACATGGTCCACTAACTCATCCCTAGAAAAAGCAGTGCTGTCGAGCGGTACTTTGGATGCACCTCCCATGTTACCTTGGAACACGTCCTCAGTCATTTCCCACAAATCCTGGTACCTATTTGAATAGGCAAGAAATCTCTTTATAGCTACGTAAGTGTTATCTATCTCATCCGATAGGTCAAAATGATTGAATGTTGGTTGCTGTAGTTCCCTCATACGCTGCTTATGTTCTCTTACTTCGTGTTCAAGGACCTTATTTCCTACATCTCCAAATTTGTAAATTCCAGTAGACCCATCACCGTCTATATGCTCCAGAAGATTGCCTAGAAAGTCACACAGCAAAGGGAACATCGCAGCTATTGGATCCAAAGCGTCCCCAAAAGGTATATCCAATACTGTGTAAGTACCGGACTTACCACCTACTATGTTCACAGACTTTATGAATCTCTTAACAAACTCAGAATTCCAGGATAGTGACATCATAGACCCGACTATCACATCAAACCTGATAGCCATACCGACGCTGGTAGCCAAGTCAGGCATATCTATGAAAGTACCAAACGTAGGAATATCCATCCTAACACCTTCACCTGATGGAGTTATTCTGTCATCCCCTTTCCTAGTTCCTTCTACTTTTTCATGCATAACTACCCCCTAACCTTTACGCTGTTTTTCAATAAAACTTAAAACTTCAGTGTTAGATATGCTACCCTCTTTGGTGCGCACTAACTCTTTTCTTGTCCATATGGTAGGTACTCGTGTACCCACGTTGGGTATCTTATGTATGAGAACTTTGTGAGTCTCACGCTTGATACCCCTAATAGCTTTGTAGATCCCAGTAGTAGGATCGACCTTAATGTTAAGCTCAACTACGTTATCCATAACACTTATGTCCAGGAGAAACATCCCATTGTCTCTGCAATGATTCCGGATAGCGTCTTCCACTTCTGCTTTAGCCTCATCAGTATCAAACAGCTTTCGGCAATACTTAGTGCAGAACACCACGTTGTAGATACAGTTTGATACCGTACCCTTCGAGTCTATTAATGAATTGTTCATCAGGCCTCCTTCCATATTTCTTCACAAGATAAATAGCTAAACCGTAGTTATCATATTATAGGTGTAAGGCCTTGTCAAGTTTACTTATAAAAAAAATTTGAAGTAAAATACAGCTTAAATAAAAAGATCATGACATGTAGTCTTATTCAGTAATTTTATGCACTTAAGTTTTATCTGACATTAGACATGACGAATCGTGTCACCAGATATCCCCATATAATACAAAAGGTTATCTAGTCTAACGTTTCAAAATATGCTATTTGTCACCTCAAAAACCCTATGTGTGTACAGGTGCGTGAGAGATAAGAAATATATTAAGTAAGTATCCTGGAGTAGCTGAAAAATGGTGACAAACACCTTGTCATTGTTTTTATTTAACTATTTTAATAGGTTAAGTTTTAGTCGTCATTAGAATGACATTTCATGTCATTGGGATATCCTAATTAAATTAAAAGGTTAACCTGTCTAACGTCTAAAAAATGACGGAATGTACACCGCTTATAAACTCACATGTACATATGTGCGTGTGCGAGGCAGACCTATTTTATTAGGTTTCTCTCGTATGTGAACTTTTATAACTTTTTATGTCGCTACCGTCATTAGGGACTGGAAGATACTGTTTTTATTATGTTTTTATTATGACATTATTACTAAAGAATAGTGACTTTTAATATTTAATAAATTAAGATTAGAGAGTTAAGTATTTGGTTTTACTGAATTATTAACTTCCGGTTAGAATGACACGAAAATGACATTTCGGAGTGTTTTGTGTCATTACGCGCCTATTTTCCAGTATACCTACTGTAACATTTTGTTACTGTAACATTTTGTTACACCAAATATCGGTACAATTTGTATTACTAAAAAAAATCACTAAAATATTAGGATTAAAGAGTCTTGATTCCTATTAGGTATTTGTGTCATTCGTTTTGACGTGTTTTTGATAAAAAAAAGGACTTAAAGGGGGCCGAAGCCCCCGTTTTAGGTTAGTCAAATCTATCAAGAGCTACAGTTACCTTCTCACACTTTTCACAAGTTATGAAAACGTCACTATAACCCTCTTCCGTTTCCTTGAAACTTATGGTCCCTTTCTCACGGAAGGCTATATGTATAGCCCTAGTGAGAAATGAATCACTATCAAGTTCGAGGAGCCTGGCCAGATCTTCCGGGCTAAGACTCACCTTATGGTCAGGTGATTCCAGCTCAATAAAATCTCCCAGGAACGAGAAGCTGATTTTTATATCTTTATGAAGGTGGTTGAGGTTATTACTCAATCCCCTTATAAAGTTAAGAAAACCAGTCTCGAGTTCTTTTGTAGTTCTACGCATAATATCCTCCTTATTGTTGTTTAAATATCCTACAAACTCTTATAACACGTTTTCTTTATTAATTTGATTAATATTTTTGTTGACATTTATATTACTATCTGTATATAGTTATATGCGTTATTTATAATTTTATATGGAGATGGCATTATGAAAGAGAAGATGCAAGACGAAAAGAGGGTATTACCCTACGAGATGTATGAAAGATTGCTTGTTAAGAATCTAGGCGCTGCTGTTAAGAGAGCAAGAGAAACTGTTAAAATGTCTCAGTCAGAGTTAGCCCGATCTACCGGTAAGACCCAAGCACAGATATCTCTAATGGAATCTGGTGAGGTTACCCCTGACGTTGGGTTCCTCCTAACCTTATCATATCTATCAGGATTTACTATAGGGGAACTAACTGGAGAGCCTTGTGCTGATTGGGTAGGGAGATCTGTCTGGGTACATACTGGAGGTGAAGGTGGCGGTAATCCTAATGAACCTAGTAAGTTAACTTACACAAAGATGAATGTGCTGGCTGTTTCCAGCTCTACTGCAGAAATATTTATGTCTGAGACCGAGGGTATTATGAGGATGGAATCTGAAATAACTTCTGATTCTTTCACAAGTAGTATGGTAATAGAAGGACAAATTAATTATAGTGACATACACGCTTACAAGCTAGGAGGTTCTGCATTTCGTAGAAAGAGACAGGGGTACATCGGTGAGGTTCAGGATGAAATACTGTTTTTTCCTAGAAGAAGGGCCCTCTCTGCTATTATGTCTAATACTAGACCTGATGGTGGTTGCACTAGGATTTGGTATGTACCTAAGGACGACTCCTTCAGGTTCTTTGATCCGGTTGGTAGATTGCTACCTATAATAACAACTCCGGAGGTTACTAATGATAAAGATGACAACATTTTAGAGTGTAGTGACTGTGGCTGTAGGTTTGAAAGAACTACAGAACCCCATACTTGTGAAGAATGTTCGTCGTTTTTGTGTGGGTCCTGCGGGCACCCAATAGTCCAAGTGTTAAAAGACGATGATGATGGCGCCAAAATATTTCATTGTGATTTTTGTGACATAACTTTTAAGATTTAAAGCGGTCCTAAAGAAAAATCCTAGAATACCTAATTTCTTTACCTTCTCTATTTACAAATAACTTGCCCCCCTATACATTATAATATATAATGACGTAGTTTAAGTTTTGGAGGAAGGTATGCTGTTGAAACGTTTCCACGACAAGTTAGCGGAAGGGGAAGCCTACGGGATGAGCTCTACACCCTATAGAAATCCTTATGAATACTGGAGATCGTACTCGTCTGAAGCAAGTAACAATCGTAACCCTTCTACTACTCAAGATTTAAGTCCTATAGGTATGAAAGACCCTGTATCAGCAAACTCTGGTACTATTAAAGCTCCTAAAGACTCGGCGTCTATCTCAAAAAATCCGCAACCAAAAGATTTTCTAACCCCTGCTCCATCAACCAGTATAGATACAGGCGCAGGCGCTGGTAGTATACCAAAAGAGCTACAGCACAATGAGACGGATTTCGAAAAGGTCGAGAAAACATATGCATCAGGTTCAAATAATAATCAAAATAAAAAGAAAATGGGAGGCGTTTATATGGACCGTCTAGCTAGTATTGAAAACATGAAAGAACTTCTTGAGGTCGTAAGATTCGAAGGTTCTTCAGCACTCGAGGCGGGTGATAGCGATAAAGCTGCTTCATCTGCGGTCACCTACAATGCTTTAAAAGAAGCTATGCGTCTTACAGATGAGATCGAAGATAAGAATGCAAAGCTCGATTACATCCAGACACTCCAGGATCGTGGAGTACTTCCAGGAGCCATGGAGAAACTGGCAGCATCGAATAATGTTTCAGAAACACTTGCTCATTGGTTTGGTGAAGATGATAAGACCGCCGGAGTTAAGAACTACATTAAGGCTATCAGTGGTGCTGGTGTAAAGAGTAGAAGGGATGCTCTTGAAATACTCAAATTACCTAAAAACATTCCCGGTCTTGAGAACCCATATTCCAGATATAACGCGGTTGAGAAAGCCTATAAAAAGTTGGCTGAAGCAATCAAACTACAGGGTATGACAAGACAAGCTACTGCTGTTGGAGTCGGTGCTGGAGCACTTGGTACAGCAGCTACTGTTGGAACTGTTGATTCGCTTTCTAACTATAGGGGTTACTACCCTTATTTTGATAAAAGAGCAGCAGGAAGACTCGGTGGAGCACCCGCCGGTAGAACTTTAGATGCTGCCCGTGGAACTCCTAAATTTATACCTCCTATTAATACATCCCCGGGTAGTTCCAGTATGTTTAGGAAAATGCTTGGGTCAAGAACAGGTAAGGCCGGTATAGGACTGGCTGCGTTGACTGCTGCTGGTTTAGGAGGTAAATACCTTTGGGATAAATATAATAAACCTTGGTATCTTCAGAAAGAAGGTATAGCGGGTATATCAGCTCTTCTTGGTGCAGGTATTGGAGCCGGTGTTGGAAAAGGACTGTATGGAAATCAAGGAGCACTTCTTGGTGCTGGACTAGGTGCAGTAGGCGGAGGTGGTTTGGGATATAACTACAGTGACGACATTGCAGGTTATGCAGGGGATTTTAAAGATAAGTTCTCCAGCTACAGCAGTTACAACTACCACAATGACAAGACTGCATTGTGGGGACAACTTGCAAAGATGGGTGGAAAAGTATGGGGATCCACCGCTGGTAAAGCTGCTATTGGAGCTGCCGGTGTTGGCGCCACTGCTTTAGGTGGTAAATACATATACGATAAAATGAAAAGACCTTGGTATGCCCGGAAAAAAGGGACAGCAGGTATAGGAGCTCTATTAGGAGCCGGAGTGGGTGCTGGACTTGGCAGAATGGTGTATGGTGATCAAGGAGCACTTCTTGGTGCTGGACTAGGTGCAGTAGGCGGCGGACATCTTGGTTATAAATATAATGACCAGATCATTGACTACGCTCAGGATTTTAAAGATAAGTTTTCAAGCTACAATGGTTACAATCCTTATATGGACCGAAATATGATCCTTGAGCACGAGTATCCTTACTATAACGACAAGACTGCTTTCTGGGGACAGATAGCAAAGTTTGGTGGAAGAGCACTCGGTGCTACTAAAGGACTGTGGGATGACGCAATTAAAGTTGGAGCACCTATTATTAAAGGAACACCGAATGCGGTAAAGACTTTTGGAAAACGTGTTTATGGAACAGAAGCCAGCAATGCTTATAAAAATCTTTTGAACATGAGAAAGGCGTTCCCTGGTGATCCAACGCAGCTAAAATTTGCTAAGGACCTATTTGAAAAAGAGAGGGTTCTTAGAAACGCTACTAGAATTGGGTCAGGACTGTTTGGTGTGGGGGCTATGAACGCTGCTTTCGGTGGTAGAGATAAGAATAATTCCTATTACGAGTATAATCCATACATGGATAAAATAGCTGCCAACATCGAAGAAGGTGATGGATGGTGGGACAGAGTTCAAAGACAGCTTCCAGGTATAACACTTGGTGGAGCAGCATTGGCTACCGGCCTTGCTATGGGCGGAAGAGGTAGTTCCTTAATGAAACACATACCTGGCAGCCTTGGTAAGGGAGTTCGTAGCTTAGGATCAAAAGCTAACTCACTTCTTTCACATGGTGGATCTCTCCCTAGAGTAAGATTTGATCAAGGTATGGTAAGAAGCGCATTGAAGGCTGGTGGAGCCACTGCTCTTGGTACTGGTGTTTTAGGAATAGGAGATTATGATTCAGCTATAGTTAACTCTATACTTCATAATCCTGTAAAAGCCGGTCTATTTGGAGGAGCACTCGGAGCTTCTATGTTCAAGAAAAACGGAATGGGTGGAGACGCTTTCAAAATTGCTAATCCTAATGTACCTAAACTTGGTCCTGTACCAAATATACCTAACCTAGCAGAACTTCCACTAGGTCTTATGGGTGTAGGCGGAGCAGGTATAGTAGCAGATGAAGCAACCAGAAAAAACTCATGGCTTAGAGACTTCTTTGGGCAGGACAGTACTACAGTACTTCCCGCAAGTATGTACCCCGGAGCTATAAATCCTTATCTTGGAGCCGCGGCAGGTGGACTACTTGCAGGTGGTGGTCAGATGTTGGGAGATTATATGATAAGCGGTAAAAGCCCGTCTCTTAAGCACCTTGGAACAGGTCTCATGGGAGCAGCTGCTGGTGGACTTGGAGCCAATGCATATAACTATCTAGGCAACCTAGATTACTCAAGGATGGTTAGAGTCCCAAGGAAAGATCCTCTCTTCTAAGGAGATGACATGTTTCTAGATATTCCTGCTTCAGCCTATTTCGAAAAATCAGTCAGACTTGATGATGGTTCTAAAATTAATTGGGACGACTATCACTACCGTGATCTTATGGATATAGTAGCACCACGACAGATGGTTCTTAGGACTGGAAGGCAGGTCGGTAAGTCAATATTCAATGGTCTATTTACTTTGAAATATGCACATGTACCGATGTTTCGTACCATATACATGTGCCCATCTCAGAAACAGGCTGAAGAGTTTTCCAAGCTTAAGCTAGGAAAGATCCTTACTTTCAATCCGGAGCTTAGAAGTCTTTTGACCAATAAGACCAGTATGCTTGCTGAAGTAAGAGATATGAAGTCTACTTCAATACTTAATGATGTATATGTAAAGTCATTCGTTACTGGATCTACTCTAAAAATAGGTTACGCAGCTGATGAAGCTGGTGTTGAAAAGATAAGAGGTGGTTCAGCAGATATGCTTATAAAGGATGAGTCCCAGAGTATGATACATGCAAGTGTTGACCCTATTCTGGATCCTATGATGAGTAGTTCTAATTATAAGATAAAGATAGATACCGGAACCCCCTTGGATCCGGACGACGATCTGTGTAAACTTTTTGAAGAGACAACTCAGCATACTATGGTAGTCAAATGTCATCACTGTGGTAAGTATACTACTTTGAATCATATCAAGCAGATATCTAGAAAAGGTGTGTTATGTTTTCATTGCATGAAACCGGTTGACGTAAGAACAGGAAAGATGATACCTATGAATCCAAGATCAAAGATCTTAGGATTTCATTTTAACCAGCTAATGATGCCTGGTGTTGTTTATAATCCCTTTAGATATCAGGAAGTTGTAGACGCTGTATACGCTAAGAACAGAGATGATAATAAGATCTACCATGAACGTCTTGGGATACCTAAAGGTAACATATCTTCTATGCTTCAATTATCAGAGGTAGAGGCCTGTGCTGACAGTAGGATAAAATACAGTGTTGACGACTTTGACAGGGTAATACGTAATTATAAAAAATTACACGGACATCATACCGTGTTTGGGATTGACTGGGGTGGTGGAGCTAATGATCAGAGTGGTGGAGACACAGACGGAAAGAGTCACACTGCCGTAGCTCTTATGGATTTCTATATGGATGGAAGCAGACTAAAGATAAAAGTTCTGTACCATAGAATATACCCATTACCTAAGGTAAGATTTAGTATAGACGACGTAATTAGGATGGTTAAGTTACTGCCTCCTAATACCCTAATAGGTCCAGATGCTATGGGTGGTGCATACGCAAACTCAACCATATTCGATATAATAAAAAGCAAAGGCGGAGGACTAAAGTGTCTTCCAGTAAGGTTTGCAATGATGAATGACCTTATATCGGTTAAACCAGAACAGTTCAGAGTAGACGTGGATAGGAATTTTGTAATATCTAAGTTCTTAAAGAAGAAGGTAATAGATAGGTGCTTAGAGATCTCCGGAGTACAACACAATTTCGATGAGGTTTGTGATAGTCTCATGAGTATGAAGAATGTAACCCCAAAAAAAGATCCAGGTAAAGTTATGTGGCTTCTCAAAAAAAATAAGTCTAATGATATAGCAATGGCTATGATAGCCGGCTGGGTCAGCTTTTGCGCTGACCGCAGCTTTCTATCAGATATTGTTCTTTAAATAAGGGACTCTTCAGCAGCTGTTTCCTCTGCGTGCTCTGGCAGATTATCGAGTACTTTTTCTACTGTGAAATCGTAGCCTTTGTACTCTTCAGGTTTAAGTGCTATAGAAGCCTGTAGGTACTTAGCATTTGGATTTACCAGGATATCCTCAGGTATGTTTCTATAGATACATTCAGCCATAGTACCTTTAAATTCAGCTATACGCTTTTCTGAGTGATCTTTGAATTCAAAAGCCGGAGGAGCTACTTTTACAACGTAACCTCTTAGTTCGAAAGTGTAGATACCCCTTAAGTACCTCTTTATAGTGGTTGACCCTCCTGTTTTAAGCGTTCGTTTGTGGGAGGACACAGTATGTAGCACCGCTTTTCTGTTACCTGAATCCGTAGTTGGGTTATCCCTCATGTCGCATAGCTTCTTTATCACTTTTGAATCGGCTGCAAATATAAGGGTTTCGTCAGCCTCGGTTATTTCTATGGACCAAAGATCCTTGAAAACTAAAAATGCGTTCAAGTACAAGAGGATACTTCTTTTAATTTCGGAGTTATTGGAGTGGTATAGCTTACTAGTGGTAAGGCACTCTTTTATATCTGTTGCAGAATTAAAAGTGCCGTCGTTATACTCCGCTACTACTCCTGGTACGTAGTCTGGTTTGGATTTATTTTTACCCATAGTTTTGTACTGAACACTGTACACTTGTTTTATAGGACCTGGAAGGTAGAATCCCCTAGGTCTCTTGTCTAAAGGTTTTATGTATAGGTACTTAAACATACTGTGGCTAGAGAAGCCAACTGCAAACTTAGAGCAGAGAAGACCTCTAAGTTTGTGGGCTAGGGACGATGATGCGGAATAAAAGCCCGTTGAATTAAGGTTTAGATCGATTACTATTAACCTTTTTATTTTACTAGGCCTAAGGTGGGCCCAAGCATGGGTATCAGTAAGAACCGATCCTTGCCTATCCCTACTAACCACTTCTGTCCTAGGCACTACCTTGTCGAAATTTTTAAGAAATTTTAAGTCCGACATCTTAGTATCTATGTTAGCAGCTTCATGCTCTTCTACATATAATTTACCTAGGTCTCTAGCCTCCAGATTTTCGTTCTCTACTATTTTACTTACGTATGCTACGTGTTCTTCTGCGTTCTTGAAATAAGTTTCGGGGCTACCTAGAACTAAAGCTCTTTCATCCATTATGGAATCCCTAGCCTCCTCTTCGGTGCTTACCTTTAGGAATCTTTTGATTCTTTTGATATTTTTAGTTGTTAGGGGTAATAAAGATAACTGGGTCCGGAAATACCAGGCTATGGCTTCCGGTTTGTTGTGGGCAATGGACAACTTTCCTTCTTGTATCCCTTTACGATCTACCTCCCCGTACATAACGTTTAGAACGAAGTCTTCGTCGGTAATACGTTTCCTTTTTTTAGGTTTGGAGGGGTGTTTATTTGTACTTTTACCTATTCTTGGTATTTGAATAGGAGTCAACAAGATTTTTTTAGCAAAAGTCAGGACTATCATTATATACTTCTTAACCATATCGTTTTCTCCTTTTAATTATTTGTCATATTCCACTCCTAGCCATCCAAAACCAGGGCAGTTGCAATAACCTTCTCGCATTCTTGGCTTCGGTCCTTCTGGTTCTTTGTAGCTTATTTCGCTATTGCAGGTAGGACAAAATGATATGCCACATTCTGGACAGGGGACACTAGATGATAGGCATGCATTTTCAAGTGTAAAACAAACGCTATTGCACTTAGGGCAATGCTTTATCTGTGAATTTAAAAGGTCTGCTACTAAAGGTTCCATACTGGTCAACGGTTCCAGTAATTCGTAGCTTTTCTCAATACGTTTATTCCTCTTAGATTTTGACATCACGGTTTATCCGGATCTTCTTTACTATCCACCTCTTCCATTCTCCTGTCAGCACATTCCTCGGCTAACTTCTTGACATGGGCTATAAGAACATCTTTAGGCTGCATTCTCCAACGTTCCCAATGTTTGATAGTTTTCTGAACACCTTCAAGGTACGCAGGGACCATCAACGCCCTATAAACTTGTCTCCTTTCTTCCTTATCCACCATTTGATTCTCCTACTGAATTTAGTGTTACCATTAAAGACACCAAAAATAGTGTCTTTATTATACTACCAAGCTGGTAGTCTGCTTCCTCTCCATTTCAAGAAGTCTTTCAATCAGGATATCTACTCCATCGGTGACATTACAGATAACATGTTTACTCTGGTTTTCATAGCTGTGATCACCACCCCACACCAATTCACCTTTAGCGTTTAGTGTCAGCCCTTTGTTCTCTATGTAGTACCCGTCCGTAATTTCAGCCATTTTTGGCGGTCCTAACATCTCTTCCACAGTAGTGTTCCCAATATTAAGGGCTCTTCCTTCAGCAATTATCTCGGGGTCACGATCATATATCTCTTTGCTGAACCCAGGTAGAATCTTAAGCATCTCTAAGTGTACTGCAGGATTAGGAGTGAAGTGATAGTTGTCATTGGACATAATGACATAGCAGAACCCCTTGTCTTTACACAAGTCGTATAGATCGGTTACAGCTCTCAGAACTTCCGGACTATAGTGCCAGCCGTTAGTTACTATCCCAAAGTGGCCCAGGTGTACTTTAAGGCTTTTCATGAACATAACTAGCTGGGTAATGATGTGAGGCATCATAAAAGGCTCACCACCTGTTATTAGTAATTTATTAACAAAGGTAAGATCCTTCATAAAAGATATAGTTTTCGTCGGATCCAGGTCAACTTCCTGGGAGTCTCCTCTCATACAGTGCGCACAAGTAAGATTACATCTACGTGTTGTTTCTACACTTAGCATTACAGTTGATAATAGCATGTCACCCCCAGTGTGGTCTGTATTTAACCACCATCTTTAAAGCGTTATAGGCGTACCCAACATTTTGATCCAAGGTAGTGTTCTTACCATAGTAGGCAACTATACTTATATAGCCTTTGCAGGTTAGGTCCCGGCACTCAACACATTCTTTTTTAAGCCCGTAAGTCTTTTCTATATCGGTGTTCCTATAAGCCATACCCTTTAGGAACATTTCTATACCAGATTTGAAGACGTACACCAGGAGGGCTATAGAAACACTATAGATTAAGTAAAGTACAGCTATCTTGTTCCCTGCCCCATCAACAGTATCGAACAGTATAGGGTACCCTAGAGCTGCAGTAATAGTTGACGTTATCAGTGCAGATGCCCATGAGAACACTATCAAGTGGGTAGGCCACGGCACTACTTTCCAGTATACTACAATATATTTTTTCATCGCTTTCTCCTTAAGTGTTCTATCTTCTTGGTTTGTATTTCTTGATCATTGTAAGAACTTGCATTGCGTCCCCTATATTTTCAGATGACGGAATATAGTCCCGTCAGATATAAATCCGAATCCTACACCATTACGGATGTACATGTACTTGTTAAGCTGTGCGAATATGTACTCTTCGTCTATGATTGGCTTTAGGGCTTTCTTTATAACTTCTATTAATGCCCTAATAGCCCAGTTTATGAGCACATAGGATATTGCAAGAATAATAAGCATGCAAACCAGGTTAAATGCGTTATACTCCATTGGTTTCTCTTTTGTTAAATAGATCTATCTGTGTAAGCTCTGAACCTTCCCCAGTGGGAACTATCCATCTTACACCACATTGGATGGCCTCTTTTATCTTTGGCTAGTATGATGAACTCTACTGCTCCACTTCTACGGTTCTTACGAAGAGTTTTGTCTACTTTCAG
>Ga0172381_10002480_pt1 | contig 20350 bp, 19 predicted proteins | sample Leawel6488metaG_FD_119754 | JGI IMG/M metagenome (GOLD analysis project Ga0172381, IMG submission 119754) | Leachate microbial communities from a municipal landfill in Southern Ontario, Canada - Leachate well 64-88 metaG | ecosystem: Engineered > Solid waste > Landfill > Unclassified | place...
CGCCCATCCGGTCCCGACACGGCAGCCAGATACTACGGGGATTTCGCCCTGGCTGCGACGTACAGAGGCATTGTGGAGCTTCCGCGCCCGGTGCAAAGCCTTTTGCGCATCAGCGTCCACGAGAAAGTGGCGGATGAAGTCATGCGTCTTCTCGATGCGTGGCGGCCGCATTTCGATCTGATAACGCAGATCAGGGGCTACGAACAGCGGATGCGGCAGAACGTCCCCACCCGTTTCGGCTCCCTGCGTATCGCGCCATCATCCTGGGGACTGGCCGTGACCATCAACCGCCAGCACAACAAGGAAAACACGCCAATGCGCCTGATCCCCTTTGGCGAACCCGTGGAACTCACCAGGGAAGGGAAACCCGGATATGTGCTGTACAAGGACCATGTTCTGGTGGAAATCGCTGAAGGGCTGGGCTGGGCGTGGCTCGGGCGGAACAAGTACCCCAACGGGAATCCCAACAGCTACCCCGATCCAGCGACGTTCGCATGGATACGAGGCTGGCAATGAGCTTCCAAATCCTCCCACCGAAGCGCCCGCAGCTTGACCGCGACACCGCGGCCTCACAGATGCGCGACGCCGGCTGGGATGAGCAGAGGCACCCGGTGGCCCTATACGGAGTAAGGGGATACTACAAGAACACGATGGGCGAGAGGGGCGCGAACGACCGCAAGCTCTACGATGACGCGATATTTCTGATTTCCCCCGATAAGTTTCACGCTTTCAATGCCAACACGGACCCCGGTGCGTTCCGTGCGGGCATTGCAACGCTCATGCCGGGCGTGTGGCTGTACCATATCGGGACGCACGGGCTTTCAAAGCCGAAAAAGAAGAGGTATACGGCGTTTGTCCAGGCCGCGCCGGTGACGGTGCAGCGGGACGGGCGCACAATGACGTATTCGGGTATGTTCGGGATAAACATTCACCGGGGCGGACGCTTCAGCGTCAGCTCTGAAGGGTGTCAGACGATTTGGCCGGGCCAATGGGAAGAGTGCATCGCCAATGCGTCAATCTACCTGCGGGAACGCGGGCAGGAAGTTATCCCATACATACTCGTGGATGAATGAGGGGACACCAGGACATATCGGTTACTGATCGACAGGCGTTTGAAGACGAGATGGAACGCCTGTCCCGCGATGTGGGGTACATGGGAGAAACCGCGCTTGAGATCATGAACGACAAGCTTCTCACCCGCACCAAGCTGGAACTCAGTGAGTCCCAGAAAACCCTGATCGCGGTGAGGAACCGGATAGTCCTCCACGGCCAGCCCGTGAGGATCGTGGCGCTCAAGAGCAGGCAGGTGTATTTCTCCACCGCCACCGCGGCGATGGGTTTCCAGGACCTCTATTTCTCGGATGAAGAACGTCGGCACACCCTGATTTCCTACAAATGGCCTTCGGTCAAGGAAATCATGGAGATGAACTGGAAGTTCGCGGAGCATCTTCCGGAGTGGATGCGGCGCAAATGGAGCGCAAACAGGGGTGAACCCTTCACCTTCCGGTGGGAGGACACGGGAGCGGGCATAGACAGTCTATCGGGCGAGGCAAGCGACCCCGGACGCGGAGGGAACAGGTATTTCCTTCATGCTTCCGAGGTCGCGCTGTATCGTGATCCGGTTGCGCTGATGAACGCCGTCATGCCAAGCGTTCCCGATCAGCCGGGTACGACCATTATATTTGAGACCACGGCAAGGGGATACGACCGGTTCTTCCAACCGAGATGGGTGGATGCGGTCGAGCGCGTGAAGGGCATGTGCCGGATCATGGGCGCGGTTGATGAGATGGACCTGCTTTTCAACCGGACGGGCTGGGGCAATGGAAAGTACCCGCGCGGCTACTGGCCGGGTGGATGGTTCCCCGTGTTCATGCCGTGGTTTGCGATGCCGAAGTACGTGAAAGACCCCGCATTGGTCGGGATCACGATGGAGAACCTTACCCGGCTCGAGCGCGTGATTATGAAGCAACACGGGCTATCTCTGCAGCAGATGGCATTCAGGCGATTCCGGGTCAATGAGCTTGGCGGCAATCGCATCTATCATGATGATGACCCGTACATCCGTGAGTTCAATCAGGAAATGCCCGATACTCCAGAAAACGCTTTCAAGAACACGGGCGATACGTTCCTTCCCGCAACGACAATCACATTTGGCGCGGGGCTGGCGGACATCAAGGCCCGTGAGGTGTACGAGGTCGAGGGCAAGCGTCGCCGTGTCCTGCAGCCATGCGGAATTCGCTGGGCGAAGGGGCACGAGCCCCGGTACAACTCGTTTCTCGAGTGCATCAACCGTCACGAGCTTCGCCCCCGGGTATTCCCCGCGGCGTCATCCGAACTCACGATATGGAAAACCCCGTTCCGTGACCCGATCTACAACCGCAAGGTGATCGAGAACGGAAAGACCCGGATCATCGGATCCCGCACATGGAATTACCGCTACGTCATCGGATGCGACATTTCCGAGGGCGGAGTGGTGAAGGGCGACTGGTCGGTGGCCTACGTTCTGGACAGGGTACTTTGGGAGTTCGTCGCGCAGTTCCGCGGGAGGCCGACTCCCCTGGAATTCGCGGAAATCCTTGCCCTGCTCGGGTACTACTACGACGATGCGTGGATCATGGGAGAGTACAACGATCAGGGCCCATCGGTTGTTCCCCGTCTCGAGTCCATTTACACGAACGTCTGTGACCGTCCGGAGATCAGCGCGGGGCGCGGTGATGTCATGGATGACCGCAAATGGTTCCTGACGAGTCCGAAGAGCAAAAGGCTTCTTGCTGATTATATGCGGGAGTCGATCGAAGCTAAACCCGCGATGATGCCCTTCCCCGAGTTCTGGACGGATGCCAAGGTGTTTGTGCAGGGCGAGGACTGGAAGCTGGGAGCCGAAGGCAAGCAGAGGGACAAGGGCGTGAAGAACTACGATGACTGCATGATCGCCGCAGGACAGGCGATAGTCGGGCACATGTACAGTCCGAAGCCCGTGGAGAATTTCATCCCCCAGAACGCCACCGAGCGTCTGAAGGAGCAATTCGCGCGCACGCACAATATCGGTGGCCGCGCGCTGGTGGATAACCTGCCCGCGGGCATCAAGGCATCAAAGGTGTTATGATGAATACGGGAACCCTGATGACCGACGAAAAAGTGCGTTCCATGCTCCCACAAGGCGTTTCCATGCCCGAAGGGTCATATGAAAACGAGGAGATGCGCACGGACAAGGCGATGGTCGAGGGCGTGACGAACACGTATGAGGTCATGAGCTGGGAGAACAGGGATGAACTCATTGAGATGCGGGAACTCGGAGACCTGTTTGTTGGCCGGGGCTGGACCGACAAGGACGCGGCGTACATCGAGTCCCAGGGCAGGGTGACGCGCACGTTCAACATGGCGCTGCCGCACATTGTCCTTACCGAAGGCGTGATGATAAACAACCAGTACAAGCTGCGTTGTTACCCTCGTAATTCGATGGACAATGACCTGAGTGAAATCCACACACGTGTTCTGAATCAACAACTGGACGAGGCGCAGTACGACAGGCACAACCGTAGGGCGTTCAGCGATGGTCTGATCTTCAGGCGAGGATGGAAGTCTTTCTCATGGGAGGAAACCGGACGCTACCCCGATGGACAGCTTGTGATTCGCCGGGTGAATCCGTTCGACGTTCTCTACGACCGGGACAACGGTGACGTGGACATCAATCGTGGCCGGCAGCTCGTATTCACCCGCTTCTTCACCGGAGACCGGATTCGCCAGCTCTACGCCGTGAATAACCCTGCCTTCAGCGAGTATCTGGACCGCCGCGCAAGTATGCGCGAGGGTCCAATGTACAAGAAGCGGCGGTTGCGTTCGCGCGCATTCCTGTACAGGGAGGGATCGGGCGCCGCGGCGATCGTGTCAAAGAAATCAGGTTTCGGCAACGATGATGAAAACACGTTCAGCGGAAGCCACCCGACAACGGATTACTTCGATGCGAGCAGAGGGCTGTACCGGCTCATCGAACTTCACGAGCGCCGGAGCGTGGATAACGCATTTATCGTTGTGAACCCTGTTTCCAGACAGGAGCTTCGCGTCCCCCACGAATTCGAGAATAATCGCCAGTGGATCGCGGCGCAGGCGGCGCGGTTCAATCTTGATCCCACGGACGAGAAAAGCTGGCTGAAATGGAGAGAATTGCCCGAGTATTGGGTTGTGAGCGTCGCTCCCGGCCTGACGGATGAAATGGTACTCATGGAACGCCCGTATTCTGTCCAGGATCCGCAGGATGACCTTGGATTCGCGATCAAGGCATTCAGTGTGTACGACCAGCACCCGGACAAGGGTAAGCATCTGGGAGTGATGGATCAGGTCCGGGACGCGCAGCTGGCGCTCAATCGGAACCTGAGTACGCGGGAAGACCTGCAGACGCGAATGCTCAACCCTTTTGTTGCGGGAGAGGACACCGCGTTTACGCTGTACCCGAATGACTGGACGGGCAAGGACTCGATGAAGATGGGTGGGCTCAAGAGGTATCCCAAGGGATCAAAACCGCCCGAGTTCGTGTACCCGAACGCGAACATTGCCACGCTGATTGACTCCGGCACCGAATTTCTGATGGCGTTTACCGAGCGCGCGACAGGGATAAATGCCAATATTCAGGGACGGGGACAGGGCGCATCGGAATCCGGCGTACTCGACGCGCAGAGAACCGAGAAAGCCGAAACCATGCTCCAGCCCATCTTTGAGAATATGCGCTTTGCACAGGCGGAGGATGGACGCTTTGCCCATGCGATGATCTGCAAGCATCTCAGGAGTGAACGCTGGCTTCGGATCATCTCGAGTACGGGTGAAATCGACAGCATCCACGTCAATCGCTGGAATCCAATGACGAACTCATGGGATTTGAAAATCAGCGAGGATTTTGGCAAGTACGATGTCAAGATAGATGTGACGGCCGCGACCAAGACACAGGCGCAGCGGGTGTTCAACGAAGGCATGAATTACCTGGGCCTCATTGGTGACGAGTTCGCGCGCCTGAATGGAATGGTGGAAGTCCTCGAGGATTGGGACAACCCCCGCAGGGACAAGATGCAGGACGCCATCCGCAAGGCGATCCTTCTCAAGTACGGTCCAACGGCCTTTATTTCGTTCGATGCTCTCCTGCAGATGCAGCTTGCGCAAATGGGGATCATGGGCACGGCGCCGAACGTCCTGCCCGGACAGATGCTCCCGATCGACGGAGGCGCACAGCCCGGTCTTCCGGGCATGGCCGCGCCACCGTCTCCGAACGGTCAACGGCTCCTGCCACCGGGAGCGCCCGGATTCCAGTCGCCAAACCTGCCAAACGCACAGCCGAACGATGTTCTGGGCGTAGAGCGCGGACAACTCAGTGGTCCAATGGGATCGACGGGGCCGCTGGGCGGCACGTCTTCACCGGGCGGATACGGAGGTGGCAATGCCTGAGAAGAAGAAAAAACAGACTCCGGTTGACTTGGCATCGCCGGGATTCCTTACGCTTCTGCAGAAGGAGATCGCGCTGGCGGCGAATCCCGCGAAGAATGTTGCTGCCGCGAACACCACACGCACGAACTGGCGGGGAGAGGCGGACGCGGCAGTACGCGCCGACCCGAAGAACAGGGCGGCTCTTGCGCGGGAAACACGAAAGCAGGAATCCGCGACTATGACCGCCAAGCGGAAAGAGCAGGACCGGGCCGAGCGCGCGATCTGGGAGGCGGAAGATGTTTATAGGCAATCCGATCCGGCGATTGGACGGTTATCTCGGGAGGGGCGCGCATCTGCCGCGGCGCAGGTTCCGGTTTCACGTGAAACAGAAACCACGGGAAACCTTGCAAGGTCGGGAATTTATGCGCAACAGACCGGCCCCACCCTGAAACAACTTGCCGAATTGCAGAATATTGCGAAGCAGGCGGCGCTTCAGCCCAGCATTCGAGACAACCCTTTGCGTCAGGCGCAGAAGACGTCCCTTCGGGGCGGCCCCTTTGCGTCATTGCCAATAGCTCCCTTGCTTCAGGCACTTGCCCACACTGTACTTCCCGAATCCGAACCAGACCCTACGATCGCAACGAATTACGCACGGGGCCTTTTGGCGGATGCACAGAAGACGCAGGCGGGGCAGGGGCTGGCGGGTGGCGCGGTAACGTATGGCTCAATGCTCAACAGTATGGCCGGGGACATGGCGTTAGCCGGTCCCGTAATGCGGGCAACGGGGCTGGCGAAGCCGGGACACCAACTGGCGGGTGCGGCCAGCGAGGTCGCAACGCGGCAGATCGCCCCAAGGCTGACGGAAATCGGTATGGAGCAAATGGGGAGGACCGCCACCCGCGCCCTTCCGAAACTTGCGGAGACAGGATATGAAGCAGGAACGCACGCGCCGATATGGGGCGCGGAAAAACTTTTACACCAGGCCCCGGCGCTTGCGGGCGCGGTACCTGCTACTGTTGGCATTGCCGATGCTTTGCGTCAACTTGGTATTCGCCTGCCAATTTCCCCGGAAACAATACGCAGAGGACAGTAACATGGCATATTTCAAGCAGGAAAAACCGAAACGGAATCCCGCGGCCAACGCGCCGGTTATCAAGAATTCTGGGGAAGAGTTCATGGAGAGTGTCGGACGCGGCGAAGTCCCCCGTGAGAAGCGGGCTGACCCCGAAATCGACACCTCGAAAATCCCCAAACCGAAAGGCATGGGTCTGGGCAAGTCGCTCGTCAACAAGACCTTCAAAGACGGGGAAGACCAGTACAAGATCACCGTTACCAAAGTCGGCAAGGAGAAATGACATGACCATGTTCAAGTTTGAAATGCCGAAAACCCCGTCTCAGGCCGAGATAGAGCGCCAAATCCGCGAGCAACTGAAAAAGATGCTCTACAAGGAGAAGAAGGACGCGAATTCCCCGATGGTGGACGGCGGGTATATCTGGTTGCAGGAACACTACCCGGATGACAACACCGTGGTATTCATGTGTCACGACAAGAGCTATTTCGCCAAATACACGCAGAAAGGCAGCACGATCACGGTGGACCCCATGATCGCGGAAGCCGTTTCTGCAGGGTGGAAGCAGAAGGGAGACGTGTTTAACATTTCCAAGCTGAAGGAGAAATGACATGCCGAAGTACCCGTACCGCAAGCCCTCGATGTCCAACGCGGTCGATGCGTCCGGTGCCGCCGCACCCGCGCCGAAGCGTATGCCGAAGCGCGTGTACATTTCTCCCACAAAGGACAGCCGCGGTTTCCGCGAGCAGACCTCTGAGCTGGGGACTGGTGCCGCGAGTCCGGCACGCGAGCGCAAGAGTACCGTTGATGCCTACAATTCCGAATCCTGGGTACGCTCCCGCGGACGCGGGCGGGATGACTTTTCGGACAAGATCGTGAACGCCCTCGGGGTTGAGTCCCCGTGGCAGAAAGAAAAGTACCGGAACAACACGGTAGCACAGGCGCGGAAGACGCGCCCGTATAAACGACCCTAATTCTCATTCATTCACCAATTCGGGCCCCACCGTGGACACCCCGAGGAGGCATACATGTCAGATCAGAACGAAACCGACCTTCTAGCAAACCCTCCACTCACAGGCACCGATGCGGCCACATTGGTAGCTGATGACAGCGAGATCATTCTGGATCACGCGACGGTGGACAGGCTCTCCGACGAGGATTTATCCGCGTATATGGAGAATCCCACGGGATTTGCGACGGAGTACCTTGCGAAGCATGGCGCCAATGGCACCAGCGGCACAGGTACGAAGGTTGACCAGACCGGAAACTCCGGTCAAACCGGAAGCACCGGCACCGAACCGCCCCCGGAGCGGCCTGGCACAAGCCAGATACCCGCAAAGAAGGACACGGCGGAAGGCGCAGGAGTGGACGGACAGGCCGCAGGTGAAACCACAGGCACAGTCCCACCCGGCACAGCCGGAGGCACAGCCGATGGCGGCACCGCGGCGGAGGACGAGGATGTTGTCATTGACAATCCATTCCGCGATCAGGGTATCCCTGATATATGGCTGATTGACCCGAAAACAGGCAACCCTTACGAAAACGGCATGATCCTGGGGAAATACCGTACCCCCGATGCCGCATTCACGGGAGTTGTCGAGCAGCAGAAACTTATCGGTAGAAAGGGGCTTTCCCAGCCGGAAGCCGCGGAGCCGGAGTATCAGCCGCAGGGTTTCATCGCGCCAGTCTCGATTGACGATAACACCAAAGCGCAACTCACGCAGTACGCGGTCGGACAGGCCCTCAGTGATTATCAGGACGAGTTCCTGAAGATGGGGCTGGATTCGGGCGAGTATCTGACGGACCTTGATGCGCTGAAAACCGCATCCGAATCGCTGTATCTTGCCGTCAAGCAGTCGGCCCAGCGGCACTACCAGGACGGAGCGGAGTACGTCACCGAGTACATGCGGACGGCGCAGGTCCGGGAGGAACTTCAGGACAGAGCGGCAGAGGATGGATTCAATCTGTTCGTTGACAACTTTGTTGCGAAGACCGGAGCCGAACCCAATGACAGCGATTTAGGCGTTCTCAACGATGCCTACAACGGCGTCCTCACGGGCATCATGCGGTACGACCAGCAGGTGCAACAGGCACAGCAGTCCAACCCGAATGTCAATGTCTACGAGGATCCGCGCGTAAGGCAGTTCTACAATCAGTGGTTCCGCACAGTGAAGGGCGTACACGTACTCGATCCTCAGAAGGTCGTTGCGGGCGCGCTCGTGGCGAACGACGCCCTACTGGAAGCGGCGATACGGTATTCCGCCGTATCCGCGCACCAGAACGCGCTCAAGGCTGAAGCAGCGGCGGCACCCGCGCCCCCGATCACGGCGGCGTCCAAGGCACCGGACGGCGCAACAGGAGGGCAGATGGTCATGCCATCATGGGAAGAAGCCAACGCACCCGATTACCTTGAAAAGCTCGTCATCGCCTACGGAGACGAGGACAAGGCAATGCAGATGTTCGATCGCGTGTTTGAGGAATTCGACCGCCAGTTCAAGCAGCGGACCATTTCCGACAAAGGCAACTACTAAAACCATGCGCGTGCGTGAGCGCGTGCGCGTGAGCGCATGATCGCAGGACGCACCGACGCATCAGGAGACTGACAATGCAATACACTGTAACCCGCGGCGAAAGCATTTCTCCCGCGAAATTGGTGGCGGCCGGACAGAAGTTCGGTACCTTCAATCGCACACGGAGCAAATACGTCGCCCTGACACGCGAGAGTGTGGCAACCAAGTGGCCGGGTGTGACGGTAGAGCCCATCGGTGACGCGAAGAATCCGGAGTTTTCCGGCGCGATCATCGAGGCCTGGACCGATGCATCGGGCGACGAGGGCGGAACGCAGGTGGATATGCCGATCTTTGGGCATCTCTCCAAACCTCCCCTGGGTGACACCGAGGCCGAGGGCTTGGGCGAGTCGATTCCCATGTACATCCGGCACATGTACCTGACGCTGTTCCGCAAGCCGCTCTCGATGATGACCAAGCTCAATGCGCAGAAGATTCCTCAGGCGCTTCTGCGTTTCGTGAACAACAAGAACTCATTGCTCTACGATTATTGGGAGCGTCACTGGGATGGCAACATCCAGCACACGCTCCTGACGGGTTATGATGTTCTGCTCACGAACTACCGTGAAATCACCGGGCAGGAAAGCGCCCAGACCCCGTTCTCGCCCCCGAACTTCGCCGTCGCGGGGTCCGGACGGGTGAGCTATACCGAAGTCGGCAGCGGACGCCCCGCGACCGCCGCATACGAAACAACGCTCAAGCTCAAGCTCGCATCGCTCATCAACGATCCCACGAAGGGTCTCACGACCGATCGCGCGCTCTGGGCGCAGCAGGACGCACTGGATTGCGGCATCCCGCAGTGGTCTACCCCGTGGGGCCAGTTCACTGTCTGGGTGATCGACTCCTGGCAGGCGTACCAATTCAAGCGCGACGCCGAGTACCGCGAAGACCTCCGCTTCGCCGCGGAGCGCGGCAAGGGCAATCCCATCTTCTCCGACAACTCGTTTGTCTGGAGCGGGAACCTGTTCTTCGTCACGCAGGGCGGTTTCGGCGTCCAGCATTCGGGTGATTCGATCGTCGCGGCGACGAACTCCACCCTGGGTATGCCGGCCTACGGCCCGACGAACTACTGGATTTCGGATGATGGTACCGCCGCTGGGCTGGACCGCAATTCGATCAAGATTGCGAATATCCTTGGACCGGGTGCGCTGCACAAGCTCCTGGGTCGCAATCGCTTCGAGTTCAAGCGTCAGACCGGAGACTTCGAGCGCCGGGATGAGTACGTCCTTGAGGCGTACTGCAACCTCGTTCGCGGGGACATCTTCGACAACAGAAACGAGGACGGCAGTGGTGCCAACTCGTTCAAGACCAACCAGAGTCATTACGCCCTTGCCACCTGGTCGCCGGTTGTGGCGAACGCTTAACGGAGTAACACCATGAAAAACATCATCATGATCCTCATGGCTGCAATCTTCGTTTGGACCGTCACGCCGACGCCCACCGATGCGCAGCCGTACCAGGTCACGAACTTCGTACAGAAACTCAAGGCATCAAGCACTTCCGGCGCGGGGCTCCGCGACGGCAGCGAAACCTTCTACTGGAAGATCTGGGCCAGTCCGAAACTCTGGTCCCCGATCGACACCACGGAATCGTTCATGATGTCCGATATTGTGTACGGAGATACCGTGGTCATCCCCTACGTGCGCTCGACAACGCGCATTTCCTACAACGCCGCCGTGAAACTGCAGTGGGGCAACGGACCCGACGCATGGAAACCCGCTATATCGCTGGATTCCCTTGTGCGGGTCGGTGACATCCTCGACGCACTCGCAAGCGGAGAAACAACCGCGGATTCCCTGTTTACCGGCCGGAACGTCTTTCATGATTGGATGAATTCCGGCAAGGGCTCAGACCGATTCCGCCTCATCATTGCGAAGGACACCACCGACGCAGCCGTGACCGACCTCGGGACCACAAATGGTACCGGGACGTTCCAGGCCGGTGTCATCCGTCGCAAATACAAGCAGCCGTAAAGGAGGCGCACCGTGGCAAATACATTCAAGGGCGTCCCCGCCAACTCTGGAAAGTCCGTACAGGACGAGTACAGCTTCCCCGCAGACTGCTACGTTGCGCTGTGGAATTGCTCCACGAGCAGCCGGCAGGCAGCCGATCAGCAGATCATGATTATCCGGTACGCCGGAGAACCCGCGGCGCTGTTCAACAACGCGCCTCTCGGCACGATGTTGTTCGACACCACGAACCTCAAGTGGCACATGAAAACCGCTGCCAAAGGCACCGGAACATGGGTCGCGTCCGCGGCGATGAGCTGATCCCGAACACGAACCCGATACCCCCGCGCCTATCCGGGCGCGGGGGACATTTACCAGAATTGGAGCGACCATGAACGATTACGTCCCACCGCCGCCGCTGATTCCCCTGCCCATCGAGGCCGTTGAGCGCCAGGAAGCCAAACAGCGGGAAGATTACGCAGAGCGGGAAAAACGCCAGCGCCGGGAGGCCCTGACGCGGAAACAGGCAATGGCCCAGCGGTACGATCCTGATGTCATGGTCGTTATCGAGTACGTCAATCCCGAACGCGAAAAGAACAAATCCCCTATCATATGGGATATTGAAGGCGCGAAATACGGATTCTGGCGGAACGCACGAAAGACGAAAGGGCTTGGACCCTGGCAGGAGCGCGTTCCGGCTTCCGCGGGACTCCCGCGCACGGACAACCTTCCCCGTCTCTGGAAGCTGATTTACGACCCGCGCGACGTGCCCGAGATTCCAGCCGCTCTCACCGCGGCGCCGCTGACGGTGCCGCTCGAGGCGCCACCCGCGCCAGAAGAAGCAGCGTTCGCGCCCGTTGTCCCCATCGAACCGGAGTCCGACGAATTGGAACCCGAGGAACTGGACTCCGATGAAGCGGAATTCGATGGGCTGGGATTGATCGAAATGAGTTCCGAGGACGAGGACGAGTACAATGTGCTGCGTTCCGAAATCCTCATCCAGCGCGGGCCCAAGGCCGGGCAGATAAAGAAATCCGCCACTCCCGAACAAGCCGCGCGGTACGAACAGCTCCGCGCCATTTTCGCAACCGAATAAATGGAGCGCGAATGACTCCGAAAGCCGAAATATCGTCATCGAAGTTCACGGCCGCCCAGGGGTGGGCAGCGGTGGGTTCACTCGTACTCGCCCTGATCGTTGTCCTCGTCACGGTTGTCAGCGGGTACACCACCATCTCGAATGATGTGGAGCAGCTGAAAAGCAAGGTTGCCGCGTATGAGAGGATGGAAAAGTCCATTCTCAGGATCGAGTTCAATCTGCAGCAGTTGGCGTACAAGGCCGATGTTCCCTACGTCCGCGAGGTAAAGTAATGATCCCCGTCAACCGTCTTACGTCGCGCGCCGTGCGGCTTCTGGGTCTGCAGTCGCATCCTTCATACGATGATTCGGACGCGCTTTCAGCCCTTGCGGAGCTTCTGATTGAAGACGGTCTGATGACAACGGATATAGTCAATTCCGTCACGGTTACGACGGTGGACGGGCAGAGTGAATACAGCCTTGGGGAAGGCGTGGCGAGGATTCAGGAAATCTCGTGGCCTACGGATTGGCCGAACCAGCTCATGTATGTCACGATCGGCGCACTTCAAACCATTCGCCAGGTAATCGCGGATGGCACGTTTGAATACTCGGATTCCCAGCCGATGTACTACTCCTATTACCAGAATCAGAACGGGTCGCACGTGTTCGCGCTTGAGCCCGCGGATGCGGTTGCCGCGGGTCTGAGCATCGTGATCCATTATGACAGCATCGACGGCGCGGAGATCACGAAGGGTTCCAACCTGAATCTCCCCGTGACCATGTTCCCGTTTCTCCGGGCGGGGCTGTGTATGCATTTGGCGCGCCAATACGAACCGAAGAAATCCGCAGAGTTCGCCGCCGAACACCAGCGTCTCCGGGAAGAATGGAACCGCAGGAACACGTACCTGACAAACGAGGCGGTATTCCGTCCCAATCAACCGTTCTAGGTGATGCGTGGCTACTCCGAATGCAAATACCATCGTATCGGAATTCCGCAGGGACGTGGCCGATAATTACCGTGCCGACACCGGCGCCGCGATCACGGACGTGACCTCGCAGAATGGTAATGAGTGGTCCTACACGGAAGTGAAAGACCTGCTCGTTCAGGCCATCAACGAGCTTCAGCAGAGGACGGCGGGAGAGGTGATGCAGAAACTCACCAGCCGCCCGGACAAGGTGGGGAACGCTCTGGCTTCCGTGTATTCCGAGTATGTCAAGCGCACTCTCAGCGCCGTGGCGCTCACGGCAATTCCGGGATGGTACGGCGGCGCCTACGCGGAAATCACGCTTCCGAGCGATTATGGATGGCTGTGCGCGGTGGCGGTGGCGTATGGCTCGAGTTATGACCGGGGGAAATACGTGGAGCCCGACGTGTTTGCGTCCATGATCGACAGGAAGAATCAGGAACATCGGCGTCCATACTACACGATCGAGGGCACGAAGCTCCGCATCATCTCACGGTTTACCGGATTGCCGGGGCAGGCATCGGGCGCACCCGTGGAATCCCAGGTCGAAATCACATACGTGTCCACCCAGCCCGATATTACGCTGGGCGGGGCAACGGACATCCTCATGCGGATGCACAACAAGACAAACATCTTGGCGATCATGAAGATGATTGCCGCTCGCTGGAAATCGAACTAACATACGAGGTGAACAATGGCTCTTTCCAAGGTATTCAAGGTCGGTGATTTCTACGCGCGGGCGGCGAACAGGTGTAACCAGGTCGAGGATTTCCAGCTTGACGAGAACAGTCTGTGCTCGATCGCGCAAATGGAAATCATCGGGAATTTCGCGGCCGCGTCATCGAGTATCAGGCGGGATTACCAGACGCACAAATCCATGACGGTCGTAGACCCCTCAACGGCTTCTCCGCACATTGACATCTCGAATGAGAGCATTTACGACGTGACGAACATCAGCGTGGGGATGACGCGCCTGTACCATCACGCGAAAAGCATCACCGAGTTCGTCAACGTCAATGCTCCGGAATCCCATGAACAGAAAACGCACGGCCGGTACTGGTATGCGGCCCCGGGTGAAGACCGGATCCTTCTCATGCGGGGAACGGACGCGATCGCATCAGACGGCGCGGCCCTGAATGTCTGGTATATCCGGTATCCGGACCTCTCCGCGATGAACATGGAAGGTGTGAAGGCCAACACCGTGTATGTCGATCTTCCGACCTGGTGTGTTCCGTACTTCATCGTGGCGACGGCCATTTCAGCCGTGAAGGAACAGGGGCTCAATGTGCCTCAGTCCCTCGCCAACGAAATGACCGGCATCATCGGCGGTCTTTCGGACAAGCTGGCGAAAGAGGAAATCGAACTCCGTCAGATGCAGCTCACCAACGCAACGCGGTAAGCAATGGAAGTCCTGACGCTCCGTGATTTTCGCGGCGGCTGGATCACCGCCGAAGATTCCTCCGACCTGCAGGGCTGGAAGGAATATGAGAATCTTGAGACCGTCAGGCTCGCATCAGGTTCCACGGCCATCCGCGTGCGGAATCCCGTCAATCACTACGACATCGACAATCTGTTTTCATGTCTGGACCCCTTGCCCTACGCTCCGGGCGGAGGCGCGTACACCCACCCCCTGTTGGACCTTCCCGTTGCCGCGGATCATGAACCCTGGATGATCTACCAGTGGACGAGCGGGATGTTCTCGAAGCAGATCAATACCATTCTGGTGTACCGCTCCATTGTCAAAGCCGCGACGAACTACCAGGATGAATACACGTGGCGCATTTACTCGAATGCTCCCTACTTGAGTTACGTGAACAGCTTGCGCGTGTTCAACGCCGCCGTTCCGGTCGTTCCGGACCCGTGGACGTTCTTTGAGCAGTTCACGGCGCCCATGTGCCGGCCGGAGCCCGCGGGAGGGGACATCCGGATATGGCTTGGACCGCGGTACGATGCGCGGATCCTTACACATATTGGAGGATCGACGGAATCCCGTTCGTATTTCAATGGTACCGGGTCTCAGGTGATCGTGATAGGCGGTCAGGCGCAGAGGACCGCGGCGCTGGGATCGGGCGGGATCATCAGGAATTCGTGGCTGTACGATTACCGGAAGCTTTATCAGCATTGGACCACCGCGACAACCGGGTGGGCGGTCACATGCACGCCGAAACGCGATGCCACGAAAGGAATCAAGCTCATTGACGATGCCAATTTGCGGGTGACGTTCATTATCGCGCCCGTCTACGACCGGATGTACAAACAGATCGGCGTGCCTTTTGTCCTTCAAATGGCAAAAGCGCAGATCGTGGCCGCTGCGTCAGGGACGGGGCTTGATAACGTGTACTTTGACCTTGCGTTCACGGGAAACTCCGCGTCATGGAATTACCGTCTCGAGGGCTTCCATGTGTACGCTCTTGTGGAAAGTGACGGCCTGGTGAACGGATCCTCTCTGGATTTCACGTATGTCGGCACGATGAGCGTAGACACTGACATGGTGCATGTCACAGCGACAGGAGTGGTGAGCTACACGTTCGAGGCCAGCAGCCAGAACTGGCTGCAATCTCAAAGGACGTGGGCGACGGACTCCGCGCTCTCGGAAACCCTGGGGCGCGATCTTCCGCGGATGAACTCGAGCACGGGCACCACGTACAAGGTCATTCACCCGAGCAGCGCGCAAATCCTTCTTGCGGAGACCGCGATCGACGTGAAGGCCAGCGGTTCGGTCATGCGGAAGAAGACGAACTACGCATGGGGCGTGCAGGATGATCCCGGAGGCACACGGATCCGTCAATCGGGCGTGAGCGGGGCGATGTCCCATCCCGACGTGTTTGACATTGCCCTGACGGTCTGGAAACCGTCGAGTACATGGCCGATCGTGCGGCTCATGCCGTTCGATGACCGGATGCTGGGTATCCACGCAACGGGGATGCAGTTCCTCGACCTGCCCGAGTACCCGATTCAGCAGGGGACGTACCTGGCCGCGGGGGACACCGAGACATCGGGCTTGCCCGTGGAGTTCTATCAGACGATGGCCGTGGGGTCGAGGGGCATATTCTGGGCGAATTACGAGGGCGTATGGGTGTTCCGCAATGACCGCCCGACGAACCTTCTCAGGGGAAGGATATGGGATGAGTGGATCAACATTCCGGACGCGACGAAACAGCAATGCACCGGAGGGTACAATTTCCACGATGATGAATACTGGCTGGCGGTGTACCCCAGCAAAGGGTCGGGCGTGTGGAGATTCTGGGTATGGTACGATGGAGAAATAGAGGAAGGGCACTGGAGAAAAGTGTACGTCACGGGGGATATTCGCACGGTTCCAAGGATGTTCCTCAGTGACGATCGCAAGAGATTCAGCGTATTCGGACGCTCCGTTTTTTCCCCGTCCGCCCCGCTTCTTACGCAGTTCAACTCCGCCGAAGGCGGCACGGATTACGGCACGCAGGCCATTGCCTACGCCATCAAGAGCCAGCAGAGGGGCATCAGGTCCGGCGCGATGGTCGTTTCAGGATACATGATTGACCGGGACTGCGATTCCGGACACTCGCAGACCGTGACCCTGTATGCAAATGGGCTATCGGGAGCGAGCGTGACCAGTGTACTTGCCGGATCAACCAAGGAACATATCGGCGTGAAACCCTTGAGGTGCAACACCATGCAGATCAAGGTTGCCGGCAGCTACACGGGCGGCACCCGTCCGCTTCTCAAGGAAATATCCGTATATTATCAGCCGGAACAGCGGCGACGCAGATAACGAGGTTCGTATGCCAATGACCTACCCATCCCTACCATCCATCTTCCAGCCGATTGAAGTGGAACAGCTCATGCAGCGCAAGGCCCAGGAGGATGCCGCGGCACGGGAAGCCGCGAATCCTTCCAAGTACGGGCGCGGGACATACGCCGATCCCGAGGGACTGGCGGAGATATACAAGAACCTGGGCGGGAAATTCCTTTCATCGGAGTATTCTTACACTCCTGATATTGCGGGCGTGAACAACGCCGCTGGACAACAGGTGGCCCAGCTTCTCTACAGTATGCCCGGCGCGGAAGAGGGCATGGGTGGCGCGGCGCGGCTTTCCCGGCAGATGCAGGGGAGCTTGCCCGTCCTTCAGCAGAAACAGGCGGCGCTCTCCGCCGAGCGCCAGCGCCGGCAGCAACAGCAGGTCCAGCAGGCACTCATGGCGCTCCAGGCATACGGCGCGGCGGGGCAGGAGTACCAGGGCAACAAGAACCTGCAGCTGAATTGGGATCGTTTCACCGCTGACGCCGAGGAAGCGCGGAAGAAGCGCGAGGATGAAAACTCATTCGGATTCTGGGATGGCCTCGGTGTCATCGGAGGAGTGGTCGGCACCGCACTCGGTGGACCGCTGGGGGGCGCGCTGGGCGCAAGTTTATTCGGCAAGCTAGGAGAGTGACATGAAACGCGCCATCGCTGAAAATCTCGCACGATCGCTTGCCCAAGGTCTCGTGAGCATGTACGAAGGATACCAGGCGGAGAAGGATTTCTCCGACTGGCAGAGCAGATACACCCAGCCCCGTGAGAACCCGTATCAGATTCCGCAGAGCGGGGTGCAGAGCGGTATGCAGAGCGGGACGCGCGGCACCGCGGGACGCGGCGGCACGGGGCGCGGCGGCACGGGGCGCGGCGGCACGGGGCGCGCCGCAGGTGGTCCCATGTTCGGTGACATCGGCGCACAGCCCCCCGCTCCCCGGGTGGATGAGGCCGGACTTGCGGCACTCGTCGCCAAGCTGGGCAACAATCCAATGGCCGGGAAGTATCTCCAGAGCGGAGAACTGATGTTCAAGGCTTCCGAGAGGGAAGCGCAGGCGCAGGCGCAGGCCGAAGCCCAGGCGCGCGAAGAAGCCGAACAGCAGAGGGCGCAGCAGGCGGCCGTCAATCAGGCGATGATGTCGCTTCTGGGCCAGCAGGGACAGAGACCCGCGCTTGCGAACATCCCCCAGGTTGCGGGGACGATGACGGGCGGGCAGGCACTTGACCCGTCCATGTTCGAGGCGGCACCCAAGCCCAGGGAAAAGGTGGATGTCGAAGCCGCGCTCTTTACCGACCCGTCCGGCAATTTTTACCGTGTGGGTTATGATGATTACGGGCAAGAGCAGATTGTTGGCGTTGGCCACAGCACGCAGCCATCGGGGAGACTTGTTCCCTACCGCGAACCGAAAACAGGTGGAGGCGGTGATCCGGCGCTGACGTGGGCGATGAACCAGGCACTCAGTTCCATCCATGCGGAGAGGCAATCATCGGGGACCGCGGCGAAAGACCTGCACAGGGAGTACCAGGAGATTCAGAAGCTCCCGTCCAGCAGGGAAATCAATCAGGCGCTCGCCAGCGTGCGGAAAACCGGGGATGACACCGTAGCCAATCGTTTGAACGCGAAGTACGGGGATGTCATTGCTCCCGACGAAAAAGGCGTGTGGAGACTCATGCCCGAAGTTCGTACCCGCGAAGGCGCGATGGCGGACTGGAAGGCGAGGAAGCGCGCGAACGAGGAACGGTACAACCTTGCGACCGAGAAATTGAAGGGCGCGGCGTCTTCCGGCCGGAAGGACCCCGCGGGACGAACCAGCATGAGTTACTGATATGCCGATATTCGATCCGACGAAAGCGAAGACCGGAAAAACCGCGAGCAGTAGTCAGGCAAGCGGCAGCCCGAAGAACGGTAACCCGAAAAACGGTAGCCCGAACGGTAGTCCGGCAAAGAACATGGCGCGGTACATGCCCTGGTGGAATGGCGGCAGTCCATCGGCCATCGAGTCCAATATCAGGGAAGTGCTCTCGGATGCCAACCCTTCCCGGAAGCTGCGTATGCTCCGGGACATCCGCTCGAGCGTACCGGATTACTCGGGGATTTCGGAAGATCAGATAGAACAGCAACTCAGAAGCGTGTACGCACCAGCGGCGCCAGCACCGCGGACGGCCGCGCCCGCGCCTGCGGCAGCGTCCACCGATCCCCGCCAGCGGGAGATGAATGAGATGGTGCGGAAGATCGACCAGGCCAGCCGTGAGGCATGGGGGGACGCGCCGCCCACCGCGGCACCCGCGGCAGCACCCATCCTCCCGTCCATGCAGGACGAATCCAACCTGCTCACCGGCATGGGCATGTTCCCGAAGATTCCCAGGCCCCGGGCGGTGAAAACAACCGGACCCAAGGCCGCTGCCGATCTTTCGGACGTGGATGCGTTTGAGCGCGAGGCGCAGAAGGTACCGACACAGTACCCGCTCATGGGTTCCCCCGCATTTGAAGCCGGACGCACGGACATCCCCTTGGACCAGCGTGTGCAAGAAGATTTGGCGGCGAAAATGGGGCTTCTGCAGAGGCAGGGGCAGGCCACCCGCGCCGCGATTCAGGCATTCAAGGCATCTCAATACGCCACGCAGCAGAACCGTCCCACGACGAAGATGCCGTATGCCGGTACCCCCGATGTCCAGCCGAGTGTACAGCCGGTGCGACTCGACACGGCGTTCAAAGAAGGGATGGATTCGTTCGAGGCGCAGTTGGCGCAGCAGGCCGACACTATGCAGAAAATCGGTATTGCCCGTGCTATAGGGATGCCGCTGGACCAGATGGAAGCACTTGCACCGAATGAACGTCAGGCGCGGCTCGCCAAGGTTGCCGGTGAGAGGATCAAAGACATTGACCGGATGCTCGCGGCGCTCGCCCCTTCACAGAAAGACGTGGTGACGGGACCCGAGGCCGCGGCGACAATGACTCTCCCGGACGAGCATTCGGAGGACAGGGAAGCTCTCAGGCGGGCGAGGGAAACATGGATGGAGATTCGGGACTATCCGGGTGAGATCGACTGGTCCGGCGATCCGGTGAACGCCGCGCTTCAATTCGGGGAATCCATAGGTAAGTCGCTGTACTACAAAGCGCTGAACTCGGAAGTCCAGATCCCCTTTGGTGGGGAGCTTATCGAAACCACAAGAAACCTCAGACTAAAGCGTATTGCCGACAAGATAAAGAAGGGCACGGCCACGCCAGAAGAAACGATGGAATTCGAAACCTACCAGTTCAATCAGGACTGGCTGGCGCAGAGACCCACGAACATTCCTTACGCGGGCGCGCAGGTCGCAGCAGACATCCCCCGTTACGCACTGGAGTACGCGGCGCTTAAAAAAGTACCGGGCGGAGGCAACACAATCGAGAACGCGCTGCTCAAGGGTTTACGAATTCCCGAAGCGGCTACGGCGCTCAAGGCCGGGCAGGAATTCGTGCCGAACGCGGTGGGGCAGTGGATCAAGACCAGTATCGCCACGCTCAGTGCCGGGGCGGTCATGGGCGCGGAGAATCTTC
>Ga0172381_10002481_pt1 | contig 20341 bp, 21 predicted proteins | sample Leawel6488metaG_FD_119754 | JGI IMG/M metagenome (GOLD analysis project Ga0172381, IMG submission 119754) | Leachate microbial communities from a municipal landfill in Southern Ontario, Canada - Leachate well 64-88 metaG | ecosystem: Engineered > Solid waste > Landfill > Unclassified | place...
AGAATAAAACTCGACGACAAGACTAATATTAAATGGCGGTTTTAATTCTGCCATTGAAGGTTCGGAAATAACCTTACCTTCCATTTTATCGCGATTTAAAGATAAGAAAGTAGGAATTTCCTGTTTCTTGATTATCTCTTTGATTCCTTTAAATACCGGCATCTCTAAACTTTGAGGTCTAATAGTTACCACGTCTCCAATTTTCAAACCTCTTGAAGGAATACGTAATTTTCTATCATTAACCATGAAATGACCATGGTTAACTAATTGACGAGATAAACTTCTGGAAGCAGCAAAACCTAAACGGAAAACAATATTATCCAAACGCATTTCTAATTTTTTAAACAAAATATCAGTAGTAGATCCTTTACCGGTAAATGATTCCTTAAAATAACGACGCAATTGATTTTCATCAATACGATAAATCAATTTCATTTTCTTCTTCTCTGTTAATTGTCGGCCATATTCTGAAGCTCCGGCTCTGGATTTAGTTTTTTTATGCATACCTGGTTTAAAAGGTCTTCTTACCATAGCACATTTCGGTGAAAAACAACGCTCCCCTTTTAAAAAGAGTTTTTCTCCAATAGCTCTACATTTTCTGCATTTAATATCTATTAACATATTTTTATACCCTTCTTAATTTCTTCGGCCGACATCCACCATGAGGAATAGGAGTTACATCTTTAATAGAAAGAATGTTAACACCACGAGCAATTAAAGTTCTTAAAGCTGATTCTCTTCCACTGCCTACGCCTTTAATAAAAACGGAAAAATCCATAATACCGGTCTTTTTTATTTTTTGAAGTAAAGATTCGGCTACCTGAGCGGCTGCAAAAGGAGTGGCCTTTTTAGGACCCTTAAACTGTAAATGACCACTGGAACTCCAACCTAAAGCATTGCCCTGACTGTCAGTAGCTGTCATTAAAATATTATTATAAGAAGCCACTATATAGATTCTTCCTTGTCCAGGAGCTCTTTTAGCGGAGACCTCAGTATTCTCAGACTTTTTCATAGCTGCCTGCAATACCTCGGCTTCTTTTATAGCCTCTTCATTAGTTTGTTTTATGACTTTTTTCTTTCCCATAATTTGTCTGCTGACAAGCGATACTAATATACTAATTCATACTAATTATACAAATACGTATTCGCATCATTCGTACAATTCGTATATTGGTATTATTATCTCAACTCGGTTTTTCTTTTACCACTACCGACTGTTCTTCTAACATTGCCTCTTACAGTGCGAGAATTAGTTTTAGTTCTTTGTCCACGTACAGGAAGTTTTCGGCTATGACGCATTCCACGATAAGAACCGATTTCTTTTAAACGCTTAATATTAGCCTGAACTTCACGGCGTAAATCTCCTTCCACTTTATAATTCTTTTCAATAAAGGATTGAATTTTATTTAATTCCTCATCAGTCAATTCACCGGCTTTTTTATCAAAAGAAATTCCGGCAGCTTTCAAAATTTTACCGCTTAAAGGGCGGCTTATTCCATAGATATAGCACAAGCTAATTTCTACTCTTTTTTTATCCGGCAATGTAACGCCTAAAAGTCTTACCATAAATTATCCCTGTCTTTGTTTATGCTTAGGGGTTTTACAAATAACAAAAATGCGACCACCTCGCTTTACTGTTTTACAATTATTACAAATTTTTTTCACTGATGCTCTTACTTTCATATTTATCTTCTAAAAATAATCCGCCCACGTCTTTCATCCGGACTAAGCTCCAACGATACTCTATCGCCAGGCATAACGCGAATAAAATTTAGTCTCAACTTGCCTGCAAGATGAGCTAAAACTTCTCGGCCGTCGTCTAATTTAACTTTAAAGGTCGTACTTGGTAAAGCTTCTTCTACGACGCCGTCAAAATACTGTTTTTTCATAGACAGATGTATATTTAATGATTATATTCAAATTTTACTTTTAGTCAAGGGATATCTTGATGTTAGAGGACTTAATAGGTAGAAACTGAATAAAGGCTGGGGTAATGGAACAAGTCATATCTTCTACACCTTCAATGCCTTTCAAGTAACCTTCTAACTTATTTTTGCTCATTCCAGTCAAATCATCTCTGAAAGAATCAATTTTAATGCGTTCTCTAAAAACTAATTTAACATCCACAGGGAAAGAAAGTATTCCTTTTTCAAAATCAACACGCGGAACTCCATATTGAAAATCAGCAGAATACAATTCTTTCGCTAATAATTCAGATTGATTAGTTTGAGCGGTCTTGGTAAATAAATCTTTAACATCTGATTCTTTAAAAACCAAAACTTTTAATGAAGCACTCATATCAGCTTGAAAATTATCAGCCTTATCCCCTGCCTTTAATGAATATTCTACTTTGTCTACAGTATATATCTTAGCATCATCTAAAATTTTAAAACCCTCCGGTAACTTACTTGATAATTCTTGATCTAAGGATATTGTAGTCAACTCTACTAATGCAGCACGAGCCTTATCTATGTCAGATTGACTAGCCACCTTAGCTTCTCCAATATAACCACCAGACATAGCACTTTCTGATTGCCCATAAAATTTTTCATATTTAACAGTACCTTTAAATCCAGGAATAGTAAATTTAGAAGGACTAATATTATATTGTTCACCCGCTTGATCGGCTACTACTGCCACTTCTACAAAAGAAGGAATGATGGAACCATTTTCTATTTTCGCTCCCGGTACAGTCACGGCTTTAGTAATTCTAAAAATTTTTCCTTCTGGTGATACAAAACGAGTATTAACAATTAAAGCTTGGGGAGTAGAACTATAAGCATTATAAATCTTGATTTTTCCGGAACTTTTAACCGATACATCCTTAATGCCTGTGGTAGGAAAAGTTTGATTGAGCTGACGATTTAATTTCATATATTGAGCCGGGATTTTAAGATTAACTGTATCATTTTCACTAATAATCTTAGAGGCTAAAACGGGAGATTCTATTTCCCAAGAGGTTTTTTTGGTAATAATGGTCAAATCTGCACTAGTAAGAAAATAGAAGGAAAGAAAAATTACAATTAAAATTCCGAATATAAAAATTAAAGTAGCTCCCAATTTCTTAGGAAATTTAAGCGACCTCTTTTTCTTATTTTTCTTTATTAATTCACTGGCTGTGATTTCTTCAACTGGAGCAGCGTTAAAAGACTCTAAATATTTAACTTTAGAAGATTCTAATGTTTTTTCTTTTGTTTTAGTATTACGGGGAGGTTGCTCATCATCTATTTCAGAAACTTTTATCTCGCTAGCTTTTTTACCTCTGGTATTTTTAGTAGGTGGAGCAATATCTCGGAAAAAAGTAGCCTTGGAAGCTTTCGGTTTAGAAACCAATTTTTGTTCTACTGAAGGAATCCCCGCTTCTTCAACCATAGATAATATCTCCTCAGAATCATTTTGTATGAATATTTTTTTACCGGCTGATTTTGCTTCCCGGGCTAAAAGTTTAAAATTAACGACAGATTCCGCTAATTTAGAATCATCAGGAACAAAAATAACCAGACTGGAACTTTCAGAATTCAAAATTCGCTCAACCACAGCTGAGATGTCATCATTAGCATCAATGTAAATATTCTCAAATTTCATAAAATATTTATAACGTATTTATCTTGTCCATTTTAACCGACGTCTCAAAATCTTATTCAAATTAGGGTTATAAGACTCTGGCAAAAACAAATTCGCTAAGAAAACCGCTAAAATAGCGTCGAAATCACCTTTTTCTGAACGTTTATCAACGCCTATGTTTATCTTATCAAATATTTTATCACTTGAATAGTGGCTAACTGTAGGCTTTTTCTTAAATACTGCCTTAGGCCAAACAAATGATTTTAAAGTTTCCGTCATTTTTGGAAAATCAACTAAATCTCCATAAAGACGTATTTCTGGATATATCTTCTCTTCATCAAAAAAATTTTTAACCGATAGGGCGATGCCTTCCGCTAATATTCTTAATTCCGGAGCAAACATTTTTTCAAACCAGCGCCTAGCCGCCACACTCATTTCTCCTTGTGCATATTTATCTCTCAAATGTTCTGCATTAGTCAAACTAATAGCAAATTCTTTAGCAATGACAGAAGTGATATTTTTACCACCCCAATTAAACTTTTCAGAATTCTTTAAGAAATTACCCATTAAGCCAATTTTTGTTTCCTCCTCACCTAAAAATACCGATACCCCTTCTTCTCCTAAAGCAGAGAAGGTTTTATCATAAATTAAATTATCCTCACTAACGATTTTTGTCTCACATTTCAAACTACTAATGACATTAGCTAATTCTTCCCAAAAACCCTTAGCTCCGTAAGTATTTTCAAAGGTAAATCCTAAACGACGACCAGAAAAACCTAAGGGATTTAATATCTTCCTACCTTCAATAGTAGGATCTTTAATAGCTGAGGAAATTAAAGTTAAATCCATTTCTGATATCCCCAAGGCCCTAGCCACTATCGCCTTTTCTCTATCTTGTAATCGCCAAGTAAGATTTAATATCAAGTTTTCTAATTCCGGTTCTTCGATAGCATCCAGTGGATTATCGCGTAAAATAGAAAAATTAGAAAGAGTAGATTTTAAAAATGGTCTTTCTAAAAACAATAATAAATGACTGATTTTTTTACTGGTGCCAATAGCTCCTTTAACGATATTAACAATTTGATCATAATTAAAATTTTCTTCTAACGGAGCCTGCAAACTTATTTCATCTTTAATTCTTACTTTGCGAGAAATAAAATTAACCTCCACTTCCCAAATTTGAACGGATTTTTTTCTTCCCCAAAAAACTAGCACTTTATTCCATTTTTTCTTAAAAAGCTTCTCTAGTCCAAACATTATAAATATTATAACATTTTTAAAAAAATAAAAAAAGCGGAATCCATTAAGGATTCCGCTTACGCATAATATTAAATACTAAAAGGGAAATAACCAATGATGGCATAAATGCCTGTAAAGCATAGAAATTCATAAGTTCTTTTGGATCCTTCAATCCCTCCAAAGACGCAAAACAAAACCCAGATATAATTTGCAACCAGAAGCTCATCACTCCCAATAAAAACGAATATAAAAAATCAAAGATTTTCTTTTCCATTTTTACCTCGTAGCCTTACGAGCACATCTTACCGCTTCAAAAGCAGCATTTAAATATTCTTCAGTTTTTTCTAAATCCCCATGTTTCAAATAATCTTCGGCTATAGCAATCATGGATTTAGCCTCTTTTTCATATTGTTCTCTAGTCAAACCATTATATTTAGCCATGTTTCCTCCTTTGGCTTTCTAATTAGCCTTTCGAGCATCTTCAATTGATTCTAAAGCTGCTCGTAAATGTTTCTCTGCCTCGCCAAAATCCCATCTTTTCAAAGCTATTTCAGCAAGCTGAGTAAATGCTTTAGCTTTTTCAATATAATCATCCTTTGTTAATTTCTGTTCTGGCATAACCTCCTCCTTTTAATAATTTAAATAACTATTTATAATTATATATATAAAAATACCTTTGTCAAAAAACCGCTTAATGCGGTTTTCTGTTTTTATTCCAATATGGCCTTGATTCTTCTTACCCCAGCTGAAACTGCTTCTTCTTTAATAATCTTAAAATGTCCGAGAATGCCAATATTTTCTACATGAGGCCCACCACAGATTTCTTTAGAAAAATCACCAATAGAATAAACCTTTACTTTATCGCCATATTTTTCCGCAAACAAACCAATGGCACCAGATTTTTTTGCATCTTCCAAACTCATTTCTTCCATTTTTACATCCAATTTTTCTTGAATTTTTTCATTTATAATATCTTCCACCTGTTTGATTTGTTCAGGTGTCATTTTTTGACCATAAGAAAAATCAAATCTTAATCTTTCGGCATTTAAATTACTGCCTTTTTGTTCTACTTCTTGACCCAAAACTATTCTCAAGGCCGCATGTAAAAGATGAGTAGTAGTATGATATTTTATCACCATTTCCGAATTATCAGCCATTCCTCCTTTAAACATTCCAGCTGAAGCAGTACGTGATAATTCTTGATGTTTTTTAATCATACTATTAATCATATCTAAATTTATAACCAACCCTCTTTCATTTGCCTCTTCAATGACTAATTCTAATGGGAGACCATACGTAGTAACTAATCTAAATGCCGCATCTGAAGACAGCTCTTTTGGAGCTGAGTGAAGTTTTTCGTATTTTTCTTTATCTAGTATTTTTTCATCAACAACTACAAATTGAGTATAACGATCAAATTCCTTTAACCCCTTTTCCAAAGTTTTTCCAAACTTTTCTTCTTCTCTCACTAACTGCTCTTCAATAAAATCTCTATTATTTTTTAATTCGGGATAAACATCTTTATAAATATTTAAAACTGTATCAACCAATTTGTGAGTAAAGGACTCCTTAATTTCCAATAATTTCCCATATCTTACGGCCCGCCTAATCAATCTACGTAAAACATAACCCCTGCCTATATTAGACGGCTCTAATTTTTCCGCTAATATAAAAACTGCAGTTTTAATATGGTCAGCAATAATTCTAACCGCCATCATCCCTTCTGTTTTTTGTTTTAAATTTTCAATATTTTTTATTACAGCCGCTCCAGGACTGTATAATTGTTCAAAAGAATCCTGATTATTTTGCAATTGAGGAGATAATTTTTCTATTTCTTCAATAATCGGCACAAATAACTCTGTTTCATAAACATCTTTTTTGCCGTTCAAAATAGCCAAAACCCTCTCCAAACCCATGCCAGTATCAACATTTTTTTGCTTTAACGGCTCATACGCGCCTTGAGCCGTTTTATTGTATTGCATAAATACATCATTCCAAATTTCCACCCACCTTACATCTTCTGAATCAAAAATTTCCGGCACATCTCCTTCATTAGTCCAATAAAACATTTCTGTATCCGGACCACAAGGACCAGTTTGTCCGGCTGGACCCCACCAATTATTAGCTTTTGGTAGTTTAACAATTCTTTTTTCTGAAACACCCAATCCTTTCCAAAGATTATATGATTCTTCATCAAAAGGCGCATCCGAATCACCGGCAAATACAGAAACAGCTAACTTATTTTTATCCAAACCCAACTGAGTTTTATCAGTTAAAAATTCCCAACTCCATTCAATGGCTTCTTTTTTCCAGTAACTACCTAAACCCCAATTTCCCAACATTTCAAAAAAAGTTAAGTGCACATCATCTCCCACTTCTTCTATGTCTCCGGTTCTTACGCATTTTTGACAACTGGTTAATTTATCTCCAGCCGGATGTTTTTCACCAAGTAAAAAAGGCACTAAGGGATGCATGCCCGCAGTAGTAAATAAAACTGTCGCATCATTTTCCGGAATCAAAGGAGCCGAAGGTATCCTTTTGTGGCCTTTGGCTTCAAAAAATGATAAATATTTTTCTCGCAATTCCTGATGCTTCATATTCTCAATATATCACAAAAAAATGAGTAAAAAAAGGAGGGTTCCGTAGAACCCCCCACAATTGCCTAAGTAAATTAAACCCAATCTTTTAGTGGCGTCTTATTCCGCCACCGATAAAGAACAAGGGGCAGCGCGATACTCACCGCCGCCAAAAACATATAAAAAGGAAGGATATAATTCGCAAGAGTACGTTCAGTAATGGCAAAAATTACCAAACCGTAACCAATTGCGAAAAACATCCAAGCAAAGGGACGATCATCTCCTGGTTGTGTCCAGACAAACATCATCGTAGGAATCCCAGCGCAAGCATCAGCAATAATTGCCAAATAAAGTGCGTACTGAGACAATTCTTTGCTTTCGCGAACTCCTAACCACAAACCAAGAGATAACAACCCAAAAACAAAACAAATGATTTCGGATCGCTTCGGTTTTGTCCACCCACCATGTTTCCACAAAACAAGAATAGTAATGAGAAGTGGATTAAAAAATCCGAACACCGCCGGCCAAATGTTCGCCTCAGCGCCCGAACTTTCATAAGTGAGTAGAAGCATAAAACCAATTAACGTCCAAAGAGACCAACTCGTCAGTTTCGGTTGAACCTTGCCCTGATAAGTCCTAATACCATAAGGAATGGCACTAGTCACTACCAACAATCCGGAAATTAATCCAATCGTTTGTGCGTCCAAATTATACCCCCTTTAATTTATTTTTAAATTTCAATAACTATAAAATGCTTTTTTAATTATAGCATATCTAAAGCCAAAAGTCAAACAAAAAAGCCCGCTCAAAAGCGAACTTTTAATTTTGAATTTTTCACTTTTAACTATCTATACACCAATCTCGCTGACCCCCCACCAGTTAAAACCACGCTATCTAATCCAATTTCATTAATCGGTTTAGACCAACCTAATGACGGAAAAACTACTAACCAATTATGCCCATCTTTATTATTCAAATTATCTCCAATAGCTTCCACAGTCATTCCATTACCCGTGCTGGTGGTAAATTTAATATCCACATTTCCAACTTCTCCTACTGTCATTAATAATTCATACAAAGTTAAACCAGTATTTGACACCTCACCCTCAAAGGCACGCTTTGTACCATTACCAAAATCAACTGCTACCTTAGCGGTTTTCATTTCTTCTTTAACAGTTCTAGCATGCTCAATAATCTTCTTACTGGCCGCCAAAAGATAAAAATCAAAAACAATAGTAAAAATAAAAACAACCACAAATAAGGCCAATACTATACGAAAGATACTTTGAGTTGTTGAATTATATTCCCACATATTTTTAATTAATTAGGAAATAGCGACAAATAAAATTGAACTATTGCCTCTCCAAAAACAATAACACTTAAAACTCCCAGCGACAGAAACGGGCCAAATGGAACGGCACCTTTTAATTTTCTTTTCCCAGAAACTATTAAATAAATGCCGACAACAGAACCAATTACAAATGAAAGCATGACGGCCATTACCCCACTCACCGGACCCAACATTAAACCAATTAAAAATGCCAATTTCACATCGCCAAAGCCAATAGCTTTTCCTCCGGTAATAGCAAAAATAAAGAACAAGAAAGCTGATAAGATTACCCCACCGATCAAATAATAAAGAATGGGATTTACAGATAAAATTAATGGGTCAGCGAAAGAACCGAGAAAATTCAAGCTATATTTGGGAAAATTCAATTGCGGAAGTTTGCCTAAAAAGAAAAATCCAATACTCGCCAGAAAAGCCACAATGGAAGCAAAGATAGTAATCTTATCGGGAATAATATAATGCCTCATATCTATTACAGAAACAGAAATCAGTATAGAAACAAAGAAAAACCATAACAAAGTCAAAAGAGGCGCCCAAAAATAAATCTCTGGCTTAGTAAAAAGGTAATAACTTAAAAAATTAAGGTTCAATATTTTCCAAGCTAAAATTACAAAAATTAAAGCAGTTGAAAATTCCACTATCGGATATTGCCAAGAAATTTTCTGATGACAAGTCCGACACTTACCTCTCAAAAATATAAAACTAAAAATAGGTATTAATTCAAACCAAGTTAATTGTCTTTTACAATGAGGGCAATAAGAACGGCCGTGAAAAGCTTTATTAACTCTATTAGGTTCATCAGGATTAAAGCGCAAGGTAAGCACGTTAATAAAACTGCCCACAATCAAACCTAAACCACCAGCAAATATCAAGAATAGATAATACATTAGAAAATAATATTCACTCCGTTAAGTAAAGATTTAATTAAAAATTAAATCTTATTAATATTCATATTTTTAATAAAAATTGGAATATTAATACTTAACTGGGCAGGACTTAAAACTGGACACAGTAAATTGTATCCGTCTCATCATTTGGACCACAATCCATACCAAAAACATCGCCATCTAAATCGGTATCCAAGGCTTGATTATTAGGGTCTTCTAAAGCAACCCCAATAACATAACTTTGAGGATTACCAGTTTCAGTAGAATAAGAATACGAATAAGCGTCTCCCAAAGGATCTTGTGGAACTTGAGTAATACCAATACCCGCTATTTTAATCTCATTTACCATTGCATCCCAGCCAGTAGCAGCGCCTGTTGCCCCAGGATCACCAGAAGATTGTACTTCTGGATATTTATTTTCCTTAGCATAATATATTTCTAAACCATTTTGCACTTGCTTCACGTCAGCCACGCGACGAGCATCACGACCACGAGTCCTAAATGAACTCAAACCGACTAAAATCATAGAAGCCAATAAACCAATAATGGCTACTACAATCAATAATTCCATTAAGGTAAAACCCCGATTAGAATTTTTTATTTTCATCATAATTTTTTATAACATTACCTTTAAACGACGACTTAAATTTTATATTTCGTACTTTGTATTTAATACTTCGTACTCTTAACTTTCTAGAATACTTGCGCTAAATTATAAATTGGAATCAGAACAGATGCAACAAACAAACCAACAAATACACCCAAAAAAACAATCATAATTGGTTGGATTAATTCTACAGAATTATTAATAGCATTCTGAACCTCTTCATTATAAAAAGAAGAAATCTTATCTAATAGTTCATCTAACTTACCAGAGTTTTCTCCAATAACAATCATTTGTGTCACCATGGGTGGAAAATATTCAGGATAACGAGTAAAGGTGCCGGAGATTGTTCCACCTTTTCTAATATCATCAGCAGTTTCATTTAAAATTCTATGGTAAACAGTATTATCTACTACACGCCCCGAAATTTCCAAAGAATTAGCAATAGGTAATCCCCCTTTTAACAAAACATTAATTGAAGTAGCCAATCTAACAATAGAGATCTTTTTATTTAATCCACCAATTACCGGAATACTTAAAATAATTTCATCCCACACTTGTCTTCCTTCTTCTCCTCTAAAATACTTAATAGCAAAAGCAATAACTATTGCTAAAAATATTAAAATTGCCCAACCCCAAGAAGATAAGAATCCTCCTGCACCCATTAATACTCTAGTCAAAAATGGCAATTGAACATCTACCTCATCAAAAATTGTTTTAAGCTGTGGAATAACAAAAGTCACTACCACGGCTAAAACTACTATAAAAATCACAATTACAAAAATAGGATAAATCATAGCGCCCTTAACCTTGCTATTCAACTTCATTTCTCTTTCTAAATAGTCGGCTAAAAAGAGCAGAGTTTGTTCTAATCGCCCAGAAACCTCAGCAGAGCGCACCATATTGACATAAAAATCAGAAAAAACATTGGGATGCTTAGAAAGTGCTTGAGATAAATATAAACCACCTTCAACATCAGTATAAATATCAAAAATTGCATCTTTTAAAACCGACTTGGTAATTTGTTTATGGAGAGTTCTTAAAGCATCGGAAATGGTCACTTCGGCCGAAATCAAAGTACTTAATTGCCTAGTAAAAAGCATTAAATCCTTAACATTAACTCTTTGAAAAAAACCAAAAAGAGTTTCGGAAAGTTTTTTCTTTTCCGTTGTTTCTAAAGATAAAATGTAAAGTTTATTTTCTTGCAAAATTCTAATAGCTAAATCACGGCTGGCCGCTTCTACTAAGCCCGCTTGTACTTCCCCTATTTCGTTTCTTGCTGTATATCTAAACTTTGCCACTTGCCCCATTAAATAAGATTCGGGGATTTTTGCAGAATCTCCCTTCTCTTATTTATTTAAAACGTGTCAACTAAATATTTATTTATAGTTTTCGCCCCGAATCTCTTCCGCTGTAAGCGGAATATTTAATCGGGGTGATTATTTTATCTCGACAATAGCGTTGATAACTCCGCTGGATTTAATGAATGAATTTGAGCATTCTCCAAAGAAATTTCTCCTTGCTTCACTAAATTAGCCAAACAACGATTTAAAGACATCATCCTGTCCTGAATACTAGTTTCAATTACTAAATCAATTTGATACACCTTGTCTTCACGAATCAAATTACGGATAGCGGAATTGGTAATCATAATTTCATAAGCCGGAACACGTCCTCCTGATAATCTCGGAATTAATCTTTGAGAAACAATACCGACTAATGTAGAAGCTAACTGAGAACGAACTTGTCCTTGTTGTGCGGCTGGAAAACTATCAATAATACGATCAATGGTTTGAGCGGCAGAATTGGTATGTAAAGTAGAAAATACTAAATGTCCGGTTTCCGCGGCCGTCATAGCAGTTTGAATAGTCTCTGGATCGCGCATTTCCCCTACCATAATAACATCTGGATCCTGACGTAAAATAGAACGCAAAGCTCGATTAAAACTTGGGGTATCACTTAAAACTTCACGCTGATCAATAATACAACGATCTTGAGAAAAGACATATTCCATTGGATCTTCAATGGTGATAATATGTTCAGTACGTTTATGATTAATTTCATCGATTAAAGCCGCCAATGTAGTTGATTTCCCTTGGCCAGCCGGACCCACCACCAACATAAAACCCTGAGAGGTTTTAATAAAATCATGTAAAACTGGAGGCATATTTAATTCCTCTATGGTTTTAATTTTAGAAGAAATCAAACGTAAGGCTGCCGCCACATTCCCCTTTTGGTAATAAACATTAACGCGAAATCTGGCCATATCAGACAAGGCATACGAAAAATCTAATTCTCTCTCTTGAAGAAATGTTTGCTTTCTATCTTCGGGAATTAATACTCCTGCTAATCCTTCCGCTATTTCTTTAGTAAAAACTTCTTCTTTATTTAGAGTCGTCAAACGACCGTCAATTCTTAAAGTCGGACGACGACCAACGGCAAAATGCAAATCAGAGGCATTTTCTTTGGCCGCTAAATTTAAGAGTTCGTTTAATTTTTCTTTATAGTCCACTTGCCCCATTAAATAAGATTCGGGATTTATTAATTTACTCTTCATCTTATTTATTAAAATTTACCAATTAATTAATTCTTTATCATTTCTGCCCCGAATCTTTTCCGCCATAGGCGGGATATTTAATCGGGGTATTTTTATTTACCTTGTTTCTTTTAATATTTCTTCTAAAGAAACTAATCCTCCCATGGCCTTAATAATACCATCTTGCCTCAAGCTGATCATGCCTTGTTTTTTAGCTGCGGCCACCAAAGAAGTTTCTGTTGGATCTTTCAAAATTACCTGTTCTAATTCCGGAGTCATCTTTAACATTTCATAAATTCCAATTCTTCCCTTAATACCTTTATAATTGCAAACTTCACAACCTTGAGGCACATATATTTCATACGGCTTTTTTATATTATACCTCTCTTTTATCTCTGAGGGCAAGACTGCCAATTCTTTTTCTACTGCTTCCAATAAACTACCCGTCAAAGGAGTTTTTTTCTTACATTTTTCACATAATCTTCCCACTAAACGTTGCGCCATCATTAAAATTAAAGAAGACGGCAATAAAAATGATTCCACTTTCATATCCATTAAACGAGGAATAACACCCACAGCATTATTAGTATGCAAAGTAGAAAGCACAATATGACCAGTCAAAGCAGCGTGTACTGCCAAGGCCGCGGTTTCATTATCTCTGATTTCACCAACCATAATAACATCGGGGTCTTGCCTGACGATTTGTCTCAAACCAGAAGCAAAATCATAACCAATTTCCGGCTTCACTTGTGATTGATTAACTCCTTCCACAAAATATTCTACCGGATCCTCTAAGCTTACGATATTAATTCCTTCATTATTCATTTTTTGTAAAACTGCATATAAGGTAGTAGATTTACCGGAACCAGTCGGACCAGTTACTAAAATCATACCAAAGGGTCTATCCATGGCATCATTTAAATCAACTAAATGGTAATCATTTACTCCTAAATCAGTAATACTTCTCAAACCCGCAGACGGATCCAAAACACGAATCGCCACTTTTTCTCCCAAAGCTGTTGGGAAAGTAGAAACACGGTAATCAACTTCTTTATTATCTATCATGGTTCTGAAACGACCATCCTGAGGCACACGATTTTCATCGATCTTTAAATCTGAAAGAATTTTAATACGAGAAATTACCGGTGGATGAAGTTCTAATGGTAAATCTAAGACTGATTTCAAATCTCCGTCAACACGAAAGCGAACCTTTAATTTAGTTCTTTGTGGTTCAATATGAACATCGGAGGCTCTGGCATTAATCGCTTGTTGCAAAATAGTAGAAACTAATTTTATAACCGGTGCCTCCTCGGCCACAGCTCCGCTTGCCTCATCTATTCTTACTATTCTTTGTTGGGGCAATAAATATCCGGATTTATTTTGTTTTTTGAAAACATCTAAAACGTCGGAAACTTCTTTTACTCTCTCTTCAAAACTACGATATCCTTGCCATAAAGTATTTAAAGCACTAGCGGTAACCAAATAAACTCCGATATTAATTCTTTTTTGCTTAGCTACCAATCTTAACGCCTCCTGAGCTCGCACATCATCAGGATTAAGCATACCCACTAAAAGAGTTTCCCCTTCTTTACTAAAGCTTACAATTTTATTATTTCTAGCAAATTCCTCAGGAATAGAATTTAAAATTTCTAAAGGCACCTTTTCATCTTTATTAAAAATTTTAAGCGGTATTTTATGATACTCACTTTTGGCTTTTCCAATTTCTTCTTCAGAAATAGTCCTCTTTTCAGTTAAAATAGATTCTGCCGGGCGTCCCAAACTTTCAGCTTCTCCCAAAACACTCTCAGCCATAGCTGGAGTGATTTTTCCATTTTTAATTAAAATATCTAAAAGATTTTTATTAGGAATCATACTAATTTTATTTGCAAACAGATTAAACAGTAAAAATTTATCACCCCGCCAACCCATACTTAACCAGGCTATTTATTCTATCCAAATTTAAATGCTGTAAATAAAGTCCTAAAAAGGAGTAAAGGGATTCGGACGTCCAGGAGTTACTTTAATTTCAACCGGTTCTGCGTAAGATTTCAATGATCTATAAATAGAATTATCCAAAATAGTTGTCGGATCAAATTTTAAATTAACAATGCCTCCAGTAAAATCTTTTTTCAAATTATCCGGAACTAACGACGTATCTGTGTTACCAGAACCAAATAACCCACCCAAGCCTCCTGATTGACTGAAAAATATGAAATAAACGGCAACAACCGCAATAATCAAGACAACTATAATAATGTATAAAGCCAAACTTTTTTTTGGTTTTTCTTCAGTGTATTCCATAAAATTTATTGATAATAAACATTGAGAGACACTTTAAAACTAAAAATTCCTTGATTTTTAGTGCCTTCGACTCCAGATATACCAGAAAAAGAAATTGCTTCCACATCCATTAAACGAATATTCCCCTCTATGGCTAACAACCAAGTTTTAAATGATTCATAAGTCCCCATCAAAGAAAAATCAATACGAGTTATTTGATTATTTTTCACTAAAACATCTTTTTTGGGTTGAGTCACGATTACATTTTCAAAATTAACACTTTGCGTAGTTAATCCGGCTTGTAAAGAAATATTATTAATTTGAGCTAAAATATTTTGAATTTCAGCTTCACGAGGGACACTCAAAGAAATTGTTTGATTCACTCCGCTTAAGCTCTTATATTGATTAATGATAGATTTAGCAATCTGCACAGCCTCATACTGATCTTCATACTGAGCCTTCTCTTGAGAAATTTTTCCATTTAGTTCTCCTATTTTTTTAAAAGCCGGCCAGTCCATGCCAAAAAACACACCTAAAGCAGCGCCCACTAAAATCAAAACGATAACTAAGCTGATATTTCTTTTGGTAGTGTACTTCATCATAAATTTATTGCTGGAAAACTTTGTACACGAACGACGGTTTAAAAATAATTTCTACGTTAAAATTGGCACGTTCCGGAGTGGTTTGCCTAATATCAGATAATGTTATTTTTTGGAAATCAGAAGTTCTTTGAAAAGCTAAAAGTTGCTGAGCAATAATATCCAAATTTTGAGCATAGCCATCCATCTTTAAGCGGCTTTCTTTAAAATCATAATCAAAATTAGTAAAAGTCACTTGAGGCAAAGTAATTAACTCCAAACGTTCAAAAATTTGCGCCGAGTATAAATGCGATTCTAATAATTTTTGCAAATTAACCAATTGGGAATAAAAAACCGTTACCTCATCCCTATCCTGCTTGGGAATTTCCTGTTCTAAAGATTTAATTTTATTCTCCAATTCACCAACTTGTTTATCCAAAAAACTGAGATAAACAAAATTCAATAAAAGATAAACCACTATTGTGATTATCAATAAAATTATACCAAAGCGAATAAATTTACTTAACCATCCGCTTGGCATTTTATTAGGACCGTATGAATCCATTAATTGAAATTCCGGCATAATTTTTATCTTTACTCCTATATTTTAACAAATTTTTACAAATCAACATAGGGGATAACTACTTACATTGAAAATACCTGAATATTATTACACTAAATCACGATATAAACCCCCATAAAACATACATCTAATCAAGCATTAATTTATTTTGTTTCCTCATAAATAGCCTTAATTTCATCACCAGATAATTCTTTGTTATATATACGAATATCGTCCAAACTACCACCTATTATTGGATAAGCCCCCGCACTATAGTCACCCAAATACTTCACTCTATTGGTAGAAGGAAAAACAGGGGTACCGGCCATGGTACTAGTTTGAATTAATGTTCCGTTTCTATAAAATTTTACTGTCTTCCCGGAATAATCAGCCACAACAGCAAAATGAACCCAAGTATTATCATATCCAGTAAAGAAAGTGGTCGTACGAACATAAGCAGCAGTTGATGAACCATCGGCATAACGCCATAATAAATCATCTTGACCAGAATTTCTATAAAGAAATATATAACCTACCGTAGCAGAAACATTTGCTTCTCCCATTATAGTTTGACGAACTGTAGCATTATTTGCAATTTTTACCCATCCACTCACAGTTAACACAGTGCCCGACAAAGAAAAAGGAGAAATAACCACACGATCACTCCCATCAAAATACAAACAATTATTACTTTTACAATTTGATTCTGTTTGCCAAGTAGCTCCAGTAATAACACCGCCATGAGAAGTGGCGGAATCAGCAGTAGTAGATCCGGTACCCTCATCAAACTTCCAATACGCCACCAAATTTGGATCCGACGCAGAAGCAATAATCATTTGACCTAAAGAATTAATAGTAATAGTTTTAGTAAGTGCCCCTGAGATCTTAGAAGATATAGCAATGGTTGTACTACTGGCGACAGGATTCCCAGTAACCCTCTGAAAAATTACCTCATCATAATTACCTACAATAGGATCGGTGAATTCTACAGCATTGCCAAGCTTAATAATTTCAATGGCGCTAGTAGCACTAATGTATGCATCTTTAAAAAGAGCATAAAAATCTTCTCCACTTGAAGGATTCTCCCAATGGACTCCCCATGCCACACCATCTTGCCCATTCTTGGCCCTCATTTGTGCTTCCCTTGTAAAACTCACTATTTTTTGTAAAGCCGCGTCAATATTAGCTGTACGACGATAACCTCCCAAATAAACAAAGCTAGTACTGGCCACAATTATCAAAATAGCCATGGAAATTAAAAGTTCAATAAGGGTGAAACCTGATAAATGAAAATTATCTGTTTCTTTTTTAAAAATATTTCTCATACATAAAAACTATAAAATAATTCTTAATGAAATTTTATTGAGCTCCGCCACCCATTTGTCCAACGAATTGATAAACTGGCAAAATCACAGCCATAGCAATACCACCAACAATCAAACCCATCATTAATAACATTAAGGGCTCAATTAAAGACATCAAAGACTTAACCGACATATCAATTTCTGCTTCATAAAAATTCGTGAGAGTACCGAAAATTTCTTCCGTGTGTCCAGCTTTTTCTCCCACCGCCACTAAAGTTCTAATAGTTTGAGGAAACACCAGCTCCTTACGAAAAGCATCACCCATGGTTAACCCCTTAGACAAGCCCTCCCTTCCAATCCTTATAATCGCCTGTTTCATTTCATCATCACCAACAATAGTAGCAGTAATCTCTAAATTTTCTAATATCGGTAAACCGGCTCTCATTAAAGAACCGAAGGTATTGCAAAACCTCTGATAAGACATTTTTTGCATTACTTTTTTAATCACCGGCATTTTATAAATAATGTGATTAAAAATCTTTTTCCCGGGTCGAGATTTTTTAAAAAATAAGACTAAGGCAACAATTACTACAAAAAGAACGCTAAAAACCACTATGCCATTATTAGCCATAAAATCGGATAGAGCGAAAATAGCCTTAGTCACTGGAGGAATTTTCATTTCTCCAGTATTAAACATGGAAGCAATTCTAGGAATAGCAAAAGTCACTAATAAAATCAAAATGCCAATGGAAACACTTACTAATAAAATCGGGTAAGTCAGTGCTGCTTTTATTTTCTGTTTTAATTCTCTTTCTCTTTCTAAGGAAACGCTTAAATCCTGAAAAATTTTTTCCAAATTACCGGACGCCTCACCAGCTCGTACCAAACTGATAAAAACAGGAGTAAAAATATTAGGATAAGATTGAAAAGTGGTAAAGAAAGGAAGGCCTTTTTCTAAGTTTTGTCTCACTTCCGTCAAAAGCATTTTCATAGCGGGCTTTTGAAAATCAGCAATCAAAATATCAATGGCTCTAAAAAGATCTGTGCCAGATTTTAACATCAAGGCCAAATATTTAGTTAAAAATATCTTATCAGTGAGATTAATAGGGCTACCAAAAAGACTTTTACCAAGATTACCACTCAAGGTTTTAGCAGCCTTCATACTAATCGGTGTTAATCCTTGATTTTTAATATATTCCAAAAGTGTCTCGGAATCTTTAAAGTCTCCATCCCCCTCTATTAATTTTCCTTCTTTATTTGTCGCTGTGTAATGAAATAACATGTGGATATTTTTATAAATTTTGAGTCGACAACGAAAAAATTTATCTAAAAATGAACATCCTGAATCCTTTAGGTGAAGGATTACATCTTTTTTTATCTATCCCTGCTCATATTATATAGAAAGCGGGATACAAAAAATTTTATTTATGTATTCGACATTATTCCCTAATAACCCTCATCACTTCTTCTATGGTAGTCAAGCCTAATTTAGCTTTTCTCACCCCATCTTCAAACATAGAAACCATTCCCTTTTCTTTAGCTAGAGCTCTAAATTTATCCAAAGTAAAATCAGACTGATTAACTAAACGCCTCATATCTTCATCCATATCCAAAACTTCAAAAATAGCCATTTGTCCACGATAACCCGTAAAACCACACGATTGACATCCCGCTCCCTTATATAAAACTTTTGGTAAATCAGGATTTTTTAATCCCACAAAATTTTCTAATTGATTTTTTAAACTAGCTAAAATCTCTTGAGTGGGCTCATAAGATTGTACGCAATCAGAACAAATTTTTCTTACCAATCTTTGAGCAGCCACAGTATTAATAACCGCAGATACCAAGAAGGGCGGAACTTTCATATCAATAAAACGCGGGACAGTAGTCGGTGCATCATTAGTATGTAAAGAAGACAAAACTAAATGACCGGTTAAGGCAGAATGAACAGAGATTTCCGCTGTTTCCTCATCGCGGATTTCACCGACCATAATAACATTCGGATCTTGACGCAAAATAGCTCTTAGCCCGGAAGCAAAAGTAATACCCGCCTGAACATTAATCTGAGTTTGATTCACATAACGAATATCGTACTCAATAGGGTCTTCAATAGTAACAATATTCACATCAGGCTTATTCAACATATTTAAAATAGAATAAAGCGTAGTTGTTTTACCAGAACCAGTCGGACCAACCACTAAAAGCATTCCGTATGTTCTTTTGATGCTGGCTTCTATAATTTTAATTACATCTTCCATCATTCCTAATTCCGCTAAACTCATCGGCTTGGCTGAAGCTTTTAATAAACGAGTCTCCACTTTCTCTCCATAAAATGTCGGCATAATAGAAACACGAATATCCATACCCTCACCTAAAGCTTCGTGACGAAAACGACCGTCTTGCGGACGATTATGTTCATCAATTCTTAAATTAGATAAAAGTTTAACACGTGCCACAATAGCCGGATGAATTTCTTTAGAAATTCTGGCAATTTCATGGAGTACTCCATCAATTCTAAATCTAATCATTAAAACATCTCTTAATACTTCTATATGTACATCAGAAGCATTTAAAGAAATGGCATAAGTAAAAATTGCATCCACAATATTAACAATCGGCAATTCTTTGGCTATATTTTGCTCATCCGTCTCTTTCAATTGTGCCCCAGCCCGTACATTCTCCTCAATAACTTTTTGAAAATCCTCCACTACTTCTTTCCCATAAAGAGAATAAACGTAATTCAAATCTTTGGCCATAGCCAAAAAAGTTTTAATCGGAGCATTAACATATTTCTGAACAAAGCCCAAGGTTTCTAAATCACTGGGATCTTCCATGGCCAAAGAAAAAGTTCCATCTTCACCCT
>Ga0172381_10002482_pt1 | contig 20338 bp, 16 predicted proteins | sample Leawel6488metaG_FD_119754 | JGI IMG/M metagenome (GOLD analysis project Ga0172381, IMG submission 119754) | Leachate microbial communities from a municipal landfill in Southern Ontario, Canada - Leachate well 64-88 metaG | ecosystem: Engineered > Solid waste > Landfill > Unclassified | place...
GCGTGTAAATCATGAGTTAAAAAATAAAAACTAGCAGTGCCGATTAAGGCGAGACCCACAACGAGCATCCCGGTGACGCTGCCGCCTTTAACCGCGACATTTAAAGCTTTAGCTAAACCACCCCGAGCCGCTTCAGTCGTTCGAACATTAGCGCGGACGCTAACAAACATCCCGATATAGCCGGTTAGTGCGGATAAAATAGCACCAATGATAAAAGCTAAAGCGGTTTTCCAGCCTAATTCTGGGATAAACCCGATGATTAAAAATAAAACAACGGCGACCATCGCCACTGATTTATATTGGCGATTTAAGAAGGCTTTAGCTCCAGCTTGAATAGCCTTAGCTATTTCCTTCATCTTGTCATTGCCCTCAGGCATGCGCAAGATTGAAGCAATTACGATACCGCCATATAAAATAGCGATAAGCGCGCTCCCCAAAATGAATAATGTCATCATCATAATGTTGTTACTTATTCTTTTTTAGTTTTTTTAGTTTTTTTAATTTTCTTATCTTCTTTTTTTGGTTCTTCGGCGGTATCAGTTACGGCCATTTCTTCACTAATAACCTCATCGCTCATTTTTGCTTCTTCCAGAACTTGATTTTCATCGAGAATCTCCATGCTTTCGCCGTCGCTTGCGAGAATTTTTTTCTCGCCATCTTCTGCGGCTTCAATAATATCTATTTTCCAGCCAGTTAAACGAGCCGCTAACCGGACATTTTGACCGTTCTTGCCGATGGCAAGCGATAATTTATCAGAAGCAACTTTAACAATCGCCTTGTGCTCTGATTCTTCTAATTCAATCGAAACGACTTTGGCGGGCGCAAGCGCGTTAGCAATAAATTTAGCGGGGTCTTCATTATATTCTATAATATCAATTTTTTCTCCACCTAATTCGCTAATAATGGTTTGAATGCGGCTGCCGCGTTGGCCAACACAAGAGCCAACCGGGTCAACATTCTCCGCTTCAGTAGCAATAGCCACTTTAGAGCGGGATCCGGCTTCACGAGCGACTTCTTTTATTTCAACTAGACCATTAGCAATTTCAGGAATTTCTAAATAAAAAACTTTCTTTAAGATTTCTTCACTCCGGCGCGACAAAATTATTTCCGGACCCTTATGACCTTCACGCACTTCTTTAATATAAACTTTTAAGCGATCGTTAGGGTTATAGCGTTCATTAAATATTTGTTCTTCCGCCGGCAAAAGGCCAATGGCTTTCCCTAAATCAACGAAGACAAAGCGGCCTTCACGACGTTGAACAACTCCGGAAACAACTTCTTTTTCTTTCCCTTTAAATTCACCAAAAACCATATCTCTTTCCATCTCTCGCAGTTTCTGAATAATAACTTGCTTGGCGGTTTGAGCAGCCATACGTCCGTAGCTTTCTGGAATTGGCAAATCAGTGATAATTTCCTCACCGACTTTAGCTTCATGTTTTAAAATCATCGCTTCTTTTATCTGAATATCGGTTTTGGGGTTAAATTTCTTTTTTCCCTCTTCTATTATCTCTTCTTCAGGAACATAAAAACCGACGCGTGATTCTTCTTTCTTTATTTCTTTCGGGTTAGGGTTATAAAGATTTTGAAGCATTTCCGCTTCTTCCTGCTCGGGTAAATTTTCTACAACCGTTTTAACATCAAAAATTTCCGAGGCTCCTGTATTCGGATCAAATTTTACTCTTATGTTTTGATTGCGCTCACCATAATCTTTCCGATAGGCCGCGGCTAGGGCGAGTTCAATCGCAGCAATTACTGATTTATAGTCGAGATTTTTTTCCTCGCATAATTGCTTAATCGCTGTACTTATTTCTGACATATATTTATTGATATTGCCACCCCTCCAAAAGGCGAGGTTTAATTTTTAAGACAAAAAGCTAATTGTTATAAACAACTAGCTTTCTATTATCATAATAACATATTTAATAGTTTTGTCAAAATCGGCCGGCCGACCGCCTAACTCCTAAAAAATCATAACCTGATTATTAACGGCTCGGCTCAAAACTCTCAAAATAAAGTAAGTTAAAGCCCAAGCGGCGAGCACAATAAGCAAACCAATAACCGAATCTCTAATTTGGGCGACGGCTTTCTTTACTTGATCCTCATTACCGGCTGCTGTCATATAACGAAAACCCGCGTAAATAGTTAAAGCTAAGAAAATCGCGGCCAGAAATCCGAGGACGACAACAATTAATTTGGCGGCGATAACTCTCACATCAGTTTTATTATTTCCATAAACTTGGCCAACTTCTTTAACGCCAATCTGATTATCAAATAATGAGCTGCTTGAGGTTTGCGCGAACACCGGCTGCGCGAGCGAAGAAAATAGGGCTAGTTGAATAAAGCCAAAAATTGTTAAAAAAATAAACGATAAAACGTGTTTTTTAGTGATTATCATAAGTATGGTATAATTGAATTACGCTTAGCCCTTGTTTTTGTTCGGGCGAAGCTCTATCTTTATTATATAAAATTAACCCCAAATACACAAGAAATGAGTTTAGCTAAGAAAATCGCCCACAATACTCTGATCCAAATCGCCGGCAAAATAGTTTCGACCGTTCTCGGTCTCTTTTCGCTTGCTCTTATTACTCGCTATCTAGGCCAAACCGGCTTTGGCGAATACACAACCATTGTTACTTTTTTAACTTTTTTCGCCGTCATCGCCGACCTTGGCTTAACTCTAATCACAGTACAAATGATTAGCGGTCAGAAAAGTGATGAAAATAAAATTCTTAATAATCTTTTTAGTCTTCGTTTGGTTTCTGCTTTATTCTTTCTCGGTTTAGCCCCCATTACCGTCATTTTCTTTCCTTATAGCGCCGCGGTAAAAATTGGCGTTCTTATCGCCGCCGTTTCTTTTGTTTTTCCAGCCCTTAACCAAGTACTGGTCGGCCTCTTCCAAAAAAAATTAAACATGGACCGCTCGGCTTTAGCTGAGGTCATAAGCCGAGTCGTGTTAATTTTAGGCATTATCTTAACCAAAAAATTAGATGGCGGTTTAGTCGGTATTTTAATAACTACTATCGCTTCAAGCGGGGCCAGTTTTCTCTTACATTATCTTTTAGCCCTTAAATTCGCCACCGTAAGATTTGAATTTGATTTATCCTTGTGGAAAAAAATTATTAATCGTTCTTGGCCACTCGCGATTACTATTGTTTTAAACTTAATCTACCTGCGAGCTGATACTTTAATTTTATCTCTATTCCGCGGACCGGAAGTAGTCGGGCTTTACGGGGCGGCTTATAAAATAATCGATGTCCTGACTACTCTTCCTTTCATGTTCGCCGGTCTAATTTTACCGATTCTCACGGCCGCTTGGCTAGAAAATAATAAGACATACTTTAAAAAAGTTTTACAAAAGTCTTTCGACGTTATGGCCATCGTCGCTATTCCTCTAGTAATCGGGGCTCAATTTTTAGGAAAACCGGTTATGCTCTTTGTTGCGGGCAATGATTTTATTCTAGCGGGCGATATTCTAAAAATTCTCATCTTTGCCGTCGCCGCGATTTTCTTGGGCACTATGTTCTCTCATGCTGTCATTGCTATTGATAAGCAGAAGAAAATGATTGGCTTTTACGTCTTTACTAGTATAAGTTCTCTGGCCGCTTATCTTTATCTTATTCCTCGCTACTCTTATATCGGCGCGGCGAGCGTAACTATTTACAGCGAAGTGCTAATTGCTATTTTCTCGGCTTACTGTATCTTTAAGTATAGTCGCTTCTTGCCTAGTCTTATTACCTTCTTAAAGGCTTTGCTCGCTGGCGTAATCATGGGCGCTTTTATTTACTTTTGTCCAATGAGCTATCAGACAACCCTTTGGAGTTTATTACTTATAATTATTCTCGCTAGCTTAATCTACTTTTTAGCTCTATTTCTCTTGGGAGGAATTGACCCAGAGGACATAAGACCGATATTCAAAAAACAGGCCAAGGGCGGCGGTCAAACTTATGACCCGGGAATTAATTTCTAAATAAATATGGATATAATAAAAAATAATTTCCCGGAGATAATTTTTGAAAATGAAGACTATCTAATTATTAATAAGCCGGCCGGCCTAGCTGTCCATGGCGGCGGGAATATTAAAGACACTACTTTAGCCGATCTATTAATTGAGCACTATCCTGATATCAAAACCGTTGGCGATGACCCAATTAGGCCCGGCTTAGTCCACCGTCTTGATAAAGAAGTCAGTGGACTAATGGTTATCGCAAAAAATAATGAAACATTTTTAAACCTAAAAAAACAGTTTAAAGATCGCGATATTAATAAGGAATATACTGCTCTAGTTCATGGTAAAATGATAAATAGCTTCGGAACGATTAATTTTCCTATAAAAAGATCCAGTGAAGGTTATAAAATGGCTGCCATGCCCTTAAACACCGCCGATCTACTAAGCCGGCGCCAACCCAAAGAACGCGACAAAGGAAACCTTGATGGTTTCTTTAAGGCGCGTGAAGCAATAACCGAGTATACTGTTCTGAAAAATTTTGTTAATTATACTTTGCTCCAAGTTAAAATAAAAACTGGCCGAACTCATCAAATTCGAGTTCATCTTTTTGCTCTCGGCCACCCGCTTGTCGGTGATAACCTTTATTTCAATAAAAAATCTAAGGTACAAAATAAAAAACTAAACTTTGGACGAATATTTTTATTCGCCAATAAACTGAGCTTTAAAGACAAAAATGGCGAAACTAAAGACTTTTCTCTTGATATGCCGCCCTATCTTGACGATTTTTTGAAAACCTTGAAATAGCTTTGACGACGGTAACGATTTCTATTATAATGAAGTAAGTTAATAAAAAAAGATAATAATAAAAACAAAAAAATATGAAGAAAATTCCTTCTATTTTAAAACAAAAAAAGACTTGGACCACGTTACTGGTTATCGCGGTCGTCTTAATTGTTTTAGGTTTAATTACGTCTTCGTCTCTCCGCAAGGGCGATGCTAAGACAGCTACCTTAAAACCGGGTAAAACTATCAACGCCGATGCCGCTAAAACTAAAGCGGAAGAATTTATTAATAAATTCTTAATGCAAAGTGGCAGCAAGGCAACAGTTAAAGAAGTAACGACCGAATACGGCCTTTATAAAGTAAAGGTGGACATAACAAGCGACGTCGTTGATTCTTATTTAACGAAAGATGGTAAATTATTTTTTCCCCAAGCTTTAAACATTGAAGAAATTAGCGCCGCCAAAACTGGAACTGATGCCAGCACTCCGGCCAATACTACTCCCTCAACGGCTGTCACTAAAAAAAGCGATAAGCCGACTGTCGAATTATTCGTCATGAGCTATTGCCCTTATGGCACACAAATTGAAAAAGGAATGCTACCGGTCATAGAAACCTTAGGCAATAAAATTGATTTTCAATTAAAATTCTGCAGCTATGCGATGCACGGCGAGAAAGAATTAGCGGAGAATTTATTACAATATTGTATTCAGAAAGAACAACCGACAAAATTAAACGCTTATCTTAAATGCTTTTTGGAAAATAGCCAGTCTGCTACTTGTTTAGACACGGCCGGCGTTAACAAAGCTACTGCTAAAAGCTGTGTTACAAAAACCGACAACCAATTCCAGGTAATGGCTAATTATACCAATAAAGTTGGTTATCAGGGCAGCTTCCCCGGATTTAATGTTAATAAATCTGATAATGATAAATACTCTGTCGGCGGTTCCCCAACCTTAATTATTAACGGTCAGGACATCCAAAGTGGCCGCGACAGTGCATCTTTATTGAAAACCATCTGCAGTGCTTTCAATAATCCTCCCAAGGAATGCTCTACTACCCTTTCGAGCGCCGCTCCTTCAGCCGGTTTCGGCTCCGGTACAGCCGCCGCTGATTCAACTGCGGCCGGTTGCCAATAAACTAAATATTATTTAGATAAAAAAGACGGGTATAGCGCCCGTCTTTTTTTATTTTCATTTATCAATGTTAATTTTTAGATTCTCCCTCGATACTTCTCGGCGGCAAGAATTCTTTTAATCGCAATTATATAAGCTGCTTGACGGAGAGTAATTGCCCCGCCTTTTTCGTCATACTTATCATAAACATGCGCATAATTAACTCTCATCTTTTTTTCTAACAAATCGCGAAGGTATTCTTCGTCTAGTATTTGTCCAGTACGGTTTTGCGCCCATTCAAAATAGCTAACGATAACACCGCCGGAATTAGCGAGAATATCAGGCACGACAAGCTTTTTATTCTTCGCTAAAATCTGATCGGCGTCATATGTAATCGGGCCATTAGCCAGCTCAACAATATACTCCGCTTTTATATTGGTCGCGTTGTCTTTGGTAATTTGATTTTCTAAAGCGGCGAGAACTAAAATATCGGTTGGTAATTCAAGTAGTTCGGCGTTAGTAACCATTTTTCCTTCTTTCCATTCGCTGACCGCCTGGCCGCTATTTTTAAATATTGCTAGTTCTGAAACGTTCAGTCCCGCTTCATTATAAATACCGCCCTTACTATCGGAAACCGCAATTATTTTATAGCCGTCTTTATATAATTTCTCAGCCATAAATAAACCCGCGTTGCCAAATCCTTGGATAATAACTTTAATTTCCTTTTTATGAATTAATTTAGCGGCCAATTCTTTAATCACAATATATCCTCCTTGAGCGGTCGCATCGCCTCGCAAAGCAATGCCTCCTAATTCAACCGGCTTGCCAGTAATCATTCCGGGCTCATGATGTCCGACTTTTTTTTCATATTCATCAAGCATCCAAGACATAATTTGTCCATTAGTATAAACATCGGGAGCCGGGATGTCTTTATCTTGGCCGAGAACTTCATAAAAACTATCAATATACTTGCGGCTTACTTCTTCTAATTCTTTTTTGTCGGCCGCCTTCGGATCAAATTTTACTCCTCCTTTGGCGCCGCCGTAAGGAATATCAGCTAAAGAGTTTTTTAAAGCCATCCAGAAAGCTAGAGATTTAACCTCGTCTTCGCTAACATCGGGGTGGAACCTGATTCCTCCCTTGCCGGGGCCGATTGCCCGGCTATATAAAATTCTCCAAGCCGGATATTTTTTTCCACGAATATCAAGTTCGGCATATTTAACTTGAACCGGTTCCAGCAACGCCGCCATATCGCTATCGCTAATTCCTTCAATTGTCTGGATTTCTTTTAATCGATGAAGATTATCTGAAAAAATACTCATAAAATTACTTTATTAGTGCTTCAATCTCCCCCTTAAGAGCTTCCTTGTTTCTTAAACCAATAAACTCACCGATAATCTTTCCGCCTTTAAACAATTTCATATTAGGAATGCTTTGAATCTGATATTCCAGGGCTAAGTCTTGGTTCGGTCCGTCTTCGGTATTAACTTTTACAATTTTAAGCTTGCCGGCCATTTCACCGGCTAGTTCGTCTAAAACAGGCGCCATCATTTGGCAGGGCATACACCAGGTCGCCCAAAAATCGACCAAAACCGGCAAATCACTACTTAAAACTTCAGAGGAAAAATTATTTTTTGTTACTTCTTGTGCTTTCGCCATAAATTTATTTTTATTTTTTTATTATTTCATTAAAAAATTTTGTAATTTTTTCCTTATCCTTCACTTTTTTATCAAGTAAACAATGATTAAATTCTTTAGCGATTATTGTTTCCATTAAAGAAGCCGTAGCGGATTTAATCGCCTTCAGTTGAATAATTAGAGCGAAGCAATCCCCCTCTTTCTTATTTAGCATTTTTTTAGCCCCCTCCAACTGTCCGATTATGTTATTAATTCGCTGTTCGGTTGTTTTCATATATTTATATATTATCATACACCCCCTGGGGGTGTCAAGAAGTCTTATAAATATTAACTTCCTTTTTTCGAACCCGACGCAAATTTCCTCCTGGTTTTTAAAATATACCAATAATTATGCCTATCTCTTTCTAATTTCTGCGGTTTAAGATTAGCTAAGCGCACTAATTTCTTTAGTTCCTTTTTAGTAAAAGCATGATAATAGCGTTCACTCGTTTTTTCTCCCCGACTATTCTTCCAAGAAAATAATAAATCATTAAAACCAAGATTGTTTCTTCCCGTAATTTTAAGCCAATAATTCTTGAAAAGCAATGCTCTATATTTCGTATTTTTCCACAAATTCCACACACTAATTATAAGCTGGCCATTGGGCGCTAATTTTGATTTCATCTCTTTAAGCGCCTGGAGCCGAAGTTCTCTGCCGGGTATATGCTGTAAAACAGCTAAACAAAAAATATAATCAAAATTATTTTCTGACAATCGACTAAGATTTAACAGATCGTGGACTTTAAAATTATTAGACGGATAATTAGTCTGAGCAATCTTAATTAGGGCCGGGCTATTATCAACTCCTAGATAATTAATCTGTTTGTTGGTTAGAGCTTCAAGGAGGCGCCCGTTGCCGCAACCCACATCTAATATTTTAGACTTATCCGGAACAAATTCGGCGAGCTCTCTTATTTTCGGCCAAATTTCTTTCTTGCGCGTCGTATTAAAATCCGCCGCAATTTCCTGATAATTGCGCCGGACTATCTCTAATAATTCTTGATCTGTTTTTAACTTCATATTAAAAACTCAGATATTCCTTTTGGCTGTAATCTTCGCCGCCGCGGGATTTTATTTTATTAACTTTTAGACAGCCATCACATTGTCCACAAGGCTCTGCTTTAAAATCGCCAAAGTAATTTAAAATATAAGCCTGCCGGCAGCCAAGATGATAAACATAATTTTCCATCTCATTTAATTTTTCGTAAGCACGGTCGGCCTTTGCTTTTAAAGCTTTAAAATCTAAATTAAGATCTTCCGGTTCAACAATTTTCAATATTTTAATTTCCGTTCCCCGAAAAGGCGGCCGATATTCAACCAGGTCTTTTTCGGCTAATTTCTTTATTGTCCGCAGCAGTGAATCTTTTTTGACCTTTAAAACAATGGAAACTTCTTCCGGGTTAAATTCCCAGCCCTTTTCTAAATCGTGATGGTATTTTTCTCCTAATTTTTCAACTATCTCCATTTGACTCTTCGCTCTCTTGCCGATTGAAGCCGCTACTTCGGACCAATCTTTTTTTGTCTTTAAAAAAGAGTTAGAGTTCTTTTCATTAGGGCGGGAGATGTAGCCTTCTTTTTCTAAAATCTTAAGTGCCGTACCAATCGCCATTTCCGGAACAGAGTCAGAAAGATTCTGCGCAATTTCGGCATAAGTCAGAAGAATTGAGGCCGAGGTTTCAATCTCTAACCCGGCGCGACGTAATAAAAAATCATAAATTTCAATAATTATACGCGGATCCGGGTTATCACCTTTTATAAAAAATTCCCTTAGGTAACGGTCTTGCGCGTGATAAAAAAGGAGACAAAAACTGGGTTTACCGTCCCGACCGGCACGACCCGCTTCTTGATAGTAAGCTTCAATAGTGCCGGGCAAATCATGATGAATAACAAAACGAATATCTTTTTTATCGATTCCTAAACCAAAGGCATTGGTCGCGACTACGACTTGAGCTTCGCCGCTCATGAATTTATTTTGCACCCAATCCCGACTCTCTCCGTCCATGCCCGCATGATAGCCAACCGCCTTGATATCGTTGTCGATTAAAACTTCAACGATTTCATCCGCGCGCGCGCGTGTGCCGACATAAATTATCCCGGAGCCAAGTTCCGAATTAGTCGTGAGTAGATTCAAAATACTTTCAATTTTTTGGCCATTAGCCGCGGGCATAACGGCAAACTGTAAATTAGGACGCGCAAAACCGGTAATAACTAATTCCGAATCTTCAAGCGCTAATTGTTTTACAATATCATCGCGCACTTCAGGCGTCGCTGTGGCGGTTAACGCCACTACAACCGGAGAACCGACAAATCGAATAGCGTCTTTAAGTCGCATATAGCTGGGCCTAAAATCATGGCCCCATTGGCTAATGCAATGCGCCTCATCAATCGCGAATAAAGAAACTTTTATGCTTTTTAATTCTTGAATAAAAACTTGATTATAGAAACGTTCCGGAGCAATATAGACAATCTTGTAATAGCCGCTTTTTATTTGAGCCAATCGTTTTTCTGTTTCCGCGGGTGAAATTGAAGAATTAATAAAGGTAGCGGGGATACCGACTCTTTCTAAAGAATCAACTTGATCTTTCATTAAAGCAATTAAAGGTGAAACTACGATAGTCACACCTTCTAAAATTAAAGCGGGTAATTGAAAAATCAAAGATTTACCGCCGCCAGTCGGTAGAACGACTACCGTATTCTTTTTTTGTAAAATATTATCAATTGCTCGTTCTTGGCCAGGTCGAAAAGACTCATAACCGAAATGAATCTTTAATAATTCTTTTAATTGTTCCTTCTTTTTGGCTAGCATTGACTTATTTTTATATACGTGGTATAGTGATTTGAATCTAAAAACCCCGCAAAATGCAAAAAATAATTAAGATTACCTTTGTCCTTTTATTAACAGTTATGACTGGAGCCGCCATCTTAGTGCTTATTAATGAGCCTAAAAATATTGGCAGCTACGCGGCTATTATAACCGTGACCTTCTTCGATATAGTCGCCTTCCTCGCCCTCTTCCACAAAAACAACCGGATCTATCAAATCTTGCATGATCCCCATCTCGGCGAAGAGGATGAAAACGACTAAGACCGACGCCAAAAGCGTACGATCGAACCACCTGCTCATCTGGGTGGTTTTTTTTATTTCTTCGCCTTAAAAATTTCTAAGACATTTTTAAATAAAAAGGCGATAGTCATGGGGCCGATTCCTCCCGGAACTGGAGTAATATAAGAAGCTTTATTTTTTACATCTTCATAGTCAACATCCCCTAGAACTTTATCGCCGACTTTAGTAATCCCAATATCGATTAAAACTGCTTTGTCTTTAATCATTTCTTTTTTTACAAAGTGCGGTTTACCGAGTGCGCTCACGATAAGATCCGCTTGTTCCGGATCTTCTTTTAAAGTTACCTTCATGCCCTTCTCTTCCAAAATTTTCTTAACGCTCAGCCCAAAAATATCCGAATTATGTAATACGCAGGCCGTCTTATCCTCATAGTCAAATTTTATTTCTTCAAGACACGCTAAAATAGAAGCTAAAACTGGCGACATCACATAATAAGGGTGCTGATCGTGAAAGCCGTCCGCGTCTTTTTCTGGATTAATGGCAGCAATAATTTTATCAGTATCAAATTGCGGCGGTAAAGGAAGCTGTATTAAAATACCGTCAATTAAATCGTCTCTATTTAAAAAATCAATTGTCTCTAGTAATTTTGCTTCACTGGTGTCTTCTCCGAGCTCATATAAATGAGTATCAACACCAACCTTAACCCCTTCTCTCTGCTTTAAAGAAACATATAACTTAGAGTCTGGCCGTTCGCCGACTAAAATAATGGCCAAGTTTGGCCTTGGTCCATCAAGTTTATATATTTGTTGCGCAATTTGATCCTTAAATTTTTCGGCAATTGCATGACCGTCTATTTTTTTTACCATATTTATTTTTTAGACTCCATTATTTAGTCGGGATCGGAAATTTTTCGCACAATTCTTTTACTTTTAATTTAAGCGCGCCTAATTTTTCTTCATCTTCTTTATTCTGCAAGGCCGCGTCAATATATTCTACGATCATTTTCATCTCATTTTCTTTTAGCCCTCGTGTGGTAACGGCCGGCGTGCCGATTCTAACGCCGGATGGGTTCATGGGCGGATTCGGATCATTAGGAATGGTTGAACGTGAAATTGAAATACCGATTTTTTCTAAAACTTTTTCCGCCTCTTTGCCAACTAGGCCTTTAGGGCTTAAGTCAATTACCATTAAATGATTATCAGTGCCACCAGAAACTATTTTATAACCCCGATTAATAAACTCCGTGGCCATGGCCTGCGCATTTTTAATTATCTGTTTAGAATATTCAATAAATTCTGGCTTTAGAGCTTCTCCGAAAGCAACCGCTTTAGCGGCGGTAATGTGGTCGTGCGGCCCGCCCTGCATACCGGGAAAAACCGCACTATTAACCTGTTTGGCAAATTTTTCCTTGCACATAATAATCGCACCTCTTGGCCCACGCAATGTTTTATGAGTAGTAGTAGATACAACATCAAAAATCGGTACTGGGTTTTTTAACTGCTTCGCAGCAATAAGCCCGGCAATATGAGCAATGTCGGCGAAGGTATAGGCGCCGATTTCATCAGCGATATCCTTAAATTTTTGCCAATCAATTTCCCGTGAATATGCAGAAAAACCGGCCACAATCATTTTTGGCTTCTCGCGTAGAGCCACTTCACGCACTTCATCCATGTCTATCACTCCCGTTTCTGGATTGCAGCCGTATTGGACAAAATTATATAAGCGTCCGGAAAAATTTACACTATGGCCATGCGACAAGTGCCCGCCGTGATCTAATTTCAATCCTAAAACTTTATCGCCCGGATTTAAAAAGGCCATGTAAACAGCCGCATTCGCCGGTGAACCGGATAAAGGTTGAACATTAACATGTTCAGCTTCAAATAGTTGTTTCGCGCGCTCAATCGCTAAATTTTCAATATCGTCAATATTATAGTTACCCCCGTAATAGCGTTTACCCGCATAACCTTCGCTATATTTATTTGTCAAAACCGTGGCCATTGCTTCTAAAACCGCCGGCGAAACATAATTTTCTGAGGCAATTAGCTCCAGCTCTTCATTTTGCCGTTTTTCTTCTTTTTCAATTATCTCCCAGACGGCTGGGTCTTGTTGTTGTAAGTGGTCGTATTTCATATTATTAATCTTAATTTAAAGGAGACCCTTTGTCAAAAGGCTTTTTTTTATTTAATCCGCCTAAATAAAGGCCCATACATATCTTCTTTAATATCTATTTTTAACTCTTTTTTATTAATTTTTTCACAATATTTTATCGGCGCCTCTTTAATTAGAGCGAGGGGCATCCTTTCATCACCTTCGCCCATACAAAGAACAGCGGCCGTTGCTAAACTATCGGCAACATCAACACGGGAATACTTAAAAGGGCGACCAAAAATATCCAAAGTTTTTTTGTAGCTTTTAAGTCCTTCAAATCCGGCATAACCCAAAGCTACTCCGGTTATCCCAGCATGTAGTGGCAGACAGCGGCTATCAGTTATGATTACGCCCAACTCTTTGAGTTTATATTTACTACAAAAATATTTTCTTATTTTGCTTGCCGTCTTAAAGCTATCGGCCGGCAAGAGAATAATATTTCCGTCCGCGTTACTTTCATCGACTCCGGCATTAGCCATCACGACGCCATCTTTAATTGTTAATAAAACATATTTAGTCTGCAAAGAAAATTCACACTCTTCTTTAATTATTTTTTCTTTGCTCTTAGCATCAATATATTTTACTAATCTCCCTTCGGCGAGAGCGACAATTTTCGAAGTAACTACTAAAACGCTTCCTTCAGTAATTTTTGGCAAATATTTTTCGATAAATATTAAAAGATTTTCTCGCGGCTTAAATATCCTAGTTTTAATTGCTTTTATTTTCATATTACATAGTTAGATGCCTAAACAAAAAACGTCCCCCAGAAGGACGTTTTAAATATAAAATAAAAAGTCCTCTAGGTTACAGAAATAATCTAACAGATGAGAATCCCGACCAAGTTGTAATATTTTTTGTTATCAGCATACTGACAAGGTAACATATTTTATCCAAAAAAACAAATAAATATATCCATAACCTCGAAATATTTATTATCTTATTTTATAAATACTTTAATAACCTTGACCATATAGCTTCCCTGTAATTTATAGCCAAATTTCTTATAATAACCTCTAACGCCGACGCCCGAAATAATTGCTAGCTTATTAATTTCTGCTGCCGCAACTAATCTTTCTGCGGATAGCAAGAGTTTTGTCCCTAGGCCGCTATGTTGCACTTTTTTCTCATTACCCACCGATACTAATTCACCATAAACATGAAGCTCACGAATAATGGCTGAAGCAACCGGACTATTTTTATCAATTCTTAAGCGACAAAAACCAAAAAGAGTTTTCCCATCTCGACTGTCGGCACTAATAAAATATTCTGTGCCGCCTGAAGATGGATATTCTAAAATATTTAAGTCAAACTTCTTAACTGGCTGATCTTTCGCCTCGCGACAACGAATACAATTACATTTTACACCGCGTTGTTGCATCACTTGGCGCAAATTAGTAATTTTATTGCCGGCGATAATTGATTCTTCTGGAATATCTCTAATCAGACGGATTATCCTGACATAAGTCGGAACCGCTTCTTTGCATTCCACAATTAATTCTTGTAAAACTTTATCTGAATATGGCTTATATTTTCCCTGTTTATACCATTTATAGAGTAAACTGCCTTTCGTTACAACTGTCGGGTAAAATTTTATCTGATCAGGCTGAAATCTTTCGTCGGTAAATAATTGCTTAAATAATTCCCGATCTTTTTTTGGCGTCGCTCCCGGAAGAGCCGGCATTAAGTGATAAGTAACTTTAAAACCATATTGTTTTAATAATTTGGTCGCATCCACTATTTCTTTTACACCGTGGCCACGTTTATTAAGAGTTAATATTTTATCATCAATTGCCTGGACGCCAATTTCCACCCGTGTGCAACCTAAATCGCGCATTTCTTCTAACTCTTTAACATTAATATAATCCGGACGCGTTTCGAGCGTTATGCCAATTAAATTATATCTAGCGCCTTCATTTTTCTTTTGTTCTAATTTCAACAATCTCTTAATTTCTACTAGACTTAAATTTTTCTTATACTCATCTTTTAAATTAATCGTTTTTTTCTGAAAATCATTAGCGGCCTTAAAACAATTTAAAATATACCAATAGCGATAGCTCTCGGGAAGATAGCTCCAAGTACCTCCAATAACAATAAGTTCAATCTTGGTTGGTTGATGTCCGTTATTCTCTAGGGCTTTTAAACGACTAAGAACTTGAACATAAGGATCATAGCCGCAGCGAATAGCGCGCATAACTGCCGGTTCGTTGGACAGATAGCTCGCCGGGACATCAGACTCGTGCGGGCAATAGGCGCAAGTGCCGGGGCAAGGATATGATTTCGTCAAAACCGCAACCGGAGCAATTCCCGACATTGTGCGTACCGATCGTTTCCTTAATATTTTTTCAATCGGTTCAATAGTTTTTATTTCTCCTGCTTTGAGCAAATATCGATATTCTCTCAAAATATCTGAATTCAAAATCGCGGCTAATTTGTATTTTTTACAAATTAACCTTTTTATTCCTTCCAAATCTTCACGATTTTTTATTTTCCGAGCATGTTTATTAAGCAGTTCTTTTATTGCTTCTCTCATATCTTTCCTGATATACTTAAATTATCTTCCTGCTAACAATACCTCATATTTTATAATTTAACAATATCTCTATGAAGAACAAAATTACAAAAATTCTTCTATTATTAGCCTTAATCTTGCTTCCATTGGGCGCTGCTAAAGCTATAGGAACAAAGACCGGGAACTCGGTCTATGTGGCTAAGGATGAAATTGTCAGCGGTAATTTCTATGCCGCCGGCAATAATATTACTATTGACGGGACAATTAGTGGTGATTTAATTGCCGCCGCTCAGACTATCAACGTTAACGGCCGAGTGGAGGGCGACATTATTGTAGCCGCTCAAGACATTAATATTAATGGCGAAGTTGGTGGCAATGTCCGCGTCGCCGGCACATCAATTTCTTTAAACGGGACCGTTGCTCGAAATGTTAATGTTTTTGGTTCAAATATTATTATCGGTAGCAATGCCCGCATCGGTTGGGATGTCTTTGCCGCGGGCGTAACTTTAGAAATGAGAGGAAATGTTGATGGGGGTTTATCCGGTAGCGTTGGTCACGGCCTTGTTTCAGGAAAAATTGGAAAAAATATTAATTTAAAAATATCCGAAAATAATTTAAACGAGGGGCTAATTATTTCTCCTGAAGCGAGCGTTGGCGGAGGAATTATTTATACCGCTAAAAACCCTGCTCAAATTTCTGAAAAAGCTAGTATTGGCGGCAAGATTGAACAAAAAATTCCGGAAACCAAATCAACTAATTGGTTTGCTGTTTGGGCTTTAGCAAAAATTTATGCTATTTTTTCGGCTCTAGTGGTTGGTTTGGTACTAGTCTTTTTAGGAAGAAAAATAACACCAAAAATATTAGAAAAAATCGAAGAAAAGCCCTTCAAGATGCTTCTCCCAGGGCTAATTATTATGCTTGTTCTACCACCAATCGCCCTTATATTAGCTTTTACGATTATTGGTATTCCAATGGCTTTGATAATCTCTGCTTGGTGGCTAGTCGCTACTTATGTTGCTAAAATCTTTACAGCTATTTTAGTCGGGCAACTTATCTTAAAAGCCTTATTTAAAAAGGGGAGCGTTCCTCTTATTTGGTCTCTAATCCTTGGAGTCATTGTCCTCTGGTTGTTATTTGCTATTCCTTTTATCGGCTGGATGCTTTGCTTGTTCGCTATTTGGTTCGGACTAGGCGGTATCTGGACCTATGCCTCAGGACAGCTTAAAAATCTTTAAAAAATAATTATGAACGAGCTTCTTCTTAAAATTAAAGACGGTTTTGCCACCTTAAAAATTAATCCTAACTACGCTCAGGCCGCTCTCAAGGCTTTAGAAGAATGGCTGACCAAGGAAGAGTTCAAGGATTATGTTCCGCAGATAAAATATCTGGTCGAAAATAAAGAATGGAGCTACCTACTAGATTCTTTTTACCAAGTTATTCCATTTGGAACCGGTGGCCGGCGCGGAGAAGTTGGAATCGGCCCCAATAGAATAAACCCCTGGACAATCCGTGCTTCAGCTCAAGGACACGCCCAATACTTAATAAAAAAATACGGCGATGAGGCAAAAACTCGAGGCATTGTTTTCGCTTATGATGTCAGAGAATTTAGAGGTAATAAATACTTAAATGCCGCGGCCGTAAATCCGATTAATAATCTCACGAGTAAAGATTTAGCTATCGCGGCAGCCAGAGTTTATGCGGCCAATGGCATCGCGGTGCATATTTTTAATGATACAAGAACTACACCTGAATTATCTTTTGCTATCCGACGCTTACGAGCAATTGCCGGAGCGATGTTCTCCGCCTCTCATAATCCGCCGGATCATAATGGTAAAAAAGTTTATGATGAATACGGCGGCCAACTGATTCCGCCCAGTGACGAAGAATTGGTAAACGAAGTAACAAAAAAAGTAACCACTATTAAAGAGATGTCATACGGCGAGGCTATGGGCGGCGGACTGGTAAAATTTCTTGATTCGCAGCTCGACTGGGAATACATAAGAGCTGCCAGCAGTCTTTCTTTATCTTCGTCTAGAGATCTAAAAATAATTTATACGCCGCTTCATGGCTGCGGGTTGACCTCTGTTCTTGAATCTTTAAAATTTCTTAATTTTCAAGTTATGGTCGATCCCAGCACCAGCAACCCGAGCGGCCGTTTTGAAAACATTACTTTTAATATTCCGAATCCCGAAGTAATCCAATCATTTGATACTACCTTGAAATTCGCTAAAGAGAACAAAGGAGATATTATTTTAAGCAGCGACCCGGACGCCGATAGGATTGGCATCATGGTTAACCATAAAAATAATTGGATATTCTTAAACGGTAATGAAATCGCCGCAATTTTAGCTTTATATGTTATTGAAAAGAAAAAAGATGAACAAGATATTGAAAAAACGGTTATTAAAACAACCGTAACCACAAATTTGATAAAGAAAATTTGTGAAATAAATAATATTAAGTTAGTTGGTGATCTCTTAATCGGCTTTAAATATATTGCCGATATAATGAATCAATTAGAGAACTCCGGAAAAATAAAAGGCTTTTTATTCGGCTGCGAGGAAAGTCATGGTTATTTATCCGGAGACTACTCTCGAGATAAAGACGCTGTAACGGCAGCGATCTGGTTATCTGAACTTTCGGCCGAGCTTAAACAGAAAGGCCTGACTCTCATAGATTATCTAGAGCAAATATACCTAAAATATGGTTATTTCAGAAATTATTTGACGGAAGTTCGTCTGCTCGGGGCTGCCGGCCGGGAAAAAATTGATCTTATCCAGTCAACGCTAAGAAAAAATCGTCCTGAAAATTTCGGCAATTTTAATATTATAAATTTTGAAGATTGTTTAACCAGAATCCCCTTACTTTCTGAAACAGATAGGTCGGCCAAAGACATGTTAATTTTTTATCTAAAAAATACAGCCGATACAGAGTCGATAAAAGTTACCATCCGCCCTTCGGGAACCGAGCCAAAAATAAAAATGTATTTTGAGATTGGAACCAAACCAAATCCGTCCAAAGATTTAGTGCAAATAAAAAAAGAGACTGAGGATTTGCTCACTAAGTTAGAAAGAGCCGTCATGCTAACCTGTTATAAACTAATTAGTATAGACTTCCCGGAAAGAGGCTTCTTGCTTTTTTGGCAGATGCCCCTTGATGACAAACTAAAATATTTTGAAATTGAACCAGAAATTGAAAAACTAAAAAATGTTTCCGACCTTAGAGAAAGACAAAGGGATTTATTAAAATTACTTGCCTTCTTGGGTGCTAACCCAATCGAAAAAATGGATGCCGCTTTTAAATCTAAATACAAAATTTCGGTATTAGAATATCTTGATTTATTAGAAAAATAGTTAAGTAGCTCTAAAGTTTACTTTAGAGATAAAAAAAGACCTGATAAACTCGGGTCTTTTTATAAAAATATTTTTTATTCAACGGTTACAGCTTTGGCTAAATTTCTCGGCTTATCAACGTCTAGTCCTTTATTGTCAGCGATGTGGTAAGCCAATAGTTGCAAGGGGATAACATTAACAATTGGTGATAATAATTTGTTAGCTACCGGTACCTTAATTAAATAATCGGCTAATTTTTTAATATTTCCATAATCTTGATCAACGATAGCGACAATTATCCCTCCGCGCGCCTTAATCTCTTGCATATTACTGATAATCTTGTCCGACAAATCATTCTTGGTCGCTAAAAAAACAACCGGCATTTTTGTATCGACGAGCGCAATCGGCCCGTGCTTAATTTCAGCCGCCGGATATCCTTCCGCATGAATATAGGAAATCTCTTTAAGCTTCAAAGCCCCTTCTAACGCTACCGGAAAATTCAAACCGCGACCCAAATAAAGAAAGTTATTAATACTCTTGAATTTCTTCGCTATTTTTTTAACAGCTAACTCAACTTGTAGCGTTTTTTCGATAATTTTAGGCAACCGTGTTAAATCTCCTATTAGTTTTTTATCGATAATTTCTCCCTTATCTTGTTTTAAATTCAAAGCAAATAGGAGCAGGGCGGCAACTTGGGCGGTGAAGGCTTTAGTGCTGGCGACGCCAATCTCTGGTCCAGCATGGAGATAAATTCCCGAGTCGACTTCGCGCGTTACGGTTGAGCCGACCACATTCACTATACCTAGCGTTTGTGCCCCTTTCTTTTTGGCTTCGCGTAGAGCCGCTAAAGTATCAGCTGTTTCTCCGGACTGAGAAATAACAATTATTAAATCATCTTTATCGACCAATGGGTTGCGATAACGGAATTCCGAGGCATAATCAACTGTCACCGGAATACGTGTAATTTCTTCAATTAAATATTTACCAATTAAAGCTGAATGCCAGCTCGTTCCGCAAGCGGCGATAATTATTCTTTTAAATGACCCGGGCTTCACTTTAATTGAAAGTTTGATTTTGTTATTTTTTATCCGACCACTTAAGACATTATTTAAACTGGCAGGTTGTTCAAAAATTTCCTTGAGCATAAAATGCTTAAAACCCTTCTTCTCAATGGCCGAGGCGCTCATTTTTACTTCTTCAATCTCGCGATCTAAAATATGCCCGGATAAATTTTTTATTTTGCAACCCGCTTCAGTAATAACAGCTAAATCATTATCTTTTAAGTAAATAACTTTTTTTGTGTACTGAAGCAAAGCTGGGATATCAGAGGCCACAAAAGTTTCCTTTTTGCCGATACCAATAATAAGCGGCGAGCTTTTACGGACAGCCACTAATTTATTTTCTTTTACACATATGGCGACTAGCCCGTAGGAGCCCTCAACCAGAGACAGAGCTTTGGCAACCGCTTTTTCTAAATTGCCCTGATAAAATTTTTCAATTAAATGTGCCAAAACCTCTGAGTCGGTTTCCGAAGAAAATTTATGTCCCTCTTTTATTAAAATTTTCTTCAACGCCTGATAATTTTCGATAATCCCGTTATGAACAACCGCAATATTTTTTTGGCAGTCAAAGTGAGGATGGGCGTTTATCTCGCTCGGAGCGCCATGAGTTGCCCAACGCGTATGAGCGATTCCAATTAATCCCTGACTGGTTTCGGTGGCCGTCGCTTTTTCTAATCCAATCACCGGACCAACTTTTTTTTGAATAA
>Ga0172381_10002483_pt1 | contig 20335 bp, 35 predicted proteins | sample Leawel6488metaG_FD_119754 | JGI IMG/M metagenome (GOLD analysis project Ga0172381, IMG submission 119754) | Leachate microbial communities from a municipal landfill in Southern Ontario, Canada - Leachate well 64-88 metaG | ecosystem: Engineered > Solid waste > Landfill > Unclassified | place...
CAAGAACATAAGGGGAATTGATATGGCTAAAGACTTGATATTAGAAGCAATTAAAGAGATAAAAGATTGCAATAAAGAACTGAAATCAGATATACAGAAAATATCAGAGATAATTACAGAAGTTAGGGTTGACACAGCAGGAGTTAAGGAACACCTAAAGAACCTTAATGGTAAGATAATAGCACACGAACAGAGATTACAGAACTGTGAAACAAGTGCAACCGATAACAAAATATCCAACGCTAAACTATCTGCAATAGTAGGAGTAAGCACAGTTGCGAGTTCAGGGGCAACAACATTAGCACTTAAACTATTTGGGTTATAGATATGAACAAGACAGAGTTAGGCAAGACCAGAACCCAAATAATATATTGGTCTGTTGCTCTGTGGTTATTAGATAAACTACTTATGTTAGCAATGATATGGTGGTTTAGTTAGAGAGGTATAAATATGGTTAGAAAAACAATTGTTAAGGAAGTTATCAAAAACGAAACAAAAACATCTAAAATCAACAAAATCTATCTTAGATTTATAAAGTTCCCTTTAAACAACTTTTGGAACAAAATGTTTGGAAAAACGAAACCTATATAAATAAGTTTAATGTATTTCTATTGGTGCAGGGTATTCAAAAATCATACTCTAAACGCCTTGAATAATCCCTAATCCCTGCACCTCCCTCCTTAACTAATTTTTAAAAAAAGACTTTAATCGGGTGTAGGTTAAGTGTAAACTCCCTTACTGATAATAGGGGCAATGCAGGATTCACACCCTGCCACCCGAAAAACAAGTTTATTTCTGTTTCCGTTCGCAACCGTTTAATATTTCGCAAATATCAAAGCTGATGTTCTCTTCTTTTATACTTGTTAAAAAGATTTTATTCGCAGTCACTTCGGTAACAACACCCGTATAGATACTATAACCTTTACTTGAGCTTTGGTTCTTTATACGGAATATATACTCTCTTCCAATTACATACATTATTCTACCCTACCCTGCAAATTATAACCTATCCGCAGAACGTTGCACGCTAATTCAGTTGCACCAACTAACGCTTGTAGCTTAACATTAGTAGGTTCAATTACATTAGGCATATTCCTTAATTCAGAGTTCTCAACGTCAATACCTAACTCAGGATTCAATCGTAACTTCCCTAACGCAATCAATCGGTCTAAACCACAAGAGTCTGCTAATAACTTTGGAATAACTTCCAACGATTCAGCATACTTCTCAATAGCCAACTGATACTTCCCGTTCTCAATAGTCTTAGCATAGTCCCGTAGGCCTTGTGCTAACTTGACTTCTATGTTACCAGCACCATAAACATAAGAGTTGTGTTTGAATATGGTTTTAAGCACACCCAACGCGTCTTCAATACCACGCTCGTATTCTTCAATGGTGGACTTATTAGTCCCGCATACAAGCACAGATACAACGTTAGAAGCACTACTCTCAATAACAACGAAATCGTCGTCATCAGTCAATCGTTCAACCTTAACGAAATCAGCAACTCCTAAATCAGAGTTCTTTGCTAACTTAATGTTCTTTACTATTCTCGCATTTAATGCTTTGCTTAATAATTCCATATTGTCCTTATCAGCGTTCCTTACAGCCAAAATCCCGTTCTGGCTAAATAAATCAAACGCAAAATCGTTAATGTCCCTTTGACAAATAACTACTTCAACACCCAACTCTTTAATCTTATCGTAGAACTCCTTAGCCCTATCTTCATCAATAGCACGAACCTTATCCAACATATCAGCGGAAGTAACGTTATACTGCATATTGACCGCTGGATTAACGTTCCCTATCTCTTGGTCTAACAACAATACCTTAGGGGCTTTGTATTCAGGTTTTGGAGCTTGTGCAGATAAATCCAAAACAATACCCTTAACCAACCGAGAATTGTCTACGTTCCCGTTAGCAATCTTCATAAGGTTAATCTTAGTCGTATCACCGTTAGTTGTCTTAATTGCTTCAATACAGATGTTGTAAATATTATCAAACCCTTCGGTGTTCTTACCGGTTAAAGTTGTCTTTACAAACTTTTTAAGTTCCTCTTGGTTTGATAAGTCAACCTTTACACTGAATTTAGTTAATAATTCCTTACTTTTCTCTAACGCTAACTGATAACCCTTTGCTGTTATTACAGGGTCTAAGAACTCATCTTCTCGTAACAACAAACCCTTCTTAGATAACTCACCAGATAGGATAGTCAACGTAGAAGTCCCGTCACCAACGGTCTTTTCTTGGGTTGTTGCTGAGTCTATAAGGTTCTTGATTATTACGTTGTTTACGTTTAGGTTTTTAAGTATAGTTGCACCATCGTTAGATACAACAGATTCGCCTACATTATTAAATATCAAAACGTCCTTACCTTGCGGGCCTAATGTAGAACCGATGATGTTCCTCACCTGCAATATAGCAGTCACGTTCTGCATTAAAGAGTCCAGACCTTGATTCTGGACGTTAGGTTGGTTATTTGTTGGATTCGCCATCTTCAACAACCTCGCTTAAAACAAAAACTAATTTCCCGTCAACTTTATCCAATTTATCTAACTTGTATTGCTTAGGGTCTAAATCGTTGTCTTTGATTATGGTTTCTACGGCAATACCTAAGTTATATTGTGCCTGTTGGATTGAGTTTCTTAACGAAATTAAATTAGTTTCAGCTATGCCTGCTGCATTAAGATATGCGTTAACATCTTGCATTTTTGGTAAAACAGAATTAGCTTGTTCTTGTGTTAGTTCTATGTTCATATATCACACCTCTTATGTCTTTATAAATAAGTATATAAAAGACACAAAAGGTGTATATAAAGGTTTCGTTTATATTGTCGCACTTAACAATGCACCGATAGTTAAAAGTATATTAATAACTATTGCTATTATGCTTATTATATTTCCTGCAACAACTAACTTGGTTTCCTTTATTTTTGTTTGGTAGTGGTTAAGTATTAAACCTACGACACCTAAAACCAATCCTACGAAGGGTGCCATAATTGATAAAAACGCTATAATACTTACTACAAACCCAGCAATACCTAAACTTGATGCTTCATTACTTTTTTTTATTTCCTGTTTTTTAACCATTTCAATCACTCCTTTTAACTTGTCTACAACAACCATCACATCTGTGACTATAACTTGCACCTTCTGGTGCGTATAACGTATGATGTATCCCGTGCTTACAAACCCACTCAATCCTTCCATCGTAACGAATCAAACAATCACCACGCTTGACTTTGTAGTTTGCTAACACAGTCTTAATCATACTCAATCACCATTCTTGTCTTCGCATTTCTCATATTCTTCGTCTGACTTATCACAACAACCGTTGTCGTTGCTATCGCAATACGGTTGCTTACACTCTTTGTCGTAATCTCGTTCGTCTGACATTATTCACACCTCTTATATTTAACACCATTAATAGTAATTATATCGTTTGAAGTTTCTGTTGTTATGCCTCGTTTCTTATCTAACATCTCTTTCGTTATTCCAGTTATCTCTTCAAAGATATCATAATCAAAGTTAGGTAAATTAATCGTTTGTTCTGCTTGCTCTTTATCACATTTTTCGTAAAATGATTTTTTCCAAGCTTCTTTATAATCATAAACTTTTGAGTTATCATCAATTGTTTCAATTAAATTAAAATAGAAATAATTCGGGAATCGTAATTCATCACTTGTCATATCCGTTTCTTTATTAAACATTCTAATTTTTGGATTTGTTGTGTTAAAATGACCTGTGTTCCAATCACCTGCGTTCCAATCACCTGTGTTTCTATCACCTGTGTTACAATTACCTGCGTTCCAATCACCTGTGTTCCAATTACCTGTGTTCATATTACCTGCGTTCCCATCACCTGTGTTCCAATGACCTGTGTTCCCATCACCTGTGTTATTTCTTTCATCACTCATTTCTAATCACTCTCTTCATCGCAACCACGATACATACAATCGTCTGCATCAGTGTCAACAACCTCACAAGGTTCTTTACACTTAGGGCATACCTTAACAGCCCTATCCTCTGAATCCATTAACTCGTTACAACAGTTACTTAGAAACTCAGTCATATTTACTCAACTCCGTAACGCTTACGTAACGCATCGGTAACGATACTATTGACAGTAGGTTTAGGTCTATCGGATTTCTTTATCTCTTCCTGCAACTTCAACCAAACAATCTTCGGAAAGTAAATCGTCTGGGTATGTCCATATTTCTTTAATCTCATTTCAATCGCTCCATAAATGTGCTGTAATATCAACAAACGTTTCGTAAAAACTCATATCGTTAAATAACCACACAATAAAAGTAAGTAACAAACACGGAATAAAATGGATAACAACTCGCATATATTTACTCTTCATTTCTAATCACTCTCCTTAAGTTCTTTACCATTTGGATAATATTTCCCATTTATAATTTGTAATTCACGGACTAAATACTTATTGTAATCATAGTCATACCATATTCTCCAAAAGTCAGAATCTCTCTCATCACTCATTTCAATCGCTCCTTATAAACCTCAAATAAATCCACTAACACTTCAACATCAGACTTAGCGTTGTGTGCGTCGTGTTTAATATCATACTTCTCAGTTATCTCACTTAACTTGTAACTACGACCCTCAAAGAACAAAACTAAACTATACAAATCTAAGTTCTTGTAAGGTAACCGAACCTTGTCTTTAATGAAAGATAAGTCAAACTGAGTGTTATATCCGCCAAAACACACACACACGTATTTCTTGTAGTCCTGAACCATACCTGCAAGGAACTCGTGTTCCTCTATCCCGTTATCAATCAAATCTTGGAAGTCTATCTTGTTCACTGCCAAAGCGCCAGATTGACACAAGAACTCAGTCTGTTTGATTAACGAACAGTTCCGACATAACACTTCCTTAGTTTCGGTGTCATACACCAAATACGCACCCTCAAGGATAACGTGTTTTGCAGGGTCTAAGCCAGATGTTTCCAAATCCAAAAACATCACTCTCATTTAACCACCTTATAAAAGTTCTTAATCCACCCTAACTTTCGGTCTAATACTTTTAAACCATCATCACGAGTATGGAAAGTAGGATTAATAGCACTTATATCACCAAAAATAGAACCACAGTTCTTACACACGTAAGCGTCTTTAAAGTATAGTAACTGTTTCTTGCAGAATTTACACTGAACCATCAGTAATCACCGTCTTTAACCCAATCAAATAACTCTTTAGCGATAGCTTTGGTTCTATCAATGACAGGTGAGTCCATATCCTTGCGCTGTTGGATATCCCAACCTAACACTTCAGCAGCAACCTTTAAACACGCCTGCATAACTATCTGGTCGTCCTTACTATGCTTACTTTGTGATTGAAGTGATACTTGTGATACTTGTTCAGGTGTATCTCTAACCTTGAACCAAGATAAGATGTTCTTGTTTGGGCCTACGGGTTCGCAGTCCCACTCAACAGTAGAACCTTTGGAAACTGTCTTAACCAATTCCCAAATCTCAGGAGCGCAGTTACTCCATACGTTGTCTATCTTTACACTCTTATTAGTATGGCTTATCGCCTCTACTTTACCAACCTTATTTTCCATCAGATACCACCCTCATTTTCCTTATTTCCCATAACACCTTTCCGTTACCATACGAAACCTGTGTTCCGCAATGATAACAAATATAATAGTTAGGATACCTTACGTCCTGAACCATCTCGCTATTACACTCTTTACATATCATTTAATCACCGTCCTTGTCCAAATACTCGCCAGATTCTGATTGGCGTTCTTTCTCTTGCTCCATACAGGATTTGCATACGTAATGATTGTTCTCAACAGGAGCATACTCGCTGTGTCCGCATATCTTACATACCCAAGTAAACAAATCAATCACTATCCTTGAACTTGTCTTTAAGAGTCATATTAATGGCCTCTATCTTTTGGATAATGAACCCCTCGTTAGACTCGGCAGGGTTATAATAACACTTGATTTCCCACGAATACTTGCCAGCCGTTGTCCGACTAACCTTAATAGAATCAGTCCTTTCATTATTAGAAGTAGATAATTCTTCACACATATTAGAACACCACCGTAACGTAACCGTTGCCGAATTTCAAATCAGCACCATCAGGGTGTAACTTCTCAAGTTCAGCCAAAACTTCCTTTAAACTTGAACCTGCAACTATCTCGTATCGTATCTCTTTTATCAATTTCTGCATCTTATATCCCTCCGTGTGTGTTATCTGTTATATAACACATAACATACATAAGAACGAAATGTTTATAAATGCTTCTATTATCCTTTAACCTCTATACCTATATACTTTTGGTTTAACCATCATAATCATACCTTTGTCTTCCAACTCTGCAACTATGTCTTCTAATTCGTATGCCGGAATACTTGGTATCAGATTGCAGATACTCATAAACGCAATCTCGGGAACAGTGCCTATAACCTCGCTAACTAATTTAAGTTTATTAACCGTTTCAGTAGGTTGGCCAGAATACAATAAGTTCAAATCCACATCTTCATCTACACTTATGTTCTGAGTCTTATAAGAGTCAATTAGAACCTTCTTAGCAACCTGTATATCCCTTATAGTAATATACTCTGATAAGTGCATACGAGCAGAAGCCTCCGCTAAACGTTGGATAGCGCCAGCAACACGAGCGTTAAAATCAACCATTAAACTCTCAGAACCTGATTGTATCTTAGAGAATAGGTTAAAGGACTCTTTCTTAATTATCTCGTAGTCTTCAGACCTTAAAACAGGGGTTAATGTCCGAGCATAAATAAGGTATTTCAAATAAAACTCTAAATCTAAAGTAGACGTTTCTTGTTCCAATAATCCATTATTGAACTTGAACATCGCATCGTGGATAGCATCTAAATCCTTACTCTGGTCAAACAAGTAAATCAAATCAAAACGGGAACGTAACGAAAACTCAACACCGGTTTCCTTAATGTTAGCACCGTTTGTGAAACTATTATGCACCGGGTTACCCGCAGCTAAAATAGTGGTATTAATATCATATTTCTTATGAGCGTTCCATTTATCTATCTTAACCTGTCCGTGTTCCATAGCGTCGTGTAAACTCGCCCTATCCTCAGAACGTATCTTATCAAACTCATCAATCAAACATACACCTTTATCGGCAAGTATCAAAGCACCAGGAGTTAAAACAACATCTTCCGACTTACCAGTAGAAACGGGCGTAACCGCAGCAGTCAAACCAACACGAGTAACGTTACCACCACTCACGAACTGAGAACGAGGGTAGAACTTACTCATACTGTGCATCAGTTCGGACTTACCCGTGCCCGGATTACCTAACAACAGAACGTGCACCTCGCCACGCTTACGGTTATTTAACTTAGATTTACGAGTTACACCACCAAACATCTGTAAAGCTAACCCGTTCTTAACGTGGTCACACTTAACTATTTTAGGTGCAATTAGTTCGGAAAACTTACTTAATAAGTCTTTTTCCTTTGAAAACTTAACTATTCGGTCTATATCTTGCTGGGTTAAATCTAACCTATCTAACCCGCTTTTACCAGGATAAATATCTAAACACTCTAAATACCACTCTTGTTTAGTGTTCTTTTTGTCAATCTCTTTCATACGTAAGTAACCAACAAATACGTTGTTCAAACCCATATCAAAGTCGTAGATATGGCCATTACAAACATAAACATCTAATAAATCAGGTTTACGCTCAGAATCTAAATCCTCTAAAGGCTCTTGTATCAACAAACGCTGGGTATCGTTATATTCTATAGTATCCTCTACTATGCTGAACTGAGTCTTACCACAGGATAGGCACTTGCTCGGCTTGTCTAAGTGTAACTTAAAGTGGTCGCAATAAGTTATTTCACCACAAAACCGGCAAGACCAACCTGCACGCCAAATAGTAGGTTTACTCTGACCATATTGGAATATTAGCCCCTCAACGCTCACAAGCTTGTTTAAATAGCTTGAATTAAGGTCGCCTAACCTGACGGGTGTCGGCTCGTAAAGACCTGTAAAATAGATGTTAATGGACGCCACAGCTTGTTCTTGAATAGAAGTTATATTATAATCTGTTAGAAGTATATCTAATAATACTTCTTTGAACTCACGCTTTAAATCGTTAGAACGGTCTTTAACGAAACCAGCAAGAAAACGAGGGTCAAAATCAGAATCAGTAAAATTAATCTTTAAACGGGAAGGAGGATTATCTAATATAGATAAAAACTTATTAATGTATCTCTCTCTAATTACACTCTCTAAATAACTACGAAAACTGTTGAACTCCATAAGCGACCACCCTTATTTTTTAATACACCTATAAAGGGCAAGGTGGTATATATATGTTTGCTGTTAAGAATCTGAACCAAAAATAATGACTTAGTTTAGAATCTGAACAAGCATATCGCGGCAAACAAAAAAGACACTAAAACGACTAAAAAAAGACTGATTTTTAACAAAATAACGAAAAACTACTAAAAAGAACGAGATTTTGATTTTTGTCAATATAAACACCACTTCATAACCTACAAAGTATATATATAGATTTGTGGCAAAAAGTATATATGGTGCTAAATAACTTATCGTTAAACGGGTTCCGAGGACCTACTATATTTTCATTTTTTACAAAAACACCATTTCTCGTGAATATATAATAGTATATACTAAATATATAATTTATATATTATATTATTACTTATTATACATAAAAAAGTGCCAGTATATATACTTTTTTTGATTATATAACATATTATAATGTTTCTATATACCCTCGGAAATGCCGATTATATAGAAGATAATGTTAGGTTATATATGAAAAATGGGTGAAAAGTATTTATACGTTGCAATGCTTCACTTATACCTATATAATCGGCTAAATCTTTAAATTTAGTTAAAATGTAAAAAATTACTCAATTTTTGCTTGGTTTTGGCAAAAAATGGAGGTTTTGTGTCTGAGAGTATAATTTTGATAGACTCAAACCTATGAGGTTATATCAGATTATATATGAAAAAACCGCAAAATATATATATAACCTTAAATGTATTATCTATACCGCTATACGTAGCGGGTTTGTTAAGAGGTGGTAAAATGTCAAAAATAATATCAATTTCAGAAGAAATTACAAAAAAACTGGATTTTGTTAGGTCTGGGACGTATGGTATGTCTTACTCTCAAGCTATCGGCCAAACCTTTATGGATTTGGAAGCTATGAAGAAAGATGTTGGTGAGTTAAACAAGGTCTACCAAAGAACTTTGGCGGAACTTAAAACTTTAAAAGGTGAGTTTAAATGAACAACGAAGTTATAACTTACCTTAACTTCTTTAATCATTTAGAAGAAGATGTGCAAGATATATTTACTAAAATATATCCTATATCTGAAATATATAAAATGTATGTCTTATGGCTTGAAAAACAATCTTACGGTAAGGATTATCAAGAAACTGAGTTTGAAATGAAAGCGAAGATAGCATTTGTGTATATAGATAAGTTTAGAGCGCGTGGAGAAGATAACGCTTACACAACTCAAAGACTAAAACTAAAGATTGCCGAGTTATCGGATAAATTAACTAAACTAACTGCTGAGCGTGATATGTGGCGAGATAAGGTTAACGCTAAAGACCTCCCTGTAAATAAAGGTCGGCCTGTTATTGACAACATAGATTTAGACGAGGTAGAGTTATGAGATTCCCAATATTTAATAGAGAGATAGAACAAGCCAAATCTATTGCTAAAGACTTCAATGCTCAGAAGACTTACAATAAGTTTGAGTGTCATAATAATTATATCGGGTTCTTGGGCGAGATTGCGTTTGCTAAGTTGCTTAAACTTAATGATATAGAATACACTTGGATTAATCCGGTTAAGCCGAATTGGGATAACCCGGACTTTATTATTGGTGGCAAGACGTTTGATATTAAGACCACTACGGGTGATTCTTTATGGATTCAAGAGCCGAAGTGGGACTATTATATTCTTGCGAACTATGTTCCTTTGCAGAACCATATTGATTTCTTAGGATACATATATAAAGATAGACTTACTAATATTATAAGTAATAATCCAAGAGTCGTGGTTCGCGAGAACCGGTCTGACTATGTGCTGGATTATACTAAACTATCAGGCATTAATATGCTGATACAGGAGATGAAGAACAAAAACATTTAAATATTTCCTTGCTTTGTAATATATTGAGGTAAAACCTAAATGTTCACCCAAGAGGTAATGATATGAAAATAAAGTGCGACAATCCGTTTTGTGGAAGAGAATTTGAATACAAATCTGGCTTAGCTCATTATAATAAATCTAATAAACATTATTGTTCAGTTACTTGCGTTAATCGTAAATATAGTGATAAATGCATTGTAGATGGTTGTAACCGAAAGTCTAATTCTAATGGCTTGTGTAATATGCATTATAAAAGATTAAAAAAACACGGCTCTATTGATAAATATAAACATATTATGACTGCGGAACAAAAGAAACATTTAAGTGCTATAAATAAAGGTAAAAAAATAAGTGCTGAAACCCGCAACAAAATAAGTAATTCTAATAGAGGTGTGAGAAAACAGCCATTTTCCTTAGAACATAGACTCAAAATTTCTAAAGCTAATTATGAATATTTTCAGAACTTAGGACTTGGCGATAAAGCACCTTATGGAAATGATTGGACAAGAATGCTTCGTATATCAATAAGAGAGCGAGATAATTATAGTTGTCAAATCTGCGGAGAAAAACAAGGCGATATTGCCCATCACGTCCATCATATTGATTATGACAAAACTAATTGCGACCCTAAAAATCTTATTACGTTGTGTGCGAGTTGTCATATGAAAACTAATTTTAATACTAAAAAATGGATAAATTATTTTAAAAATAAAAAGGAGATGATGTAATGACAAGACCTGCAGGAGAATACAAGTATGGTGGTATTAAATGCACCATTTGGAAAAACGAATTTGAAGTTGGAAAATATACCTATAGAGCTCAAATATCTAAATCCTATAAAGATAAGGACGGAAATTTCAAGGAAACTTCTCAATTTACACTAACTGAGTGTTTAGCTTTATCTAAGTTACTTGAAAAGGCGTTTAATGAGTTTGGTGTAAAAGAAACAGACGATTTTGCTTTCAAAGAAAAGGAATAAAACCGAAAGGTATAAATACTTCCTTTTACTTCTATTTTTATATTATTTTGTTTTACTTAGCGAAATAAAAGCGATATTTATGGCTTATAAAGGATTTGGCAAAAAACAAGACCCAAAACAGAACGGACAGAAAGGTGGTATCAATAAAGGTAAGTCCGTTAAGGTTCAGATGGCTAAGAAGTTAAGAGAACTAAAAAATATGCCTTATGACCAATACCTTGAAGAGCTACATAAGATGAATCCTAATTTAAGAGAACCAGGTGTTTTAGACCAAATATTATTATCTGGCGAGAAAGGACACGAATACTTAATGTCTAAGGAACTTGAGTTTATAAACGCTAATCTTGACGAAGCTATTAAGATGAATAAAGATGTTAAAGAACGTGCTATGTTGGCTAAAGAACGTTACTACTTATGGAAGACCAATAAGGATTCAGTATTCGGGCAGAAGACTCGTAGCGAAGTTAAATTGAGTGGCGAGAGTAAGTTACAACTCGCTTTAGAGAAAGCTTTGCAAGAGGAAGATTGATGTGTCCGAGAAACGAGATAAACGCATAATACGGGTTCTTGAAGCTACTTTCAATGTTAAACTATACGAATATCAAAAAGAAATTATTCGTGCTATTTTCAATAATCATCGTAAGATAACTATTAAGGCCACTACTCGTGCTGGTAAGTCGTGGACTGTTGCATTGGCTACTTTGTTCTTTGCTTTGACTCATAGGCGTAAAAAGTGTATGATTATTGCGACAACCCAACACAAGACTAAGATTATCTATTCCTATATTGCTGATTTTCTTTCTATGCAGCCAGAGTTGGTTGAGATGTTGGATATGGATATCCCCAAGAACGACATAGGCCGATTAAAGAAAGAAACTTCCAAACAAAAGATTACGTTTAAAAACGGAAGCTCTATTGAGGTATTGACTGCTGATATTCCTTCTGGCGGACAGGGTTTAATGGGCCACGCCGGTCAATTTGTTGTTTGTGATGAGTGCGCGGAGTATACGCCTGAGGTATGGACTAAGGTATATCGTATGCTTGTAGATAATCCTGAAACCCAACTAATTGAGATTTACAACCCCTGGTTTCTTAACCACACTTATGAGCATTGGAACGATGACTCTTGGCACAAGATACATATTGATTGGAAGAAGTGTGTTGAGCAAGGTCGTATGACTTTGGAAGATGTAGAAGACCAGCGTAAGAACATAACTGAGTTAGAGTTTGAGGTATTGTTTAACGCTAATTTCCCCGAGGATATAGAGAACAACATATTCAAATCTGATTATCTTAAGAACGCTGTTACCACTAAACCAATCCCTGATGGTGTAATCTATCGGATAGGTGTTGATGTTGCTGCGAGTGGTAAGGATTATTCGGTTGTTACAATCCTTGCTGAGAAGGATAACGAGTTCTATTTTGTGGATTTCCGGAAATACGATTTGCCTGATGTTATGCAGTTAGTCGGTCACGTATCCGAGATTGCAGATAGATATTCCAAACCTATAATAACTATTGATTCGGTGGGTATGGGTAAGGGTGTTGTTGACCGGTTACGTGAGTTAGGTTACAACGCTTATCCTTATATTGCGGGTAACTCTGCTTTAGAGAAGAAGCGTTTCTTTAATCGCAAGTCTGAGGATTTGTTTGGTGCTGCGGATATTATGAAGCAAGGTCGGTTTTGGAACTTACCTGTTAGGAGTCCTTACACGTTAGAACTTAAGAAATACATCTTTGAGATACGTTCCGATAGGTTAATCAAATCTATTGACCCGGAAGATAAGAGTCCAGACTATGCAGATTCTCTGTTGTATGCGTTGTCCAAAGAACGTGGCCGTATGCTTACTTTTGATTTAAAGACCCTGTAAACCGAAAGGTTTATATATTATGGAAATATTATATTATGGTATGGGTCTTATTGATACTTTTTCTAATTGGTTTAAGCCGATGCAGAAGTCTGAACCTGATGTAAGGGTTGAGAAGATTTATTTATCTGCAAGGTCAGACGTGGGTTCAACTCCTTCCGCTCCAGCTATTAATCAAGTTATTGATGTTTTTGAGTTATACCGGTCTAAGTATATGAATTATTCGTATGCTCAGATGAGTCGGTTGACTCCTATTGTTCGGAATATCCAGAACACAATTGTATTGGATTGTTTCAAAAACGGGTTTTATATTACTTCTGACTACGCTTGTAAGTGTAAGTCCTGCGAGAAGGAATACGTTAACGAGGTTTCTGAGTGTGAGGTCTGCGGTGGCACTGATTTCATTATGCCTAACGATGACAACAAGGTGCGTTTAGAGAACTTTGTTAAGTCTTGTAATAGGAACGGATACCCTTTAAAGAAAGTGCTTAAATCTGCGTTATTAGACGCTACTCGTTATGATGAATTCTATTTGCTTAAATATTATATTTATGAGTTAGACGAGAACCGGAATCTAACTAAGACCTTACAATACTTAGATAAGGCAGACCCTACATTAATCCACCCTGTTATGTCAAGGGACGGAACATTAGGTGTATCTTTGCAAGGTTATGTTGCTGGGTTTTGTCCGGTTCACAGAGAAACCGAGTTACCTTTGAATAAGGTTGTATGTCCTAAGTGTGGCACTCCGTTACTTACTGCTGATTACTACGCTGATTATGGTGAAGGGAAACAGACTAAGATTTATTATTCTCGTGATGAATTGATTAGGTTCAGTATGTTTGAGATGAACTCTAATTTCAGTATGATAGAAACTTTGGGGAATAAGATAACTTCTTTGAACGCTATTGACCAATTGATTAATGATATTTATGTATCTCGTAAAGTCCCTAATCGTGCTTTATTCTTCAAGACTAACGATATAAAGAGTATTATAGAGTCTGACGAATACAACGCTGATAAGTTGAAGGGCGACAAGAACTACACTCCTAAGTATGCAATTACTTCAGACGCTGCGGGTGAGTTCGTTCAGGTTGTTGATATGTTAGGCACTATTGACGAAATGAAGCTAATGGACTTATCTGATAAATACGAGAAGGACATCGCGAGTTGTTATCAAGCTACTATTGATGATGCTTCTCGGACTATTACAATTAATTCTGATTTGATTAAAGATTTACAGGACGGGTTTAATTTCATATTACAAGACGTTGTTGCTTGTTTAGGTGTTACTGATTGGCAACTTACTTTGAAACCTAACAGGACAGAAGACGAAGCTAACGAGTTACGTTTAGAGGGTTTGAAAATCCAGAACGCAACAGGTCGTGCTAACTTAGGGTTTGAGATTACCGGTTACGATGAAGAACGGAAAGAGTATCTGTTTGAGAGTTCCCCGTCTGGTAAAGTAGGCCAAATGAACTTCAGTTCTTTCAGTTCTAACTCTCGTGGTTTAGAGGACACGTTTGGAAACTTGCCCGGCACTAAGGAAATGAGCGACAAACCTAAGGAATAGGTGGTTTGATGCCTGTTCCCAAAACCTCTCAAGAGATTGCAGAGCAGATTCCTGCTAAGAGTATGACTTGGATTCAAAAACTATTTAAAGGTAAAGCAGGTGGTTTATATGACCCTGTTTCAAAAACAATTTATATTCGCGATAATTTAAACCCTGTTGAAGAACACGCTTATAAAATACACGAATTTACACATCACGTTATGCAAGATGTAGACGACCAAACCGCTCACCAAGTAAAGAAAGACCTAAGATTAATTTTGGGCGATAATGCAGACAATGTTATAGATTATGTTAAACGTAATTATTCTGAACGTGAGTTCAATCGTGAGTTATTAGCAAGATTCTCTGAACTTAATTCTTGGCAGATTAGTTTTCCTACAACTAAGACTGGTATGTTACTTAATCGTAAGTTTTCTGATGCTTTGGGTTGGCGAAAGACACCTACACAATTGATTGATGAATTAAAGAATAGTTTGGATAAAGTAAACGAATCTAATTATAGAGGTTTAGGTAAGACTATTGCAGATATATTCAGTAAAAACATAATAAACAAGATATCACAAGGATTAAGACAAACATATATAAAGACTAAGAATATAATCTCTAATGAACAAGGTATTATTCCTGTGTTTGATGTCCAAGACGAGCAGATAGTTGATACTTATGTTAAGGGTGTTCAATTATGGGACGCTTATGCAGGTTTAGACCGTGATATGACCAATAAGGTTAATTTGATTATAAGCAACTCTTTTGAGGGGAACGTATTCAATCCGGATAAGGCGAGGAAGTTGCTGTTACGTGATGTCCCTAAACTCGCTAAGTTCCGTGTTAACCGAATACTTAGAACAGAGTTTGGTAATATTCAGAACATAAGTGCTGAGCAGACTTATAGGCAGATAGACCCTAAGGGTGAAGGTCGTTATGAGTGGTTATCTACTCCCGATTTCCGTAGAACGGGTATTTGTAAGACTATCACTGCTCGGACTCGTGGTGGCGTAACTATGGAAGAACTGAAACAGATAATTAGAGAAGAAGCAGACCCTAAGACTTATACTGCTGATAGGCCGTTCACTCCGCATTTGAACTGCCGTAGTAGAATGATAAAGATAAGATGATATTGAATTAGTGAGGTAATGTTATGACAACGTGTAGATGTGGTAAGCAGATGTTTTTGTATAAACAACGTGAAGAGGTTCGGGCTTATTTTTGTCCTTTCTGTAAGGATTACTTAATGATTAATCCCTACATCGGTCTTGTTGAGTATTGCAAGGCAGAAGATATAAAGGTTATAGACTTAGATACCGTTCGGAAAGAGAGTGTTGTTAATGACAGCAAGAAACCTGCTAAACGCAAAAAGTGAAGGCGAACTCTTAGACGCGCAGGCGAAACGTTATCCTCACGGTGGTAAGGACGAGATAACTGGGGAATACTGCGACCAGTTGTATCCGTTCAATGATAATATTTGTCAAGGTTGTGCTAAGAAATTAACTCTTAAATCCGAGTTCTTAAAGACTCACATATCTAACGCTGATATGGTTTACCAGCGAGGGTTGTGTAGACTATGTGGCGAATACTTTATGTTGCCGTCTTACTTCGTTAGGGTGCATTTATTATTGGGGCGAAACTCGTTCAAGCGTATAAGCCGTTTAGACCAATACGGGAACACTCAAGACTTACGAGATAGGTCCAGAGATATCACAGAAAAGTCTGCAAACGACACAGCAAAAAGGTTTTAAACCGAAACCTTTAAATACTTCTTTTTTCTTATATAATATTAGTTTGATATATGACGCTGACAGATGAGATAAGATATTAATCTTATAAGGTGTTGGCCGATGATGTTAAACAGTGATTACGACAATTTAATAATTTTGGATAGAAACGATAGAGTTTTCTCTGCAATAGCAACTGCTGAGTGTAGAGATGTTCAAGGCGAAACTGTTCCAATAGCTAATTTTAAAAAGGCATTTTTCAAGGCCAAGAAACGTTATGGTGGTTATATCCCTTTGGCTATTAACCATAGGGATTGGATTGCAGGCCAGATATTTGACGGGGAAGACATAGAGATTAATGGTATCCCTGCGTTTAAGGTTTATGGTCGTGTATTTGCGTCTGATGATGAGAACCCGCTATTTGACGAAACTTGGAACTCATTAAAGAACGGTGATGTTAGAGGGTTAAGTATTGGTGGCTATAAGCCATTAATTAGCTCTGATGGGGTGTTGCAAACTGTTCCCTTAACGGAAATATCTTTAATCACAGGATTTAAAGATAACGGACAGCCACGCAACCCTGCAAACCCTCTTGCGTCTATTTTATATCACTCTATGGCTAAAGGTGACGAGTTGGCTAAGCCAGGCGAGGTAGACGAAGCAAAGTGGGCAGAAGCTAAGAAAGTTGTTAGGTCTGAGTATCCTGACGTTAGCGAGAACGATGACCGATTTTACAAGTTGACTAATTCAATATATCAAAATATGCTTAAATCAGAATATGAATTTAAGGAAAACGAGGTGGAAACAATGGTAGATGAAACACAAACACCATCTCAAGAAATTGATTTATCTAAAGCTATGATGAAAATGGCTGAATCTATGAACGCTCAAACTGAGATGCTTAATAAGATTTATAAAGCGGTTTATAAAGAAGAACAGCCAGTCGTTGCTGAAGATAAAGAAGTTGTTGAGGAACAAGCACCTGTTGAAAAGACCGCAGAATTAACAGACGAAGGTAGTGGTGTTGAACCTGCTCCTGAAGTTGTTGTAGAACAAACTGAGGTTGAGAAACAGGAAGAACCTGAAAAGGTTGAACCTGAGTCCGAAGAGGATTTAGAGAAAGAAGATATTGAAGACGATAAAGAAAAGATAGAAGAGGAGGACGATTCTATGGAAAAGTCAGATGATAAAATGAGTAAAGAACTATTAGCTTTAAGAGCTGAAGTTGAATCCTTAAAGAAAGGAAAGGTTATTGCGTCTACACCTGCTCCTATGATGAAAGCAGATGAAGGCAAAACATATCAAAGTGTATTTGAGGCAGAGATGTCCTTAAAGAAACAAAAATTAGGTTTATAAAGGAGTGATACCAAATGGTTTCAATGAAACAATTTTTAGAACAAGCTTACGGTAAATATTACGCTGATAAGTATATGAGTAAATCCGATGACCCAATTCTATCATCAGAAGCAGGTTATTCAAACGTAGTTTACGGGGCAAGAGCATTTGTCAACGTATTATACAGCGGTAACACATTTGCAATCTTAACTAAAGATGCTTACGACAAGAACAACGCTGATGGTATGAGATTAATGCACGCAACAGGAACAAAATCCACTGGAATCCAAGAGAACGCAGTTTTACCTGAAACTGATAAACCTGATGTATTAGAAGTTGCTGTTGGTTTCAAAGAAGAAGTTACAACTTTTGAAGTAACTCAAAAAGCTTTAATCAAAGCAAGAAACAACGATTATGTTGATTTAGTTCACATCTTAACAATGATGGGTGAATTACACACTGCTGGTATGAACGACCACTTGAATACAAACGGTGATACATTAGCAGGTTACAACATAGAGTCTATTGATAGAGTTACAGCTTCCGAAGCTTATGCTATTGCTGCAAGTTGGACTGCTGGCGACAACGACCTATACAGTTTAGACATAGGAACTTATACTTGGTTTGACCCTATTACAGACCACAACAGTGGAACTGACAGAGAATGGAACTTCGGTTACTTCTTCAAGAACACTGGTGCTGTAAGAAACAACAACGGTATAACAACTAAGGCAATCACAAAACCAGACACTTACGGTCAAATGATGGCTTCTGCACAAATCCAAGCAAGATACAATCCTGAGGGATTCAAATACAACGTTACTGAAGAAGGTCCTAAGGTTAGCACAAGTGGTGACGCAGGTTACGCTGTTGCTTCAATTGATGGTGTTCCAATATTCCAAGACCCTTCCGTTCAAGCTGATGGTGTAGGAAGAATTTACTTGTTAGATGATAGAGATATGTTTGGTTCACCAACATTGTCTTTGAACATTGCAAGCCCAACAAAATTAACTACTGCTAACAACGGTGTTTTATTGGACGCTTTGAAAGAGAAATCAGCTTATGATACATCATTAGAATTAAGATGTAGAAGTAGATTTAGACAAGCTTCAATCAGAGATTTGAAGGCAGCAAGTTTATAAAAGAGATTTTTTCTCTTTTATTTTTTTATATGACGGAGATGATATAAGATGGCAAAGATAGAATTAAGAGATAAGAGTTATGACAGAGATATTAGGACAGGCGCACACAACTTTCACTTTTGTAAGGCAGACCCGCCTAAAGAGTTGGATATATTTGCGAAAGGCACAATTCCTGGTTACAAGGATAGAACAATAGAGAAAGATGGTGTAACTGCAAATTGGAATCTTTATGTTGCTGTTCGTGATTTTATGCAGAACAGTGAGTTACGAGTAGAATTAAATAAACCTGAAGAGGAGTTCTATAAAAAGGTAGTTCCTGAGGTTTACGAGAAATGGTTAAAATTAAATCCTAAACAGAAGAAATCTGTTGTGGACGAAGTTACAGACATTGTAACTAAAAAGAAGAAATAATGCTTAAATATAGGTGGTGGTGGAAATGGCATTAGGAAGTTCAACAATATGGGGAAAATGGAAAGGTTACCTTTACGAATTATTCCCTGAAAGAGTCAGAATAAAAAGAATACAGGTTGGTGGCACAGCAGGTGCGTTCACAACTTATGCAACTAACGGTGTTGCTTACGATATTTGTGGGGCATTTGGATATACTGAGAGCGACACATCAGTAATATTAGACCCTGATGTAACTTATACTTGGATTTACGATAAAGCTAACAACAAAATCTTTGGTATAGTTAACGCAACTGGTGCTGAGATAGGTAACGGAGCAGATATCTCTGGTGTTACAATCTACGGAACTTTAATAGGTAAGTAGTATGGTTACGATTGAGTGCGAGAGCATAGAAGAAGGGTTGCTGAAAGTAGCACAACACTTAGGTTCAGAAATCCTTACTGAAGGTTCTCGTAACTTAGTTGACGGTAGTCACGTTGATACAGGACAATTATTACAGAGCGGGGAGTTGGTTAATACACAGCAAGGTTGTGTTGTTAAATGGTCTTTGAACTATGCCGATTTTGTAGAATATGGCTCAGACCCACACTGGACACCTATTGAGCCGTTATTGGCTTGGGCGAGAAGAAAAGGTATGGACGAGGGTTTTGCTTATGCAGTTCAGCGTAAGATAGCGAAAGAAGGAACAGACCCTGTTGCTTATGCAAGGAACGGGATTGACGCAGTTATAAGGAAGTATAGTGGTTAGATATGGCGACGTATAATTTTAATGTAGTAGTAAAAGACCAAACTGAAACAGCAGTATCTGGTGCTACTGTTACGGTATATAAAGATGACGGCACTGTTGCAGGAACAGGCACAACTAATGCGAGTGGTGTATTAGCTGCGGCAATTGTTTTGGACTCTACTTATAACACACACAACATATCGGTAAGCAAGACAGGTTATACTACATATAGTGCGTATTATGTTGCTTATCAGAACGATACAAGTTACTATGTGCGGTTACCGAGTTATTCTACTAACTACACAACTGTTGCTAAGGTTACTGCGTTTATGGGTTTACCTTCTACTGAGTTTAGCACAACATCTACACCAACGGATTCTGCAATTTCAGATATGATATTACGGAACGAGGGTGAGATAGACGC
>Ga0172381_10002484_pt1 | contig 20334 bp, 23 predicted proteins | sample Leawel6488metaG_FD_119754 | JGI IMG/M metagenome (GOLD analysis project Ga0172381, IMG submission 119754) | Leachate microbial communities from a municipal landfill in Southern Ontario, Canada - Leachate well 64-88 metaG | ecosystem: Engineered > Solid waste > Landfill > Unclassified | place...
CGTTACACGGATGATCCGCATGTTCTACGGTGTCCGCAGATAAAATGCCAGTGCGGTGAGTCACACGGGTGGAGCGGTAGTTTTAGGCGACCTTGTGAGGACTGCGAATGGAGTGAGCACAACAAGGTAATATAGGAAAAGCGTATGTCACCTAATTATTACAAACGCCGGAGAATAAAGCTATTAGAACGAAGCCGGAAGGGGGTATTGGCGCGGGAGCGAAAGCGGCTGGAGGCGGCGTGTGAGGCGCGGGAGGTTGGGCGGATAGTGTTTAGTGGGCAGATGTTTGGAGGGGAACATTCGATTCGGTGTTTGGATGCGGGGAATGAAACGCAGCTATGGGTGGAGATTGACGGGCAGGCGCATAGGCCGCGGACGTGGCGAGGGTTGATGAGGGTGATTTGCAAGAGGCTGGGGCGATCTGTTTAACCGGCGGGGCAAGCCCGCCGGGGTCAGGAGAAGATGGCAAGAGAGAGATTACCGGACACGCGGGCGAGTGTAACGCATAAGGCGGTGATACGGTGGGGCGAGGAGCGGGTGAAGTTTTATATCACGGTGGGGCTGTATGAGGAAGAGGATCAGAGGCCAGAGGGTCAGAGGCCAGCCAGAGTCGGGACAGAGGGCGGAAAGCGGAGGCCAGGGGAGGTGTTTCTGACGTTTGATGAGGCTGGGAGCATGTTGGATGGGTGGGCGGATGCGTGGTCAACGGCGATTTCGCTTTGCCTGCAACACGGCGAGACGCTGGAAAACTTAGTGGCGAAGTTTGGGTATCAGCGGTTTGATCCGCAGGGCATGACGGAGAATGATGGGATGCCGTTTGTGAGCAGCGTCGTGGATTACGTGGCGCGGTGGATGAAGATGGAGTTTGAGGGCGATGGGAATAATGGGAGGGATGGGACGCATGAAGGGGATTGAGGGGCATGCGCGGATACCGGCGCCGGGGTGGTTGGACATCCAGGCGGAGGCGGGCGTATCGGGGACTTCAGCGGAAGTGGCGGCGCAGAAGTTATTCCGGATGCGGGCGGCGGAGATTGAGGCGGAATTGGCAGACCCGTTGCGGAATGGCTACGAGCCGCCGATATGGCATGTGTGCGATGCGTTGTTGGGGATTGGGTGGTGCTATGACCGCGGATTTCTCAAGAAATGCCGAGCGGCATTTCTTGAGGACGCCGGACGCCAGACGCCGGACGCCGGACTGGAACCTACGGACATGATGGCGTGGGAGTGGTTTTGCGAGAAGATGCGGAAACATTTGGGGTATGAGCGGCCGGTGAAGATGTTGTTGATCATGGGCGGGAACCGGGCGGCAAAGAGCGAATACGCGGCGAAGCGCTGTATGCAGATGATGGCGGAAAAGGAAAATGCGCGGGTGTTTGCAATGCACATGAGCGATCCGCGCAGTGTGCGGGATCAACAGCCTTTGTTTTGGAAGTATATGCCGTCGGAATGGCAGATCCAGACGGCGGGCCTGACGGCCTATATCAAATACAAGAAGAAGACGGGCTTTTCGGAGAATAGTTTTATCACGCCGAATGGGAGCGAGGCGGCATTCCTGAACTACATGCAGAACAAGGACACGGCCTTGCAGGGCATGGAAGCGGACTTAGTGGCGCCGGATGAATTGATCCCGGCGGATTGGGTGGATGACATCATGCTACGGTTGGCGACCAGAGCCGGCAGGGGGATTCTGACGTTTACGCCGATAAACGGCTATACGCCGACAGTAAAGATATTTGCGGATGGCGCGACGGTGGTTAAGAGCACAACGGCGTATTTGTGTCCGCGGGATGGCGGGACGCCGGATGAGGCAAGGGCGTTGCATTTGAGTCAGGAAGAATACTTCGAGCTTTGGAAGGCGGTGGATGGGCACAGGGCGGCGCTGGCGGCGCAATCCAAGCCGGAAGATGTGCTTGCCTGGCTGGAGCCAGGCAAGCACGACGACAGACGACAGACGACGGACGACGGACCGGTAAGCCAGAGGCCGGACGCCGGCCGCCGGACGCCAGACCGGATTTTTGACGAAGTGCCGAGGGTGATGCGGTGCGTGGATCCGCGGAAGGCGGTGGTGTTCTTTAATCCGAGCGATAATCCGTATGGAAACCCGAAGGAAGTCATGGCGGACCTACGCAAGAAAAGCAAGGCGTATATCCGGGAACGGTTTTACGGGCAGGCGGAGAAGACGATCAGCGTATTGATTCCGAAGTTCAACCGGAAGATACACGTCGTTAAGGCGAAGGATATACCGGCTACAGGGACGAATTATTTCTTCATGGACCCGGCGAAGGATCGGAACAATTTTATGAGCTGGTTCAGGCGCAATGGGCAGGATGTGTTTCTGTATCGGGAATGGCCGGGTAACTATGAGATACCGGGCGTGGGGATACCGGGGCCCTGGGCGATACCGAGTGGGAAGAAGGACGGGATAAATGACGGGGCGCCAGGGGAAGGGCAGAAGCCGGCATTCGGGTTTGGGAATTTACGATACAAGTTTGAGATAGCAAGGTTAGAGAGGTGGGCGGACTGGAAGAAATGGACAATGGACAAGGGACAAGGGAAAGCGGAGGCGTATCCGAAGGAGGAGGATTTGGCGTTATGGCGGGATGACATACCAGAGGGGGCGGAGGAGATTATCACGTCGAGGTTTATTGACAGCCGGGCGGCGAGCGAGCCGAGGATCGAGAAGGACCGGCCGGTGACATTACAGACGGCGTTTGATGATATTTTCTTGAATTTTTATTTGGCGCCGGGGGCGGATATAGCGGATGGGGTGAGTGCGATCAATTCGGCGCTGGACTATGAAGAATTAGACACCGGACGCCAGACGCCAGATGCCAGACAGGACAGGACAGGACGGACGGACAAAATGGCATTCATCAATCCGCCGCATTTCTTTGTGAGCGAGGAGTGTGTGAATTCGATTTATGCGTTGGAAAACTGGATGAATGCGGATGGGCAGGATGGGGCGTGCAAGGATCCGATTGATTTGATCAGGTATTTCTTCATGGCGGAATGCGAGGACGTGGGGCCGAACGATTATGAGCCGCGGGGCGGGGTAGCATACGGACGCCGGACGCCAGACGCCGGAGGCCAGACAAGAGTGCGGATGGGTCCGCGGAGGTTGCCTACGTAATGTTACGTAGTTGGAAGCAAGGCCACGCCGTCACCGGCGCGGCTACGGGAACGGATAAGACAAAGGAAGGAGGCGGGCATGGGATTATTTGGATTACCGGACACGGTGTTCGTGAGGCAGAAGGACATATTGCGGTGTTTGGGAATATCGCAGTGGGATTTGGACAAGGTGGTGCGGGCCGGGTTGGTGCATCGTGTGAAGTGGAGGAAGAAGCAACGCGGGCGGTATGTGACGAAAGAGGTTATCAGGGTATTTACGAAGGGGGTGCCGAATGATGTTTTGGAAAAAGAATAAGGTGGCGCCTGTCAAGCCGGTAATGGGCGCGCGGAAGATGGCGGAAGCGTTTGCGGTGGATCCGGAGACGCCGTTGTTGTTGGCGACGTTAGCCTATCTGGCCGGCATGGAGCAGGTGGAGAAGGAACTGATCATGGGCATGGACATATCGGATCGGGAGCGGACATTCCGGGCTGGGTGCATGGCGGCGTTGGCCGAGGCGCAGGAGAATATCTTGAAGGAAGTGGAGAAGGCGAATGAGAGGAAAAGGGGAGGGTAGATGAAAATCATAAATGAAGGAAGAAGTGATTGGCGGCCGTGGTGGCTTGGTCAGCGGTTGAAGTGTGAAGAATGCGGCCGCGAAGTAGAGTTGGAACTTTATGACAATATGCGCGTGAACTGGAAGCCTACACTTTATGGCATGTATGGCGACATTCAATTTGAATGTGAACGGTGCGGGCATACGGTCACATTAAAGGCAGAAAGCGAGCGAATTATGGAAGACGGTTGTAGCATTGGCCGGGCGATTGAGAGAGGCTGTTAAGGAAAGCATATCGGACGGATGGGACGAAGAAACAAATAGCCCATGCTTCGCTCAAGGAGCTACGCAGGGCGATTTTGAAACAAAATCGAAAGGGGGTGAGGGAAATGGCGAAAGGAAATTGGGGACGCGGCGGACGCGGGGCGTGTGGCGGGAAGCGGAGGTTTGACGGTAGTGGGCGCGGGGTTGGGAACCGTGGGACACGCAGGCAGCCGAGAAAGAAATAAGGACCTATGGGACGAATGGGACTTATAGGACGGATGGGACATATCGGCCGAATCGAAGATGGGAGGTTGGCCTTGCAGCGGTTACAACTTATGGCGCAGCGCGAGGCATTGAAGGCGCCGGCGCCGGAGACGCAGCAACCACGTCACCCGGGCTGATCGGGCTGATCAGACGGATGAAAGCAGGAAGGCTGGGGAGCAATCCCCAGCCTTTTTGCGTTTACAGGGGGCTAATGAGGCCGATTTCAATGAGTAGGGTCAATTTGGCGGGGCGGGGTATTGAGTACTGGAAAGGGGCATGAAAAACTTTGGGCAGAAAAGGGCGAATACTGCCGACGCCTAAGAGGCCACGCCGTCACCGGCGCGGCTACAAAAATGGCAGGGAAAACCTTAATGATGGGGGAACATCATGGATGCGAAAGCTGGAAACACCGAAGCAGCAGGTGCGGGCGAGGTGGACCGGACGACGGACGACGGACAACAGACGACGGACGGAGGCGGAACCGAGACCGGAAAAGCTGTGGACACGCTGGAGGGAAGGCTGAAGGCGGGGTTTGTTGGGGAGGACGCCAGCCAAGAGGCGGCGGACCTGGACAATAAACCGCCGAAGGTGCCGGACGAATCGGACGAATCGGACAAATCGGACGGATCAGAAGAAGGCGCTGAGGGTGAGATCAAGGAAGGCGAAGTTGAAGGGTTGAGCGCGAAAGCGCAGGCCAAGATCAACGAGCGCATCCATGAGCTCAACATCAAGCGGAAGAACGCGGAATCGGAAGCCGAACAGACGAAAGCGCGGCTCAAAGACTTGGAAGTGAAAATCCAGGACGAGCATGTTCTGGCTGTAATGAAGTTGGGATTGGATCCCGAATACGTTACGGCGGAAGAAGCGAAGACGCTGAATCGGTTTGAGAATCTGCGAGCGTGGAAGAAGTGGTTTCGGACACACCGGGACGGATATGAGGGGGCGGACCCGAAAGAAAACATGACGGCCCAGGAAGTGGCGGAGCGGGAAGCGGCGGTAGAGGATGAATTGCTGGACGTGGCCGGACCGGCCCGGACGTTATGGTTGGAGCGCACGAAGCAAATGCGTGAAGACATGGCGGCAGGGCGGAAGTTGCGGATAGAGAAAGCCAGCAAGCCAAAGCCGAAGACGCCGGATCCCAAGCCGCCGAAGTTGCCGGAAACCAATGGCGCCACGCGCAAGCCGCCAGTAAGCGCCGGGAGCAAAGGGAAAGCCGCTTTTGACCAGAAAGAGTTTCAAGCGGCCGGGGGAGACAAGGACGCGTTGGAGAAACAATTCGAGAAAATCTTTGGAGCGAGCGGGTAGGACGGAGGCCGGACGACGGACGCCAGAGGCCGGACGCCGGACCGGAGAAGACGGAAGGCCAGCCACCGCTCTGAATACCAATAAGGAGAAAGTGTTATGCCAGGAATTTATGAAGCTGATCAGGTATTGAAAGTGGCGGAAGTGGGCGACACAATTTTTATCGCGCAGAGCGATAAGGTGCCGTTTTCACGGCTACTCAAGCGGGGCAAGAAACCTTACAACATGCTGAGTTCATGGCCGGTGCAGGTGTATCCGGACCGGAAGTTTGAAGGCATATTGGACGGGACGGACATTTCGACATTCACGCATACCAACCGCGAGCAAATCGAGGCGTATGCCATGTGGCTGATGACCGAAGGCTGGATGGTGAGCCGACTGGCAAACCTGACGCATACCTATGGTGTGAAGCCTGGGAAAGAAGAAGCCAAACAGGCCAAGGACGACGCGCTGTTGCTCGGTCAGATGATCGAGAAACAGTTATTGAGTTCAGTGGACATGGCCGTGGAGTCGGGATCCACGCCATACCGTTCACGGGGCGTAGGCAGTTGGCTATCCGACAGCGCACAATCGGTCAAACCCGTGCCGGCGAATTACCGCCCGGCGGCGGCTTGCGTGTATTCGAGCACGTTAGCGGCATTCCTGCCGGCGAGCATGGAGGCCATGTTGGAGGCGGCCGCTACGCAGAAGAAAGAGGCGGTGGACCTGACCGGGTATGTTGGCATCAAGCTCAAAACGCAGATGAGCAGGTGGGCGCAGCGGGATGAGAGCGCGGGCGCGACGGACAAAGCGTTAGTGCGCTACAACATGGACGCCGAGGACAAGAAGCTCATGCAAGTGGTGGACTTCTTTGAATTCGACGCCGGGACAGTCAAGGTATTCCCGAGCTGGTATCTGATGTGCACGGAAGGCACCGGCGCGGTATCGGCGAACAGTCCGCGGAGCGGCTACTTCCTGGACATGGACATGTGGGAATTGTGCTTCCTGGATCAGCCGGCAAGCTGGATTGAGCCGAGGAAGTCGGGCGGGCCGCGCGGGTATCACGATGCGGTGTATCTGCTCAAGTGCCTGAATCCTACCGGGCAATGTATGGCAAACATTGCGTCATAAGGGAAAAGGGACCTAAAGGACAGCAAGGACATAAAGGGAAAGGCCCCTATGCTGGGAAGCTGTGGGGCCTGACCTGAAAACCGGGAGGAAACAGGACAATGAAGAAACGAAAAAAGATAATGGGATTGGCGCTGGTAAGCCTGATCCTGGCGTCGGCAACGGCGCCGGCATGGGGCGCGTCATATCGGCCGGTATTGGAGCAGGAACGCGGGTTTGTCGGGGCGACGCATGTGGCGACATTCACGTATGCGGACCTGACGGAGACCAATGCCGCCACGGCGCAGACGAACAGCACGGTATTCACTGTCAAGGCTAAGCAAAGGGTGGAGTTGATTGGCATGGAGCTGGTGACGGATTTTAATGCCGGCGACAACGCTACCGGCAGTGTGTGCGTGATTGTGGGCGATGGTGCGGATCCGGACTTCTACTTAGACAGCACGGAGTTGAACAGCAACAAGACGGAAGTTTGGAGCAAGTTTGGGCGCGCATACCAGGGCATCACGACCGCGACGAGCGTAAACATGACCAATGTGGCGTTGAGCACGGAAACGGTATTGACGGGTGTTACGATTGCCAGCGAGATTGACGTGCTTGACAGTGTTACGCCCTCGGTCGCGGCGGCGCTGACGGGGTTGGGCAGTGCGACCACGGCGAACGCCATAACCGCGCTGGGGACGCCAACCACGGTGGATGCCTATACCGGGTTTGGAGCGCATACAGTAACGAACGTCATCAGTGGAATCAGCCTGACGCTGCAGACCTGCAAGGTCTATGATTCGACAGGCGTGGCGTGCTCGAATGCGGCAACCGGCGGGGCCGAAATAGAAGTAGTTACGAACGTGACGTTGTCAATAGATGACGTTGTGGCTGTTATTGAATCGCTGGGGACGCCTACGACAGCGGCGGCTATCACTGGATTCGGCGCACCTACGACAGCGGCGGCGGTGACGGCGTATGCCAGTCCGACCACGGCGAACTTTGTCAACGGCATCACGAGCAACGTGGTGCAGGCGGCAAAGACGCTCTCGACGAGCACGGCGAGCGTGGTTGATGATGTTACGCCGCAGACGGAATCGCAGACGCGGGTGACGGCGCTGACGGGCGATGCGGCTGGGCGGAAGGTTTATACGGCGGATGACGCGATTGACTTTGTGTTTACGCCGAATACCGAGAATGCGCTGAGCGAGAACACGGCTGGTGAAGTGCGGTTCTACTTCAAGGTGATCAGGTAAGGCAAGGCGCCGCGTGAGGTCGCGGCCTACAGGGATGGGGGCCCGGGCGGCGGTAAGCGCCCGGGCCCTGGGGGCTGGATTCCCGCTTTTGCGGGAATGACATTTTGAAAGCGGGAGACGCCGAATGCCAGACGAACACAGGCCGATAGATGAAGTCAGAGGGGATGGCGGGGACGCGCTGGTTACCGAGCCGACCTTGACGGAGTTGAAGGCGGAAGTGGATCAGATAGTGGCGGAAAGCCGGAATGTAATTTGGGCAACACGGGTTGACACGGAGTCAACCCGTTTTTGCCGTTGGGACAAGCAATCGGCGGATGGGTTAAAACACGCAGACGCGAATGAAAACAAGGAGCCGGAGCCATTTGAGGGCGCCAGCGACATGCGAGTGCGGATAGCGGACATGCTGATTAACGAAGACGTGATGCTGATGCTGGTGGCGGCCATGCGGGCGCAGATCAATTTTAAGGGGACCGAGAGCACGGACAGCAAGACGGCGGGGAACATGGCGATCGTGATGCGGTGGGTGATCCGGAACTATTGGGGCGTGAAGTGGACCAGGGAATTACTGAAATTGGCGAATTATGTCAATGGGGACAGTCCGGCAGTGGGGTTATTGGAAATATGCTGGCGGCGCGAAATGGCGTTGAAGATGGAAACGCTGACGGCGGATGGGCTGATGGAGCTGTATTTGGCGCAGGTCGTAGAAGTTTTGGGGAGTCAGACGGATCAGACGGATCAGACGGATGTTGAGGCGCAGGCGCGGCAGGCGGCGGAGGATTTCAAGGCGGCATTGGCGAGCAAGGAATTGGGCGAGGAGTTTCTGGCGGGGAAACTATTGGAGTATTTTCCGGGATTAAGGCTGGCGCGTGCGAAGAAAGTGATAAAGAGCCTACGCGAGACGGGTGAGGCTGAATTTCCAGTGCCATATATCAAACAGAACGGGCCGGACATCCAGGCCAAGCGGTTGTATGAGGACTGGTATATACCGCTGAACACGACCGAATTTCAGAAGGCGCGGGTCTATTTTGAGGCCGAATGGCTGACGAAGACGCAGATTATCGAGCGCAAGATAAGCCAAGGCTGGAGCGACAGTTTTGTGGAAGCAGTGATAGGCAAGCGGCAGAGCGATGGGAGCCGGCAGGGGGGGCATGAGGCGGTGGCGGCATTTCCGGAATATATCAGGGATGAGAATGGGAACATAGTGACGCGGCAGGCGATACACTATAAGGGGCTTTACCAGATTATTACGGCGTATTACACGGCGACGAATGAGGATGGAGTGCCGGGCAAGTATTTTGTGGTATTTCATTATGACGTGGATGAAGCCGCGGCCGAGCGGCAGTTGATTGACTACGCGCATGGCGGGTATCCTGGGCATGTATTCCAGCGGGAAGTGTTGACCAGCCGGCTATGCGATTCGCGGGGTGTGGCGGAATTGGCGGGGTCGTATCAGGGGTTGATGAAGCTCTATTGCGACAGCTTTGGGGATCATGCGCAGATCGCGGGAGTGCCGCCGATAATCACGCGGAACCGGCAGAGGATGGGCGCGTTGCATATCAAGCCGCTGATAGAGCTACAGGCCAAGCGGGATGGCGATTTTGAGTGGATGAAGCCGCCGGCGTATCCGAAGACCGTTGTGGACATGATGAAAGAAATGCGGCGCCAGATGGACGAGTATTTTGGGCGAACCAATCCAGACGTAGCGCCGGACATTGTGCAGTTGCAGAGGGAATTCAAAGTATTGTGGTGGCTAATGAATTTGAGGGAAGCGCTGGTGCAAGTGTTTCAGCTTATTCAGCAGTATATGCCTGATGAAATGCTGGCGCGTATAACGAATAAACAAGGCCAGCAGGTATTTCGGAGCCGGGAAGAGATACAAGGTCAATTCGACATTGACCTGCAATTTAACCCGCAGGACTTGGATCCGGAGTATTTGGAGAAAGTGGGTAAGATAGTGAAGGACATGCTATTGGCGATAGACCGGGATAAGACCATCCAGACCGCGCCGATAGTGAGCGCGCTACTGTGGAGGCTGAGTCCGGAACTGGCGGATGCGGCGTTATTAGATGTTGACCAAGCCAACCAGGCGGAAGCGCTGGCGGAAATCAAGGCATACCAGGAGATCCGGGCGGGGACCGAGCCGGAGTTGCCGGACGATGGCAGTATCAATTACCAATTAAGGTTACAACTCTATGCGAACATGGAGCAGATGAATCCGCAGATTTACAAAGACATGGCGCCGGACAAGCTGGCGATCATGCAGAGCCGGCTACAGCGGTTGCAGGTATTGGCGGAGCAATATGGGGAGAACCCGCAGATAGGGCGGGAAGGCGGGAAAAGAGCGTTGAGCGTATAGCGGGGGGGGGCAAGGATGAAGACAAAATTACCGGCGCATGGCAGTGGCAAGACATATTTTAATCGTGGGAAAGCGCGTGGGCAATCGTGGACTGCCGAACGCGAGAAAGCAATTAAGGCGGGAACCTGGCGGAAGGGGTGAAGGCATGAGTGGGTATTCGAGAGAGACGTTAGGGTTGGCGTTGAACATGCAGGCGGTGGCGGAGCGGAGGCGCTTGCAGTTGGCGGCGGCGCGGGTATTGGATGGCAAGCTGGCGATGCAACGCAAGGATTTTCAGCGGATCGGGAAGACCGGGCGACTGACGCGGCAACTTTCGACCGTGGCGGTGATGAATGCCGTGGACGGGTGCGGGCGGGACGTGATAAAGGATGAAGAATACTGGAAAGACCAGGACCGCAGGGAATTCGGGATTCAGGATGGGGCCCGGAGCGTGAAGGTGATGCGGAACAGGCTGGGGAAGGTGACATACCGGAAGGTGTGGGGGAAGAACAGAACGACGGAATACGGAAATTAGACGGATTGGACGGATTGGACGGATTTTTCATGAAGACTTGCACGGTAAAGAGTGTATATGAGGCGATAGTGCGGATGCGGGGGATAGACCCGCTGACGGCGAATTTGAGCGCCGCGCAGATGGCACTAATTGCCGAATACATCAACGAGCGGATGAAGGCGGCGTGGGAGCGGACATTCTGGCCGGAGATCATGCTGGCGGAGCAGAGAGAATACCGGGCGACCTGGGACGAAACATTGAACTACGCTACTGGTGACGAAGTATATCACGAAGCCGCGGATGGGAGTGAGAACTACTACATCAGCTTGCAAGACGGGAATGTAGGGAAGGACCCGGATACCGAGACCGATTATTGGGAAGAAGTGGGTGATGATTTTCTGAGGACGATAGATTTTCAGCAGGACGGCGAGACCGAGATTGGGGCGGTGGACCTGGGGAACTGCGTATTTGAGAAAGATCCGCGGATATACCGGAAAGCCGGGTTAGTAACTGACGTGGTTTTATATGGGAACGCGATACTGGTGAATGCCGATGAAGCGCCGGCGCGTCCGTGGATATGGTTCAGGCCGCCGGCGCCCGAGTTTTCGCTGACGGAATGGGATGCTGGGACAGACTATGCGATTGGGAACTTGTGCTATTACGCGACCAGCGGGGAGAGCTACAAGGCGCTCCAGGTGAACAGTAACCGGAACCCATATACCGAGACCGAGTATTGGGAGCCAGTGGACTTTCCGGCATTCTTGAAGACGTGCATCAAGTATGGGGCCCATGCGGAGTATGTGCTGGACCCAGTGGAGCATGCGAAAGCCGAGGCGCGGGCGGAAGGCGAGTTGATGAGTTTGGAAGAAAGGATAGTGGATCAGCAGGGAGTTTCGAGGAAAGTTATCTTCGGAAGATAACTTTCCTCAGACGCCAGACGCCGGACCGGAGAAGATGGAAGAAGGACAGCAACGAAACAAACGACGAGGAGGGAAGCATGAATGCGAGAGTAGTGAATTTGAAGTTGCAGTTAAGGCCGACAGGTGATGGGGCGTTGGGCGAGGAAATTGCAGTGGCCGGGACAGTAGTGGAGGCCAGTGCGCTACATGCCAAGGCTGGCTATTGCTATGTCAGCGTGAAGACCAAGGCGGTATTGGCGACGTTTGACGGCACGGATCCCGTGAGCGCCGGCGCCGGGGTTTATTTGCCGGTGACGAGCGCGCCCATGGTATGGCATCGGCGGACAGTTGAATGCGCTAAATTCATTGAGGCGGTTGGCGGGCAGGCGGGAGTGGTAAGGGTGGAGCCGTTTTCGGAGTGAGCATTGGACGGATCGGACGGATAGGGCGGATCGCATGAAGAAGGTGGCGGCCATATTATTGCTGATGAACCTGGCGGGATTGAGCTGGGCCCAGAATTACCCAACCGTAGCGACGAAGGGGGCGGTAACGGATGGGGATGTGGCGATTTTCGATGGAGTGAGCGGGCGGTTTATCCGGAGCGGGAGCATCATCGACGGGCTGAGGGTTGGCAAGAAAGGGGAGACTGGGGCGAACATCTGTGATTTGACGGCGACATATACGGGGGTAGTCTCGACGGCAGGGAGCGTAGTGACGGGGGAGGTGGCATTAGGGCAGAATAAGCTCTATCTGGCCGGATTCAGTAAGAGCGGCGCCTATGGGTCCGTGACGATGGCGGTGGATGGTTTGGTGTTGCAGGGGACGGCGGCGCAGGCGGTGAGCAATTACTTCGTGGCGTCAGCAACGGCAACGCAGACGGTGACGCTGGGCATATACGGGAACGGTCTGACCAATTCTGTTGTGAGCGATGTTTATATCAAGCAGATAACGAATGGGGATGTTTACGTTGCAGGCAAGATATATGCCGAGCAGATATACATCGGGAGCGTGGCGGTAACGAGCGGGATAGTGGGGCCAACCGGGCCGGCGGGTCCGACCGGCGCGACGGGGGCAACCGGGCCGGCCGGTCCGACCGGCGCGACGGGGGCAACCGGGGCGACCGGGGCGACCGGGCCGACGGGAGAAACGGGTGCCCAGGGGGCAGCCGGAACAAATGGGACGAATGGGGCGGATGGGACGAATGGGGCGGATGGCGCGGCGGCAACGATTGCGGTGGCCTGGGTGAGCAATGGCGTGGCAGGCTCGACGGCGATAGTGACGAATACGGGCAGCAGTAATGCAGCCAATTTCGGGTTTGTGATACCGGTGGGGGCGACAGGTGCGCCGGGGGCAACGGGCAGTCCGGGTGTGGATGGGGCGGCGGCGAGTGTAGCGGTGGCCTGGGTGAGCAATGGCGTGGCAGGCAGTGCGGCAGTGGTAACGAATGTGGGAAGCAGTAACGCGGCGAGTTTTGGGTTTGTGATACCGGTAGGCGCGCAAGGCACGAATTTCGCATATCGCTACGTGGCAATGGACACGGCGGACGAGCAGGTTGAGGTATTGGCAACCGGGACAAATGTAACAGCGACGCGGACCAATACGACGCTTTATGTGGCAATACCGGAGACAATTCGGGTGTTGAGTATGCGGGTGCGGTGGAATGGGGCGAATGGGAGCAGTTTCACGTTGGACATGGGGACCAGCGACATGGCGAATGCGAGCGCGGCGGACCGGTGGGGTGCGTTTTTCCAGGCATACCGGGAAGACACCGGGGCGTTAATCGCGGGAGCGAGTTGCAGTTTGGATACCGTGAATTTTGACCGAATGATTGTGCAGGGGTTATCGGCGGCGACGATTAACCATTGCCGATTTGGGTTCTGATGAAAACATTTTTTTTTTTAATTTTGGGGATAACTTGCTTCGCTACGATCGAGGCGCGGGCGGCCGAGCCAATGTTGCAAGGCGAGCTTGAAATAACAGGCTGGAGCGAGTGGGCGGCCGGGACGAGTTACCGGGTGCAAGGCGAGTTTTGGGATTATTCAGTGGTTGGCAAGATTGGGACTGACCTGGAAACAGGCCATTACCTCTTTACCGAGACGATATTAGGGGATGTGGACGCATGGCAGATCACGAACATAGTGGCAGCAGGCACGATCAACGTGACAGTGGATGTGTGCTACGCAGAAAGCGGGACATCCAGGGTGGGGATGGTTGTGGGGTATGCGCCGGTATGTGCTTTATCGAGCAATGCGGCGGGATTCCCGCAGCAGCCGGGTCCGGAGTTTTGTCATGTCAGTGAAAACATGATGAATGGGATCCGGAACTACGCATTCCGGCGGATTGGGACAGGCGGTGATTGGGATGGCGGGACTATAAAGGCGACCAACTACGTGGTGCTGGCGAGCGCAGAGCAGGTTTTAACGAATGGCGCGACGATAGAGCCGTATGGGAATGTGAGCGTTACGACGACCAATACACTGATTACGTTGGCGACACCGCAGATCAGAACGAACGGAGTGCCAGAAGGAATGACAATGTATTTACGAGGCGCCGCCGGGAGCGGCGGGATCCAACTGACTAACGGCGTTGGCGTGAGAATGGATTGCGGGTTGCATTATCTGATGAACGAAAACGATATAATGCACTTTGTATTTTTGGGTGGAATGTGGCAGGAAATGAAACGTCTGGACCAGTAAAACACAAAAAAGGAGGAACGCAACATGAAAAAGATGAAACAACTATTGATGGTGGCGGGGATCATGACGATATTGGCAGGATCGGCCTGGGCCGTTGGGGGCGTATTACCAGATGGCGAGGGCACTAACTGGAGTTATGGGGACCTTTATGGGCAGGGGACCTATTATTTGCGGAACTGGAAGACCGCGGATATTGATGGTGCCGGGATAACGAACATTCCGAGCGCTGGGATCGTCGGGTTGGATACGGACATTTTGGCACTGGAAGGCGCGACGAATGCGTTGGATACGCGGGCAACTGCGTTGGAAGGCGCGACGAATGCGTTGGATACGCGGGCGATTGCGTTGGAAGGCGCGACCAACTGGTTAGGCGTGAACAAGTTGAGCCTATCCGGCGGGACCATGACAGGCGACATAGACCTGGGCGGGCAAAACATTACCAACGGCTATTTTGCCGGGGATGGCAGCGGACTGACGAATCTGAGTATGGAAGGATTGACCGGAGTGCTGCTGACGAATGACAGCGCGCAAGCGAAGGCGGGCAAACTGACGCTGAACGGCGGGCTGGAAGTGGGAGGTTTAATGACGCTGAAACTCGGCGACATAGAAACAATAGCAGTCGGCGGCGCAGTGCCAGCGTCGGCCGCGACGGTCAAAGTGGTAGGGGACAGCGCGCCAGTGACAGCGACAATAGCAGATGGCGCTACGGAAGGGCAAGTGCTCACAATACGCGGAACTGATGACACCGACACCGTGAAACTGACGAATGCGGCAGTAGTGCCGACCTTCCTGTTAGGGTTGAGGGACGTGATTAGTTTCACATGGGATGGGAGCGCATGGGTGGAAGTTTATCGAAGGGACAACTGACGAATGGGAAGAAAGGGAGCCATAGCTGCGGTATGCTTTGTGCCCGTTTTGCTACTTGCGCAGTCAAGAGTTGGAATTGATCCAACCGGGACTAACGTAGTGTTAAGCGGGCCTTTAGACCTGGGGGCCAATGCCGTGACATGGGGCGCTGAGACACGGACGAACTGGCCGACAGGGGGTGGGGATGCCGATTTATCAGCATGGTCGGACTATCCGGCATCGAATCTAATTAGCCGGAATCTGCCTGACACATGGAATGAAACGATAGGTTTACCCGCTGGCCGCGCCCTTGGGGCTGCATGTGTTTATAGCAATCAGATTTACGCGATTGGCGGGTCATCCGGCAGCGCGAAGACCAATGTTTACAAGTTTGACGGGACGAGCTGGGCGGAAGTGGCTGGATTACCCGCCGGGCGTGAGTATTTGGGCGCATGTGTTTACAGCAATCGGATTTATGCGATTGGCGGGTATGATGATGAGGCGTTCACGAATGTCTATACATTTGATGGGACCACATGGGCGGAAGTGGCTGGCTTACCCGAAGCTCGTTATGGTTTAGGGGTCTGCACACTTGGCGACCGGATTTACGCGATTGGCGGGTATGATGATGAGGCGTTCACGAATGTCTATACATTTGATGGGACCACATGGGCACATGCAGCCGGATTACCCGCTGCCAGGGCGTATTTGGCCGCATGCGTATTAGACGATCAGATTTATGCGATAGGCGGGCATGTAACAGTCAATGACTATACCAATGTTTACAAGTTTGACGGAGCGAGTTGGGCGGAAGTGGCTGGCTTACCCGCCAAGCGCGGGTATTTAGCCGCATGTGCATTCAACGACCGGGTGTATGCGATTGCCGGGCGTTGTGGGGCGGCTTCTCAAACCAATGTTTACAGATTTGACGGGACGAGCTGGGCGGAAGTGGCTGGATTACCCGCTGCAAGAACGGGTCCAGCCGCATGTGTTTACAGCAATCAGATTTACGCGATTGGCGGGTATGTTCCAATCGCCAGTCAGACTAATGTTTGGACATTCGATGATACAGCGATCAGCAATTCATTTGGAGTGAATGACAGTGGTGAGTTCGAGATTAATATTGATGGAGTGCAACATTTTCCGTTATCCAATCTTGTGCCACCTGGGGCGATCATGCAATACATTGCCAGCAATGCGCCGGCAGGGTGGTTGCTATGCGACGGCGGCGGCTGTCATACAAATACTTACGCTTCGCTTTTTGCAGTCATCGGCTATCAGTTCGGCGGCTCAGGTACGAATTTTAATCTTCCTGACATGCGCGGTCGGGTCCCGGTCGGCATGGGAACGGGCACAGGATTAACGGCGAGAAATTTGAACGCGACTGGCGGTGTTGAAACAGTAACATTGGTGTCTAATCAAATGCCGTCCCATACACACGGGTTTTTTAATTATGACGGAACCACCGACTGGAGGATATCGGCAACCCCAGGCGGATCAAAGACTCGCATAGCTTATGCCGTAGATGGTTATAATGCGGCTGGCACGTGGTACATTGGAAACGCTGGCGGCGGTCAGTCCCATGAAAACATGCCTCCGTTTGTTGTGTTGAACTTCATCATTAAGTATTGAAGGAAGGGCGCGCGATGAATTTACAAGCAAACCTTGATATTGCCAGTGTCGTTTGGGTGGTTGACGGATTGCTTGGCGCGGTAGCGCTCTTAGGTGGTTTTATCATCCGCCGCGAGATCAGCCGGAACGACGACCAGGACGAACGGCTACGCAAGGTTGAGCAATCGTGTGTGCAGATTGAGACGATCAAGGAAGACGTCAAGGAAGTCAAACGGGACGTGAAGACCTTACTTATGAGACGACAATGAGTGACTATCCGACAATCGGACCGGGGCGGATGGAGGTATGCCAAGAATGTGTTGTGCAACGGCAGAGGGGCCAACATGGAAACTGACATTACGATGTTCATTGGGCAAGATCCGGAGAAGCGGTTTACCGGATTGCCCTTATGCGTGAAATATATTGACGGTCACGACTGGTGGTTGCAGCAGCCATTATCCTATCGCACGGAAAAGGGCGAGGTTTCGACTGTCAAGCGCGGATTCGTGTTTGATTTTGCGAGTGTGCCGCGGCCATTGTGGTGGTTGTATCCGCCGGCAGGGACGCAGGGCAATCCGTATGGTATTGCTGCGTTGTTCCACGACTGGTTTTGCGCGCATCGGAAGATTGGCGGGCGGCCGATAACATTCCGAGAAGCGAACAGGATATTCAAGGAGATCATGCTATACTTAGGGTGCAGGAAGACGCTGGCCTGGACGATGTATTTAGCGGTGCAATCACCGTTTGGCTGGTGGGTGTGGAAACGGCGGAAACCAGAGGATATCATACCATAGAAAGGGGTAAAACAATGAAGAAATCACAATTAAAAGCAATCAGTGGTGCCATGAGCTTTGCGGTGCCACTCAAGACCTGCCTCTTCTTCATCTTTCGCAAAGTTTTTAGTAGCTCGTGGTCGTATTTCGCCGATAACAGCACTGAGGCATACCGCCATGCCTGCCTCGCCAGCATAGCTGCCGGCGGCGGCAATGCGCTGGTGGCGTTGCTGTCTAATGGCGATCCGCGGGCTCCGGTCAATCTGTTTGAGGATCAATGGGGTGGTCGCCCGAACATGGTCAAACTGGCTATGGTGGTCCAGCATGCGAAGGCCATTCGCAATGCTGGTGGGTCGTTTTGGCCTTGTTTCTTCTGCGATGACAAGGAATCCGCTCAGATCCGGGGTGCAGCCGTTGATGCACACCGTCGGGCATTGGGGCTTTTAGTGACCCATTTGCGGCCATATTGCGCGGGGTTCATCCTGGGCATAGAATCCTCGGAATATTGGACTGCCGCGCAACATAATCCTGTCTATACGCACCTGAAAGAGCTTGCGCCGGATCGTTATGTTGGGGTGCACATGCAAGCTATTCCGAAAGATGGCATGCCCTTGTGCGATTTCTGGGCTTACGAAGCGTCATGGGATCCGAACAAGGGCGATGCACACACCGGCGCGGAGCTGGTAGCCGAATGTCAAGCTGCAGCTAAGCGGTCCGGCAAGCCGATTTGGCCGCTGGAATATAACACGAATGTCACCGGTGCGCGGATCAAGGAGCAAAGCCGGGCGGCGCTGGCCGCCGGGTTTGTGGGTTGCGGCGGGCCGGTGTAATCGAGAAGAGAGGGATACATGAGACAGACGGGAATGTATGCCGTGATCGCCGCTGTGCTGCTGGTATGCCTGACGTGGTGGGGCGTTTGTGGGCCGGTGGGAAGCACGTCGCAGTGGGGGATTGTGGTTGCGCCGTGCGCGTGGTGTGGGGCGACGAACGACATCGAGGTGCATCACATTTACCCGCAACACCTGTGGCCGGAGCGGGCGCGGGACACGAATAACATGGTGTGCTTGTGCAGGCGGTGCCATTTCGTGTTGGGGCATCGGTGTTGCTGGACGAATGCAGTGACGAATTTGATGAGGATAATTGAGTTGAAATAATTGGACGGATGGGACGGATATTATCATGGAAGCGGCAAGCATAGCGGAGATATTGTCGGAGAATAAGGCACGGCTATCCGAGGCTGATGAGGACCAGGGCCGCGGGGAGGATGTGTTTTCGCGGTATTGGTTGGTAGGCCAGGACGACTTAGACGGGTGTGTGGCATATTTGAAGGCCATGACGATCGTAGAGGCGCCGATGGCTGGGACACGGTGGGCGCGGGAAGGGGTGTGGTATGCCGGCCGGGTGCGGTATAAGCCAGGGAACGACAATCCGTTAGTGGCAAGCGGGGCGAATGGGTTAGTGTGGATATTATCGCAGGAATTGAGCAAAGGGACGAAGGAAATCACGATTGACGAGGAATGCGCCGCCTGGACCAAGCGAACGGTAATAAACACGTATAATCCGAGCATTCCGAGCGGAACGGCGTCCGCCCGCACGATTGTGCGGGTAGGCGCGACGCCAACGGATTTAGGCCGGGAACAGACGACGAAAGAGACCACGACGCCGAAGGATCAGGTGAGCACGGCCTATGATCGGAGCAAGGCGGCGGATGCGACGAAGGTGGTGCATACCGAGAATGCGACGCCATTGAGTCAGCCGGCGGATGTTAAAGGGACAATCGTGCGGCAGAGCGCGCAGCCGACCGAGGCGGGGAATGAGCGGACGGAAGTAGATACCATTGTGCCGAAGGATCAGGTGGCGACGGAAGGGGAAGACGGCGGATTAGAGAAGGCAACGACGGTTTTGCATACCGAGAATGCTAGCACACCGACAGCGCCGCCGGCCAGTGCGCAAGGGAACATCAAGAAAGTTGTGGCCGATCCGACCGAAGCGGGCAATTTACGGACACGCGAGACGACGCGCGAAAGCAAGCATGTATCCGTGAACGAGTATCTGGCAAGGAAAGGCGACGGCGAGCTGGAATACCGGTCGGAAGAATACCATGACCTGAACCCACCGGATGTGACGAAATACAAGGATTCCGGCGGGGTAGAGAGGGATTTAGGGGCCACGGAATCGGCGGCGATTTTATATCACGAATTAGACGCCTTTTTGACGCATAACTATAAGAAGTCCAGGACAGTAAAAAGTTTTCCATTTACGGGCGAGAAGACGTGGAAGGTGTGGGGCGACAAAGAGGTAGTAACCAGCCAGGCATATTCGGCAACATTAGGGCGATATTGGAATGACCATAGTTACGTATATCATGTTTATGCGGAACACACACTGCAATACTTTAACAACCAAGACGATGCGATAGCGTTTATACATGATGACAATGGGTGGGATGGTGGGACGCTGATAGACAGTGGCGGGAGCACATGGGGGAAGACTGACGAATTTCAGTATTTGGCGCACAAGGTCAGGAACAAGAAGACGCTCATAGCGACTTACGATTATCAGGAGCCTTTGGAATAATATGGCATTTGGGAGAACATACGATCCGAATGTGCCGGATGATGCGATGATACCAGTGGGGGCGGCCAGGAGGACGGACGCCGGACGCCGGACGCCAGACGCCAGGCCGGAGAAGACGGAAGACGGAAGGAAGGAGGGCGGAGAGCGGTATGCGACGCTGGCGGAAGTGCAGGCGGTGATCAACAGCTTAGTGGACAGCATTAAGAGCTGGTTTGTGACCAAGTCTGATCATCTGGCGGTGGTGAACAA
>Ga0172381_10002485_pt1 | contig 20334 bp, 21 predicted proteins | sample Leawel6488metaG_FD_119754 | JGI IMG/M metagenome (GOLD analysis project Ga0172381, IMG submission 119754) | Leachate microbial communities from a municipal landfill in Southern Ontario, Canada - Leachate well 64-88 metaG | ecosystem: Engineered > Solid waste > Landfill > Unclassified | place...
AAAGAATTTGGATTTGCAACTAAAAATGGCTTTAGTAGAAATATTCTAAAACCAGAAGAATACCGAGATGAGTTTATAAAACTTCATCCAGAAGATGCTTGTTATGAAACTTACATGAGCTACGACGTTGATGACCAAGATTCTGCGGCGTTGAAAGCTCCTTTAGTTTTCGACTTAGATAGCGAAGAAGCTGTTGAACTAGCTTTAATTGAAACTAGAAAAATAGTTAAGATCCTATTCCAAATTGGGATTAAGCCTAATGTTTATTTTAGTGGTGCTAAGGGATTCCATGTGGTAATTCCGTTTGAATGTTTTGGGATTGAGCCACAGTTTTATTTGATTTCTATTTTTAAGATAATGGCTAAAGGATTAGCTGATACAAATAAACTCAAGACTGTTGATTTGGTTATTTATGAACGCAAAAGATTATTTAGAATCAATAACACTAAGAATATCAAGACTGGATTGTATAAAATATTCCTAAGTTACGAAGAGCTTGGGAAATCTCTTGAAGAAATAAAACAATTAGCAGTTAATCCAAGACCTGAAAACCTACAAAAACCAGAAGTGAACAAGCAACTAAATGCTTCTTACAAACTAGCCGAAAGAAACTTTCTAAAAACTCTTGAACGTAAAAATGAGCATAGGATTTGTACGTTTGATGAAGTTAAAATGCGACCATGTATTAAAAAAATACTTGCTGAAGGAGCTATGGATGGCGAAAGAAATAGCACTTGTTATACTTTAGCTCTATTTTTCAAGAGCCAGAATATGCTGGAGGATGAAGTTAAGGAAGCACTCAAGGGATTTAGCGGATTAAATGATAAAGAAATAGATGGAACCGTTAGAAGTGCATACAAAAGCACTTACAAGTGGGGATGCAACGACAACGACTTAGTTCAGAAATACTGTGATAAGGCTCATTGTTCTGTGGGTTATCAGAAGCTCTCGATTACTGATATGATTTGGAACAAAGATGAGCTGATTGAAGAAATTGAGAAAGAGGAACGTGGAGAAATGAATACTAATCTCACTTTTGGAGCGCAAGAGCTAGATGACGCTTGGGAGGGAATACGCAAAGATGAATTGATTATTGTCGCCGCCGATAGTGGAATTGGTAAAACTACATTTGCTTATTGGCTAACTAAACAGAACACGGCAATCAAAAATAGAGTTCTATTCTGCTCGCTTGAGATGTCTACTAGCGCTTTAATATCTAGGGCTTGCAAGGAAACAAATACAAGTTTTGCTGATATGAAAAAGTGGATTACTGAATCACCTGTGTTTTTCTACAAAGACGGTAAAAGACTTTCAACAAAGAATCTAAGAAGAAACCTTGAGGAGAGTGTTAAGAATAACTTTGGAGTTGATTTAATAATCATTGACCATCTTGGTTATGTTGAAATGCCTTCCGATAAGATGTACGACAGCTTTACGTCTATCGCTACAGATTTATCAAACTTTGCCAAAGAGCTTAGTATTCCGATTATTCTGTTAACTCATTTCAATAAAGGTCAATCTGGTGCAAGTAATAAGCCGAGAAGTGTAAATGATATTCTTGGAAGCGGAAGACTTAGAGATTTAGCAAGCAAGGTTATTCAGATTTGGTATCCACAGGAGGGAAATGAATTTGGTGGTACAATGTTCTTATTGCATAAGAATCGCTACGGTTCATGTCCAAGCGTTAATCTTAAATACGAAAACGGAGGATATAAATATGACCCAACTATTTAACAAAAAATATATGTTTAAGTGTAAGTATTGTGAATCAAAATCAGAAATGAGAGTGTTTGTACCTTTTCAAAACACTAAAAGACAATGGGTTGGAGATCCAGCTTGGAATTTTCACATTAAATCCATATGCGCTAATTGCCACATGTACAATGGCTTTATAAAGCAAACACCAGAACTAATGGAAGAGTTAAAGAACAACACGTTCTGTAATTTAGAAATTGATCCCAAAAGAGTGGAAGCGATAAGGCCAGAGCTAATCCCGTTCGCAGATCATCGGGATATTCAAAATAGTTAGCTTGTAAAATATGCATAATTATGCTAGTCTATTGCTGAAATAACATACGGATAAATTTTTATAGGGAATAAGGGCAGGAAAGGAGTAGTTTCTCATAGGGTCTACTCCTTTTTTGTTTAATCTTTACAGGTTTGAGCAAGTGTGCTATACTTTGTCACGCAATAATCTTTAATTAAAAGTCTATGAAGTATGATTTTTCTAAGGCAGTTGTAAAGACTCTAGACGGACAAGTTGTCCCAGAGGTTAATAAATCTCTTGCTAACGCAATCTACGGACTTACAAAAGACCTAGACCTAGTTGATAAGGCTTTAAAGATCAACAAAGGTGAAGCAGTTGAATTAGACAAGACAGAAGTAGAAACAATCAAGTCAATTATCAATGACGATAAAGCTGGATTCTTTGCATTCGTGAAGAAAGGCTTTTTTGATTACATTGCATCAGTTAAGGAATAACAATCTCATACATGAAAAAAGGATTCTCTCACAAAGAGCCAACCATGGCACAGATTAAATCCTTTGGCCCTAAGAAAGCTAAGGAATATCTAGCAAAGGAACGTAAGGAAGGAGGCAAGGGTGAGCCTAAAGCTTGGCATAAAGCTGAGATGCGAATATTAACTAAAAAAGTGAAATAATGACCACAGCTCAATTACAATCAGCAGAATTACATTTAAATATTCTAGCTACTCAAATCAAACGCTTAGAAGGAAATGTAAGAGCAGCTTTACTTAAGAAAGACATGGAAGGTGAAGACAAAGAAAAGCAAGAACTAATTGCTCAAGGATTTGAAGAACAAATTAAAACTATGGAAGAACAAAGAGATGCTTACGAAAATGAAATACTTAAGCGAACCTCACTATGAGAATCCCCTTTACCAAGAGTTACGCGTGTTCTGGTAAAAGAAAGCACAATGAAGATTGCTTAAAACGCTGGGAAAAGGATAAGCAAAAAGGAAAGGAGTGGCGTTGTAACGCTCATCCGTTCTACTGGGTAATAACTAAAGACTACAAAGGAAGCTATATGCTAGCGAACTCAGCAGGAACTGGTTACCTAGCAAATTACATAACACTCACTTAAAATGATGAAAGAAGATTTAATTCCCGCTAGAGCAAGACTCTTAAAGGAACTTGATGAGATAGATGCAGAGATAGATAAACTTGGGCTAGGAACGATTGCTCCACGAGAAACGACTACAACCTCAACTCTAGAAGAAATGAACCCAATAGAGCGATTAGAAGAAGCTACGATGGGTCCTAAGGAAGAGGTTAAGGTTACAAAACGTAGAAGAGGAAGACAGCCAGGATATAAACCTAAAAAGAAATAGATATGCCAGCAGGTAGACCCCTCAAGTTTCAGTCAGTAGAAGAATTAGATACTCGCATTGGCGAATATTTTAACACAACTCCTGAAGAAGAGTGGACATGGACTGGATTAGCTCTATGGCTTGACGTAGATAAGCACACTCTTACTAATTACACGGATAGGCCAGAATTTTCTACCTCGGTAAAAAGAGCAATGAGCAGAGTGGAGAATAGTTATGAAAAAGACTTAAAGAAATCAGGGCGTACAGGAACTATATTTGCGTTAAAGAACTTTGATTGGAAAGATAAGCAAGAACAAGAGCATTATGGTAAAGATGGAGAGGCATTATTCCCTAAACCGATAATGGATGTTCGTAAAGACAACAGCGACGCAGAAGATACTTTCGTTAAAGAATAGAATACGAGCAGTCCAGGGTGGTTCATCAGCTTCAAAGACAATCTCAATTCTATTGTACTTGATAGCTCTGGCTCAAGGGGATAAAAGGAAAACGCTTACATCTATTTGTGCTGAAAGTATACCGCATCTCAAGAGAGGTGCTATTCGTGATTTCAAGACTATATTGCTTGACCATGGATATTGGAAAGACTCTAACTGGAATGTTACCGATAGCATTTATACATTTGAGAATGGAGCGATTATAGAGTTCTTTTCAACTGATAATGGAGATAAGTTAAGAGGAGCTAGACGCGATAGACTATTCATCAATGAGGCTAATAACGTAACTTTTGAGGCATTTGAGCAATTAGAGATTCGTACTAAGAGTTTTGTGTTTCTTGATTGGAATCCTTCAAATGAGTTCTGGTTTTACACAGATGTTTTAGGTAAGCGTGAGGATGTTGACCATATCATTCTGACTTACAAAGACAATGAAGCTCTTGACCAAAGAGTAGTTGAATCCCTTGAGCAGCGTAAGAATCGTAAAGGCTGGTGGTTGGTCTATGGATTAGGACAGCTTGGTGAAGTAGAGGGTAAAATTTATAAGGATTGGAGTTTCATAGACGAGATACCACATGAAGCTAGACTTGAACGAAGGGGATTGGATTTTGGATATACGAACGACCCAACTGCAATCGTAGACATTTACTATTACAATGGCGGTTATATCTTAGATGAAAGATGTTTTACTAAGGGATTAAGTAATAGGCAAATAGCGGATATTCTATCTGATAAGCCAGAGGTGCTTGTGATAGCTGATAGTGCTGAACCAAAGAGCATTGATGAGATTAGAGGCTATGGAATCAACATTATAGGCGCAGTCAAAGGTAAGGATTCAGTAAGTCATGGTATCCAAACGGTTCAAGACCAGAAAATATCTGTTACTAAGCGGTCAGTAAACGTAATCAAAGAATATAGAAACTACCTATGGATGACGGATAAGGACGGGAAGATACTTAACGAACCAGAGCATCAGTTTTCGCATTCGCAAGACGCTATTCGTTATGGATTCTCGCTAATGGCTAGTATTGTTACTAAAGAAAGCGAAAAGGCTCTAACCAAAGCTATGGATGAGTACAATCGCACAGAAGACAATGTGAACGTAGGCTGGAGTCCAAGTATCTACGATAAGTTCTTTCCTGAATAATGTGTTTACTTTGGCAAAAAATGAGTCTATAATATACACGAAGAATACTCATTCTGTCGGCAAGACTTCAAGGCAACCTTAGCCTTAGAACCCTTAGTCATTATACATGTCTAACACGTTTCTATGGCTGATACAAATGTTTACGTAGAACCTGGATTCAAGAATGAATCTGTTAAGAATACGTTATCAATGATTGAGAAGAACTCTATCATTCATAATCGTCATGAGGGTATTTGGAGAGTCATTCAACAGTTATTTGAAGAAGGATTCTCGGTTAGTAATCCACAAGGAACTAAGAAGATAACATCAAAGCTTATTCTTCAAGTTCTATGGAAGGTGGTTAACAAAATGAAAGTACCAGACTTTAAGATATACAAAGCTGGTCCTTTTGCTCGTAAGACTGACCTGGAAGAGATTAAGAAAGAATCGACTGTAAGAGATTGGATTGAACAAGTTGTTACAGCTGGTGTTTCAACAGTAATGAAAGAAGGAAATTTCATAAGATGTATGCGAGATAAAGGCGGTGCTTTCTATAAGACTGCTTTATTTGGTGATGCTCATGTGATGATGGGATACGACGAGGATAATTCTGATTATCCAATTACTTTCAAGGTAGGGTCTTTGAGTGATACATACATGAACAACTCTGCAACAGAGATAAGAGATGCAGTTGGAGGTCTTAGTTGCGATAGAATGGCTGTTATATTCAGATATACAATGGACCAATTTAACGAGTTATTCCCTGAATGGAAAGGTAAAGTAGCTAAAGGAGAAATCCCTAGAGCTTACAGATATAAGAAACAACTTGAGAAAACATGGACACAGACTCTATATGAACCTGATGAGGAGATAGAGGTTTGTTACAGTTACGGAATTGATAAGACTATGGTTGTATTCGCTGGCGCACCTTGTACAGTTATCAAGGAACTTACTGGTAAAGAGTATCCATACATCATGGACAAGAAGCCTTACATTCCGATTCTACATTTCAAGTTCTTCCCTTCATCAGAAGGATACTTCAATTATGGAATAGCACACATGATATTTGACTTGGCTGTTGTTACAGCACAGTTAGATAACATGGCTTATGGTCACGCAGGGGATAATGTATATCCAATCAACTTTGTAAACACAACTAGCAAGAACGCTTCAAAGATATTCAATGAGATAATGAAAGCTCATGAATCAAGAGCAGTTGGTAAGAAAGGATATGTTGTATCAGAGAATCCAGCTGGTGGAAGTGGAGTAACAGTTGAGAGTTTCCAGTCACAACCTATCACGAACGAATGGGAGAGAGCGTTTACAAGACTTGAGCAACAAGTAACAAGACTAGGCTTCGGGCTTGATATGCCAGACCTAGGGGCTAATCCTAATGAAATGAGTATTATGGCTGAACAGGAAGCAACAGACGCGCCTATCAAGCAGATTATAGAGTTCAACTCATCAGAGTTTGAAATGGCTGTAAACATGACTATAAGTGCGATTAGAGAGTTCGTACCAGATAAAGACCAAACGCCTTTAAATTCTACTGTTGATATTGAAACAGGTGATATACAAACACCTTTGAGAAACTTCTCATTGGGTAATGTTGCACAAGAGCTAAGACAAAATAAGTATTTCGTAGTTGTGAACTCAAGAGACGGGACAATGCCTAGTGGAGTAATGCAGAACGCACAGATTGATAAGACTATGGCTAAGTTGATGCCTGGTACACCTGCTTGGAATAAAATGGCAGTCAAGCAAGCTAAGCTTAATGGACAAAATGTTACAGAAGAAGATATGGGTATGCCACAAGCACCAACAGGAGCGCCAGAAGGAGAAGCTGCGCCAGTTGTATCTGAAACAAGCCCGTTGAATGCGGCAACACTTAAACATCCACAATTACAACAATGAACAAAGTCTTAAAACAACTTATTGAGAATAAGAAGCGAGCAGTAATCGTTAGCGCTAATGATGAGAAGATGTATCCATGCGAAGAGATTATTGGGGATATGAGAAAGGTGAAAGAGTTTGCATTGTTCTACGAGAATCATTCAGAGGATTTGGAACTTATAAAGGCAACAGCTGAACTAGATATGGTAAGAGACGCAGGGTTTGACCATGATACATACGAAGGATTTATGCTTGGATTAGAGTTCTTTAAGAGATTTTTTGAGAATGCTCAAGCTGATGTAGATTTATACGAGAAGGAAGTTAAGAGTGTTGGGTAGTCGCTCCCTAAAAGCGAAATAAACAAGTGTGCTTATATAATTTAACACATATCTCACATGCCTAGTGAAATGAACACAGAAGTTGATGAACTTCAATTAGAAGTCATTGACAACGGTGAATCTCAAGCAGGCTCTCAAGACACCGAAGGTGAAGGAGAGACTGAGAAGGTGCAGGTCAATCTTGAAAAAGATGACACGCAGAGTAATAAGCTGACTCCTGCTCAGGAGAATGCTAAACGTCAGGAAGAAACTTATCTTAATAGGATAAGTGGAGAAGAAATCAATCCAAAGACTGAAAAGCCTTATGAGATTGAAGACGCTCCTAAATGGTTACAACCAAAGTTGAAGGAACAACTATTCGCAAAGAATGAAGTTCCAGAGACAGAGGCTGTTGTGAAAAAAGTTCTTGAACAAGAACGTGAAGACGTACAGTTCAAGGAGATACAATCACAAATACCTAAACTGACACCAACGCAAGCTCAAGAGTTACAGGACAAATACAAGGATTTAAAAGTTCTTGGAAAGGTCAAAGCGTTACAGTTAGCTTTAGACTTAATGGGGTTGTCCCGTGAAGTCAAAGAGGCTGAAATGCGAGGAGTAGCTAAAGGGAAAATGTCATTACCTAAAAGCGGTAACTCTGCGACAAGAGGTTCTGGTGAGGCTGAACACGTTATAGCTGCTCAAAGCGATAAAAGCTGGAAAGACTATCTCGCCAAGAGAGTTGAACGTGAATCCTAACAGGACATAAGCATAGCTTTTGAAATGACAATTATATCAATTTAATTTTAAAACTATGTCTAACAACATTGGTGCGGGGTTACTCTCGCCTCAATTGTGGTCACCAAGAATGCAAATTCTTTTGAAAAAGAATCTTGTAGGTGCTGCGATTGCAAACACAGAAGAAAGAGCTACTCTAACTTATGGTTACAGAGTACACAGACCTTATGCAGGAGATGTTTATGCTCAAGATTATACTAAGGGTACTGCTCCAACCTTCCAAGATATGGAAGCTACAGATGAGTATCTAGATGTTGACCAAGCTAAAATCATCCCATTGTATATTGATGATATTGATAAAGTTCAGAATAAATACGATGCTTTGAACAAATATACAACTCGTTCAGCTTATCGTTCAAAAGATGCTATTGATAGAAAAGTTCTATCTACATGTGCATCAGGAGCTGCTCTTTCTAATTCAGCAGGAGTAGCATTGACTACAGCTAATGTAGGTCAATATTTCTCTGAGGCAAAAGCTTCTATGTTCAACAATGGAGTTGAAGAGGATGCTCCATGGTATACAGTAATTGATGGAGATACAGTTTCTACTATTGAGCAAACGTTTATGTTCAATGGATTCAAGAAATCTGATGATACTCTAGAGAATGGATATGGAATTGCGGCTTACCTAGGAGACTGGCAAGGTTTAAAGGTATTTAAATCTCAGAATCTACCTACTACAGTTGACATTGTATTTACTGACGATCCAACGGCTGACACGACCTTGATTATCAATGGAGTAACATTTACATTTAGAGCAGCTCTTGGGGTAATAGCTGGAAATGTATTGATTGACGCTGGTTCAGACGTTGACGTTACTTTGGGAACTAACTTAGTAGCAGCTATCAATGGAACAACCCCTGGTTCAATTTACTATCCTCTATCTGCTGCAAACAGGGCTAAATTAGAGAATGCTGGAGTAGTCGCTTCTTATGCGGCTGGATCAAATACTCTTACTTTAACAGCAGCTGGAAAAATGGTTATCGCAGGGACTCAGGATACTGGAACGGCTGGCACTCAAACAATGTCTCTATTAGTTGGCAAAATGGGTGGAGTTGATTTGGTTATCCAAAAAGACCCTTCATTAGAGATTTTGAGAGCTACTGACGGTCGTAGAGGATATATCGCTACAACTTTGACTCTATTCGGAACAAAGATGTTCAATGAGGGAGCGCAAAGAACTTACAAGATGACAATCAATAAATAATTAACCACCAAATAAAATGGGTAAAATTTTAATCAGACCAGAATTGCAGGGTGGCTGTACTGTTGGTGGGACAGAGGTGATTAGCGCCACGGGAGTTTATAAGGGCGTCATCTCTACAACTAATATTACTGCAACGGGCAACACCGTAATTGGTGATGCTGGAACCGATACGCTTACGGTGAATGCGAAGATTGTAGACGACAATATTCTAACTTTAGGAACAACAACTACAAATGCTGCTACTAAGGTTACATTGGAGTTTGACAAAACCACCACAGGCATAGGGCAATTCAAAATGGGGGATTTGTCTAATCCTCAAGTTTTAAACGTTAATCCAGGAGCGACAGTTGTTGGATCAACTATAAACATCCTTCATTCTGCTGGTGCTGGAAATTGTGACGATTTAATTGGGCAGTATGTGAAAACAACTGTTTCAGGAGATGGAGATGCTGGACTAACTTTAGTCGGTAGCGCTCCAAGGGCTTATGTTGGAACAGCTTTAGGAACAACCGTAGCTTCTCAGTGTTATGGTTCACAACCTTGGGCTAAACACATGGGGACAGGAGCAATTACTGCAATTAGTGGATTATCAGCTTTGTTAGATGTAACAACTGATAATTTCACGGCATCAACAGCAAATGCTGGGCACTTCCATGTAAAAGGAGCGGCTACCGTAACTGGTCAATTCGATGGGGTGATGATTGAAATATATCCAGACGTTACTTGTGCTGATTCAGGATTAGCAATCGCGGTTGATGCTGTAGCAGTTGTTGATACTGCTATCAGGATTACAGGCTCACCTTTGTCACAGATGAAATTATCATCAGGAGCTAAAATATATACAGGAACGGCGGCAACAAGAGCAGCTGTAAGAGCGGAAGTAGGAGATACCGCTCCACTTGGTTCTATGTATATTGGCGTAGGGGCAGTTGCTACTACTAAGCCATATACTTACATTAAGGTTATAGCAGGTCCTGGGGATACAGATTGGGAGAGAGTAGTTACACAAGCATCGGACTAACATTTTTCTAGGGGAGAGGAGAAATCCTCTCTCCAATGAAGAATCTTAACCACAAAAGTATGCAAATTCCATTGTTATCAACTAATCGCTTCAAGGTGCTTACACCTAGTGATACGGTTAAACAGACTTATTCATGTGCTGCTGTTACGGGGGATCCAGGCTCTCCAAAAGTTATCCCTGGTTTCAAATTTTTATATGTTACGGTTACTGGTGATGTAGTTGTGAATAATGACGCAGGTACAGCAATTACTTTCACGGGAGCAACGGCTGGGACATTACTTCCAGTTACTGGAAATATATTAAAAGCGGCAACAAGTGCGACAGTTGTAGGAATATTCTAAACTAAATTTACATGCTTCCAGTTGTGCAGCCAAATAGGTTAGCTGAAAACAGAACGTGGGATTTTGATGCTATTAACGGTACCCTTAGAGCTTCTACCCCACTTGTTGACTTAGACGTTACAAATAAGCTTTATGTTGATACAGGATTAGCTTTAAAGCTTAATTCTGGTGATTTCTCTACTCAATTCGCTTTAAGTTTAGCCGCTATTGATACGGATGACGTGGCGGAAGGCGTTACAAACTTATATTTCACAAGCGCTAGGGCAAGAGGAGCTTTGTCAGGCACAGCACCTATCACTTTTAACGCTGGAACAGGTGCAATAGGATTTGATGGCTCAACGCTTGACCATAACGCACTCAATAATCTTGCTACAGGCGATGTTCATACTCAATATTACAACCTTGCTAGGCTCAATACTTGGCTAGCAGGCAAAACTACAGATAATTTAACAGAGGGTGCAGCAAATTTATACTGGTCAAACACTCTCTGGGATGCTAGATTTGCCGTTAAAACGACTTCCGACTTACCAGAGGGAACTAATCTATATTTTACAACAGCTCGGGCCAGAGCCTCAATAAGTGGGGCTGGTGCGATAAGCTATAACAATACTACTGGAGTGATTTCGGTTACCCCTGGAGTTGGATTAGGTGATGTTTTAGGGCCAGCAGGAGCGATAAATAACAACTTTGCTACGTTTGATGGCGTTACTGGTAAGATTATTAAGGATTCAGGGCTTAGTAGTGCTAGTTTCCTTAAGATTGACCAAACAACTCCTCAAACAATCATAAATGGTGTTCCATTAATGACTACTGCCGTAGATCCATACGGTTCTGATAATCAGCTAGTAAATATGGATTATGTTAAGAGTGGCACATGGCTGATGCCACCTATAATAGAATGGTATGACCCTGTAGCAGAAGGAGGACTGCCAGCAGCTCCTAGCGTTGGTGATAGATATGGAGCAGATAGTACTGGGTTTGGATGGACTATTGATTATATTTATGAATGGGATGGATCTGTATGGGTAGAATCTGCTCCAGAGGAAGGATGGATGTTGTGGGATTTATTTGGGCTTATTATGTGGGTTTTCTTTTCAGGAGGATGGATGGAAGAGGGAGAAGATTCATTTCTCAAACTTGACCAGACTATTCCACAAATATTCACGGGTGGAGTAGTGACTGGTTCAGGACTTTTGAAAGTTACTGCTGGCATTTTAGGATTAGATACTAATACATATTTAACAGCGGTAACGGCTCATAATTTATTATCCGCTACGCACGGAGATACTTTAACCGATACGGTTGTAAGGGGTGATATTATTGTGGGAAATTTAACACCTAAATGGGCAAGATTAGCCTTCCCCGCAACCCCTACTGGAAAAGTTTTAATCGCTACTGCAACTGACGTAGCATGGAGTGCGAATCCTTTGGGGACAGCTGCCTATGCAGCCACGGGAGATTTCTTGGCGATAGACGGTAAGGCTGCTGACTCTGACTTGTTAGACAATCACGATACTGCTTATTTTCAAGTAGCGCTTACTTTTGGGATAGCAGATACAAATAAAGTACAGATTAATGCAGTCGATGTTGCAGAAAATGACTATGCTTTATTTACGGCAACAGGACTAAAGGGAAGAAGTTATGCAGAAGTTCTAAGTGATATTGGAGCTTCACCTGTAGCTAGTCCAACATTTACTGGGACAGTTGCTTCGCCAGCTTACGAAGTTTCGAGTACATCAGGATTAAAAGTAACTGCAGCAGCAGCAACTTATCTATTCTTAAGCGGAACAGTTGCAAATGGAGCTAGTGCTGTTGGAACAGTTTTAGATAACTCTACATCTCTTTCTACGGCAGGAGCTAAAATAACCTCTTTTAGAAATGCTACAGTTGAAAAGGCTTATGTTGACTATGCTGGTTTAGGATATTTTGCAGGAGGACTTCAAATGCCAAATAACACATGGTTAAAGGCAACGAATAATGCTGGATCTGGAACAGTCAATATTCTTTCAGTAAATACTTCTGATGAAATAGTCTTTGGGGCGACTGTAAATCTAGGAACAATCGCAATAACGGCTGATTCAGGAGCGGTCACTTTGGTTGATATGCCAGTAAGTGCAACTCCTACCGATGGAACAGAAGAAAGTTATTCATTTGCAATAGACGCAGCTAATATTTTAAAGATATACGCTGAGGCAGATCATGCTGGAAATATTAAGAATAAAGGAATCTACTTATACGGGAATATGAACGTAGCTACTCAGGCTACAAGTATTTCAATTTTAGATAATAGTGCTACTTCTTTAGTAATAAAAGAGGGAGCTAATTCATATTTGACTTTTGATTCAAGTAACGGAACTGAGAATATAACTGCTGCTAAAAGAATTGTGGCAAGTGGAGGATTAGACGGGACAATTGGCGCAACGACTCCAGCAGCAGGAACTTTTACAACGATTGTAGGCGATAGCATAAATTTAGGGGATACTGTTTTAAGTGATTACAAAGAATCAACTTTCGCACCTACCGTTACATTAGTTGGTGGAGCGGGAAATACAGTTCCAGTTTATACGACAAATACTGGTAGATATACAAGAATTGGAAATAGAGTATTCGTAGACATTGAATTAACTGGTGATGGTGGAGCAGAGGGAGCTGGAACAGGAGCTTTTAACATAGCATTGCCAATTACTGTTTTCGCATCAGCCGCAAATAAACTTATACAGTGTGGACACGTTTCAAATGGAGCTTCAATTTATGGCATATTGGGATATATCACTGTATCAGCTACTACTGTTGAACTTTATTATATAAATGGCACGGCTCTCACAGGAGTCACGGGGGCATTACAAAACGATGCTAGTAGACTTGTAAGATTGAGTTTCTGGTACGAAGTATAATTATCTATAATGCAAACAATTAAAATAAATCCAGCGTTGACAGCGATTAAAACCACGGTAGGTGGACAATCCTTTGCGACTGGAGATTTATTTAAGAATCTTCTGTTATGGTTCCCTTTGACCACTGAGTGGGCGAATGGAACAACTGTATTGGATAGAGGCCCTAAGAAGCTTCATACAGCCGTGTCAGGTAATCCAGTAATTGGAGCGAACTTTACTACTTTTGATGGTACAGGAGATTGGATCAATGTAGTCGATTCAGTCAATAACTTTTTCAATTTCACTAATACGGGGGCATTTACTACTCATGTTTACATTAAAACTCTAACAGCTGGTATAGGAGTATTCTCTAGGAGGTCTACTTACGGATGGTTGTCTCAGATTAGACTTGGTAAATGTGATTGTTTTATTGATGACGTAGGAGGGAATAAAAACACTACTAATACGATAACGGTAAACGACGGGGTTTGGCATTCTATAATGTTTGTTTTCGACAGTTCAACTAATCCAATGAGAAGAATATTCGTTGACGGAGAAGTTGATACAATTATTTCTGGGAGTGCAACTGTAGGAGCTTTTGCACAAGCTGGCATAGATTTAAGAATAGGAGCTACTAATGCAGGAGGTTCGGTATTAGTTGGTTCACTTAGAGATGCAATGATTTGGAATATGGCTAAAACTCAAGCAGACGCAAGGATTTTAACTAAACAAATGCAATCACTTAACTTAGCTTAATATGGACGATTCAATGGTAGTAGGAGAGGAAACAATTAACAAAGATGACGGGGCTGTTGTCGTAAGATATGTAGAAACTACTGATGTAAAACGAGAATATGAAAGTGAAATAGTTAAAGAGATAGATTTTATAGACGCAACTATGGCTGACTTAACACAACGAAGGATAGTTTTACAAGCAAAGTTAGATAAATTCATAATAAAATAACATGGAAGATAAAGCAATAAATGATTGCGTAGTAAGGCTAGAAGCTCAGATGACTTTTATGTCAGAGAAAATAGTCAACATACATGATATTCTAAAAATGGGTCCACATAAGTATTCTTCTAAATGGGTAGAAACTGCCATGAAGGGAATGATTGGAACGATTTTATTTGCTTTCTTAGGGGCTTTAATAGCTATTGTGATAGCTCCTGCCACGACTCTTATAGTATATAACTTAATTGTTAGAAATGTTTAAATATTTTATAAACAATAAATAAATGACGTATATTTTTCCTGTTGAAACTGCTACTGGAACAGTAGACGGAGTAAACAAAACATTTACACTTACAAGAAACATCTATCAGATTGATTATGTTATTGTAGACGGTGTTATCTATGGTGGCAACGTAGTTTTCGTTCAAGGAACACCTACGTTCTTACTTGAAGATGCGCCTGTATTCTCGTTGCCTCAAGTAGCGTACTATGATTCAGCCGTTTCGTTACCTACTGGACAAGGAATCACCGTAGCAGAGTTAAGAACAGAGTTTTTAAAGAGAATGAAAGACACATCAGATATTGACGCAATTTCTGGTACATTTATGCAATGGTGTAACTACATCAATAGACACGCCTATAGAGAACTAACTAACGTACAGCCTGAACAGTATATCAGAACTCAAACTTATACATGGACTTCTGGAACGTCTACTTATGCTTTACCAAGCGACTTTGACAACGTAAGTCCACAAGGTACAGGAATGTATGAAATAGATAACAACGGACAAGATACTGACCGCAGACTAGCATTGACTAACTTTGGGTCAACTTCTTCTGGCTGGTACATGAACAAACAAGCCTTCACAGTTACACCTATCCCTTCTGAATCAAAAAACTATAGATTGAGATATATTCCAATGCTTACAGATTTGACTTTAGAAACTGAGCAAATGGTTATCCCTAGAGCATACTCTTGGCATATTATGAATGTACTAAATGCTTACTATGATGTTTGGGATACAGACAATGGCGATGAAGCTTGGAACGACGAACGAGTGAACAATTCTCTACAAGAGTTATTATCCCAAATCAAACCTGACGGACAGAATGTTGTAATTGATGATTTTACTTCAGCTTATTATTATTAAAAATATGACGTATTTTTCTCATAAACTAAAACCAGCAGGAAAGACAGCGACACAAGCTACGACTTACATGGCTGCAAAAGGTAAGAATGTTCGTGACCTTCCGCAATTACTTACTCCTGACTTCTGTCAGATAAACGAAAACTATATCCCCTTGACAGATGGAGGACTTGCTAAACGTAAAGGGCTTATAAAGATTGCTGAAATAGCAGGTAATAAAGCTGGTACAATGATAGCTGAATGGAAAGGGTATTTTATATTCGGATACGACAAGACTGTTGCAGCTTTGAACATTTCTACTCTAGCGGTTACAACAATCAAGTCTAACTGGACAACAAATGACCCTTTTAGCGGAGGTTCTTATGGTGATTTCTTCTTTGTAGGTAATTTAGGTGATAAAGTTCACTATATTACTGAAACAGCTGGTGTATTTACAATTACAGAAATAGCTGGTGCACCTAAAAGTGGAGTGATTAGACCTATTGGCCCTAGATTATACGCAGGTGTTGAAAATGCGGTTTACTACTGTTCTATTGATGATGGTACTGACCCACCTTTTCAAACATGGACTGTTGCAACTACAGCGACAGCAGGAGGGAAGGTTTCATTCAGAAATGCTGGTACAATAACAGAGATTTGCTCATTAGGAGATATAATTGTGGCTTTTGGAGATACAGGTAAATGGGCTTTCAGAATAACCACTCAAAATGACGGCACTGGCACAATAGTTAAGCTAGATGAGGTAGTTATTGATAGAGTTGATATGGGAGGCGCTTCTGGTGCTAAAACTACCCCTAAGGGACTATTCTATGTCAATTCTACGGGCCTATGGCAGGTTATTTCTCTTGGACAGCCTAATATACCATTTTCAGACCAAGAAGGCCTCACAAGCGTTCTTTTGGGTACTAAATACTGGGACGACGTTGACTTGACTAATTGTGACATGGTTTATCATGCAAAATTCAATACTTTATTGGTTACTTGTGCTAAGGCGTCAATTTCTAACAATCATATCGTTACTTACAACACGGAGAACAAGGCTTTTGCTACGTTCAAGAACTGGAATATCAATAGATTTACTAAGATTGACGGTGATATTTACGGGATTAGTTCTGTTAAGACGGCAATCTATCATTGTTTAGCTGGTAGTGATGACGACGGAATCACGATTGGCACAGAATACAAACAAGAATTGAAAACTGGTGACTTAGAAACGCGTCAAAGTATCTTTGGTGAATACATCCAAGGTGATTTACATTCATTGAGTAATATTAAAGTGAATTTTGATATATACAACGTCAGAGGAGTGCTTGAATTGAATAAAATCAAGCTAGAATGGACACCTACGGCTAATTACAATACTCTAGACGGATTTGGTACTGCAGAGTACGGCAAGTCTGGTTTTGGTGGTGACGACGACCAGTCTGGATTGGTATCAAGTTTTGCTGGAGCAAGGGCATACATACGAAACTATCAACGTATAATTCTACATATAAAATCATCTGACAAATTCCCGCACTCATTGAACTGGGTGAAAATGGATACTCAAGTAAAGGGAAAGATTAGAAATAGACAATTAACTCAAATAATTTAACAATAATTTTATGGCTTATACTCCAAGCACAACACTACCAGCATTGAAATTCTTTCAATGGTCTACAAAGGCTGCACCAAATCCTACATTAAGCGCACCATTATCACCAACTGATCCAACTATCTATTTTTCAGCACCTCCATACGACCATACAGGAACTATTATAACAGGTGGATTCTTAATGGGTGTTAAGAACTCTGATTCTTATGTAATGACTTGCTGGATTGCGCCAGGTGCTGTTGCTGCTGACGGTCTTTCCGCAACAGTTGTACAAGGTGTTAGATTAGAGGGTCTTGACTATACGACAAGTGATTCTACTCTTATACCTGCTGACGGGTTTAGTGCTGGTGATGCAATTTCTTGTAACATTTCAGGAATTATTGATGCTTTGATAAGCGGAGCTATTAAAGGAACAATAGCGACTAACGGAATAGGGTTTATAATTGGCGACGGCACAAATACAAATGGTACGATTTCACATAAAGACGCTACCAGTACAAAGGGTTGGTTAAGAAAGAATCCTACTACTGCTAAAGTCGAATACTCTAACGACGGTACTTCTTGGAATACCATTGATGCAGTATCAACTTCTAACTTAGTAGTAGTAAGTGCTGCTGATACAACTCCTGGTAACTTATACGATAAAATAGAAGCTGAGGGAGACCTTATTAAAACTATTGAAAATCCAGGAGCGAATGAGAATATTAAATTGTCTGTTAATCCAAATTCTTTTACCTCTAGAGAAGGAACAACAGCTGGTGATCCAGTTTCACAAACAGGCGTATCAGGACAATGCGAGAATACTGTAATTAAGACATTGGCAAGACCTATAGCTGGATATATTAGAAAAATTCAAGAAACTATGACGTATTTTGGTGACGCGACTACTCAGTTCGATATTACGAATCCAAGCGGGACTACGTTTAGATATACTTACGATGCAACTGGTACTGATCCAGTCATAAGTAGTAGTACTCTCTCTATTGGGGACGTTGTGGAAATATTTGGATTTAATTTTAGTGCTGGAAATAATGTCCATAAAGCTATTTTGACAGGAGTCGGTCTTAATTATTTTGAGATTACTAATGCTTCTGGGGTTGTTGAAAGCAATAAGACTCTAGGAGGAGAATCAACGGTTGACTCAGGGGCTACTACAAATATTAGAAGCACATATGTTGATGAAAATATTGTTGGAGCAATATACACAGTTGGAACGGTGTCTTATGTTGTAGGTATTCAGGTGGACGAAAAAGGAGAACAGACTATAAGTACTCCAGTTAGTCTTGGCGCCACTACTGGATATTGCACTGATATTACAAGCCCAGATGCTAGTCGTATAGTAGCAGTATATCGTAATGGTACGGATAGCAAAGTTTATGCGGTAATAGTCCCTTTTACTGGCGCTACTCCTGGAACAGCTGGAACCGCAGTTGAATTAGGGACGTGTTCTGGAACTACTCAGGGATATACAGCTATCTCAATGATTAATAAGGTTACGCCTACTATATGCGTAGCGTATAGAGATACTTCTGATTCTAATAAAGGTAAGGTTGTAGCTGCTGAAATAGGGGCAAGTGGAACAACTATAGACACTCCTGGATCTGCCGTAGAAATTTTAACAACGGCTACTGGAAATGATTGTTCTTCTTTGTCCGTTACTTTCATGGCTACAGACAGAGTTCTGGCTTTATTGATTGACGAGAATAATAGTTCTTTTTGTAAAGCTTCTACAATAGTAGCTACTGGAACAGTATTATCACCCACTACAGAGGCAACCTTCTATTCCGTGGGAGGAAGCAGTCTCAGGGGTTGCTATGTAGAAGACAATAAAGCCATAGCTGTATGGATTGGTGCTTCTAGTTATGTGTATCAAACAGTTTTTACCTTAACTGGATTAGTTTTAAGTTATCCAACGGCTTTGCCAGTGAACGCATTGGCTTCTGCTACGCCAAGTGTTACTGTAACAAATACCACCAAGGCCTTTGTTGTTTATGAAGAGACAGCCGCAAGTGACGGCAAAATAAATGAATTAACTATTGGAACTACGGGAGCACAAATTGGAACCCAGAATACTTTAAATGGAAGTACAAATAATGTAGCCTATACAAGTGTTGTAAAGCTAAACTCAAGAGGCACTGTTTATGTTTCTTATCGAGATGAAGCGGACTCAAATAAATATAATTCAGAAGTATACCAATCCTATGACAATTCAACTTATTGTATTGGATTTGCTCAATCAACTGTTGTAACAGGAGCTAGTGTGAACGTAAGAAGTACGGGAGTTGACTCTAATCAATTAGGATTAGAAATAGGTTCAATATACTATGTGGCTGATGGGGGTGTTTCTACTATTAATGATTCCGATATTGAAGTTGGAATTTCAAAAACAAGCACTACTCTAGGAATAGGATTAAGACGCGTCAAGGCGTCCGTAACTCCTGTTACGAGAGTCTATGAAGTAAATACAACTTTGCTTGGGAGTAACGATTCTCAATTTGATATTACTCAAGCAGGTACTGAGACTACTTATACATGGGATGGAACTGGCACAGATCCAGTTATATCGGCGGCTACGATCCCAATTGGCACCGTTATGGAATGTTATGGAAGCAATTTCGCCGCTGGCAATAAAGGAGCATTTACAGTTATCGCAAGTGGAGATAATTATTTTACTGTTACAAATGCAGGGGGAACTTCCGAAACAAACAAGACTTTAAATACTGGATATTTAGCAAAAAGAATTCCCGTTGTATGGGTTAAGCCAGTAGGTTTAACATATCTAGAGGTTGAGATGGAGGGAGCTTGCGGAGGTGGAGTTAACGCTTCTGGTGCAAAAGGTGGATATGCAAGAAAAATATTTGATGAATCTGGCTTAACTAATACCGTATCAGTTATAGTTGGAGCTGGGGGTAGGGACACGACGGCTTGTAGTGGAACTCCTACTTTATTCGGAAGTTATATAACTTGCAATAGCGGAACTGGGGCAGTTACAACTACTCCTGGAACTGGGGGGACGGCCACTGGTGGAGACTTGAATATTACTGGACAAAATGGGTATTATGACGCAGAAGTGAGTCCACTTTCTGTCATTGGATACATAACTGGTCCTGGTGGAGCTGGTGCGGGAAATGCGGCTAGAATTATTCTTACTGAACATTTTTAATAACTAAAATATATGGCTAAAAATAAAGGGAAGAATAGAACTGTCACGCTGGCTACTGGCAAAAAACTTACTGGTACAGCTGCTAAAAATTATGGTAGCTCCTCAACTTCACCTG
>Ga0172381_10002486_pt1 | contig 20326 bp, 23 predicted proteins | sample Leawel6488metaG_FD_119754 | JGI IMG/M metagenome (GOLD analysis project Ga0172381, IMG submission 119754) | Leachate microbial communities from a municipal landfill in Southern Ontario, Canada - Leachate well 64-88 metaG | ecosystem: Engineered > Solid waste > Landfill > Unclassified | place...
CCTGTTATGAACAACGCTGCAAAGCGTCTTGGCGATGCCCTTAACACTTTTCTGGGGGCTGTAAAACCTTCTCTCAATATCTTGGGACACCTAAAGACTGTTTAGCAAACAGTCCATGGCAATCAGAGGCAAGTTATTTATGAAAACCTTTGCGATTAAGAGCATGAACTTCAGAAACGATTCTCTCTCTTTCAATTTGAATGAGGGCGTAATGTTTTTTGAATGTTTCAGAATGACGGTCACCGCCATTGGGCATGACTGTCATTTGAAACTCCATGATCTTTTTGCAAACAAGTTGTTTATTGATGAGATGCGGCTCAATTATAGGCAAGAGTTTGTTCAATTTAGAAGATGCGATAGTCCAAGAGAAACTATCCTTTTTGTTGTTCTTTTGAACAATAAAACTAACGCTTCCGCCTATATTGAACATAAGCCACGTAAGAATAGGCATTCTAGTATTTCCTATTTCAAGAGCTACATGATACGTGTAATTAGGGCGATTCGAGGGTTTAAACTTCTTAATACGAAGACAACCTTCAGAGTCAATCAAGCCAGCAAAATAAGCTATTTCTTCTTCATTAAGAGGACTATCGGGGTGAATACCTTTAAAGGCCTCAATCGTTTCTCTATCAATAAGAGATTCTTCTGTCTTGATATACCTAATCTTTTCAATAAGTTTGTCACGTTCATCAATGACATGGTTTTCAACAGTTTTAAAATTGTTTCCCCATATGAGTTGGCAGAAATCTATAAAGATTTCGCATTGAGACTGTTTGTCGGTCAAGAAATGGTAAAGTTTTTGAGCAAGACTCAAAGCTTCTTCATTCTTTATTGTCCAGCAAAAAGTGATCTTTTGTTCTGCTCGCTGATTTCTTGCTCGTACGCTTCCTCCATAGTTGTGTTGAAAGAGTTGAAGAGTTTCCTCAACAACAGATACAACTTGAATAGAGCGTTCGTATACGATTATATTCTTTGGCTTTTGGATTGTTTTGCCTATATAAAAGCAGCCATCGCCATCTATATATCCGGCAAGATAAGGAATCATGTTTGTGTTTTTCATACTGTGAAGAATACAGGAAAACTGAAAGTAGAGATACAGCCGCAACGACTAACCGAGAGGGACTACACTTCAATGAGTGTGGTATGTGATAGTCTAGACTTACGGGAAACCGTAAGAGGTAGCAGAAATGACTACCCGCTTATGCAAATTGCGTAAGTTAACAAGTAATAGAATAGTAGAAAAACTGAAGATGAACTTGTTAAGAAGTGTCTTCTTTCATCCGCAACAACTGTGTTCTGCACAAACGGTGGTAACGGTCGTTTCCCTGCAACAGAACTTAACCGTATTGATATCGATGAAGTAACAACCTTACTTCTTGGTAACAACGGTATGATGATTGCTGAGGGTATGCCCGGAGCAGACATGTTCGCGACAAGTCCAATTCGTGATGCCTATTTTGCGATGGGACACACCGATCTTTGCGGTAGCAGAGGTTTGGGACAAGTTGAAGGCTTCGTTTCGAAGAATGCTTATCCTTCGTCAAAGAATGAAAGCAAGTATTCAGAATGGGGTTCAGTTGGTAATGCTCGTTTCTTAGTGTCATCAGTCGGTGCTAAAGAAATTAATGGTGCTGGTGTAGGCGTTGATCTTTACACGCTCCCATTTGTAGCACAAGAAGCTTATGCTTCTGTTAAGTTGCAAGGCTATGCAAGTCAATTTGTATATCGCCCTGCTCACCTTAATGGTGCACTTGCCTTGTTCTCTTCACTTGGATTTAAAATGCGTCACGCGAGTGCCATTTTAAATGACCAATGGGTCTGCTTGTTAAAAGCCACATTGGCATAAGGGAGACATCATGGAAAACTATAACGGTTATTGTGGTTCGTTTACTCAACCAGCAACTGCAGTTAATAAATTTCTTACAATGCGTTCGGATATTGACTGGATTGAAGTATGGAACGAAACCAATATCACAGCGGCAGCAGCAGGTGCTATGCACTTCTATTTCCAACGTGGTATGGCTTCAACTGACTTTTATCTTACGTCTAAAAAAGCAGCTACTTTTGAATCCTTAGAAACAAAAGAAACAACAACTGGCTTTATCTTAACTGATACGTCCATTGTTACTGCTTTTGCTCCTATCGCAATTACAAATGTTAGTGCTGCCGGTGTTGTTTTAACAGCAAATACAACAGGTCTTTTTGTTGGCAACTTAGTTCGACTTTATACTATTGTTCCTGTAGGTGCCGCTGTAGGTGGTCATCAACTTGAAGGAATAGACTGGCAAGTAACAGCAATTAACCCTGGTGTCTCTTTCACTATAGGTTATTTACCTGTCATTGTTGATACAGGTGTAATTACCGGTGTTTACAAGAAAATCCAATATGCTGATCTTTACCTTCCTCATACTGTGGTTATTACCGCGATTACTGCTGCAAATCCTGCTGTAGTATCAACGTCACGTGATCATGGTCTTACCGTTGGTCAAAAGGTACGCATTATGGTTCCTGATGTCTGTGGTATGCGTGAAATTAACGGTAAAGCTATAACAATTACAGCCGTTACCGCTAATACATTTACCACCGATCTCAATTCAACAGGATTCACAACTTTTGCGTTGCCTACAACTGCACAAGCTCCTTGCAATCAAGCAATGGTAGTTCCTTTTGGTGAGGCTGCTGAAGCTGTCTATGTTAACTCCTTTGATGATGCGAAGAGTAACGTATCAGCAATTGGTGTTACGTTGACAACCGGTGCTGCATTACCTGCAGGTGCTGCTAATGACGTTATTCGTTGGAGAGCTGGTAAAGCAGCTGTCGTTGATAACGTTTAATTAAGTAATAAAAGGGGGGAGCGATGAACTCCCTCCTTTTCCTTTTTAGGAGTAGAAGAAATGACGAATGAGATACAAGAAATTAAACGTACACGCAGAACATCGGAAGAAGTAGCAAGAGAAAAAGTTCTCCTCAGTATTCCCGCTACCGCTATTGTTGACGACATTCAAGAAACCCCAACTACAAAGGCAGAATTCGTGCCTAAGGTTTCTATTGATGTAAGACCTAATCTAGAAAAACCTTTGTCTGAAGGCACTATTTTAGATAAAGCTAAGAAAGAAGGTAAGCTTACCGAAAGAGAAATAGCGTATCTTAAAGCAAAAGACATGGAGCCAGTACGCGGTATTTTTCATTTTTGGGAATGTAAGGGCGGTATTCTTAAGTTTGATCTTATGAAGTATAAGAATACTAAGCCCGATTGGGAAATGGTGGACAGCCAGATGTATACCGTGCCTCTTTATGTGGCGAGACATTTGAATACAACTGGCTTTGTGGAAGAAGAAAAGACGATTCAAGACCCAGTAACGCTTGGTTATCGCAAGATAAAACAAAACCGTCGTCGTTATAGCTTTGAATCACTTGAATTCTTACCACCAGAAGTAATCGGTACGTCTTCAGAATATGAGGGTTTGATTAAACCTGACAATTCTATAATCTACTAGTCCTAAACGGTCACTTTCTAAAGAAAAAAGCATTTCTTTCAACAGATGTGCTTTTTTCTTTCTTTAAAGAGACTTACTGGCTGTAAACTCTTTTTATTGATTTCATAAAGAGAGGAATGTAAATGGCGGCAGTATCAACACTAGAACAGATACAAAAGATGATCCGGAAACTAACCCGGTCTGTATCCGAGAGTCAAATAACAACTCCACAAATAAATGAATACATAGATACTTTTGTCCTTCATGACTTACCAGCTAATATCGCACACAATTTCTTAAAGACTACCTTTACGTTTTATACGAAGCCTGGTGTAGATACGTATGAAAACGTAGATGTAATTACGGGTAACCCTAGTGATGATTTCTATAACTTTAAGAACAAATACACCTCTATACGTCAACCTGTTTATATAAATGGTAATAAGGCTTTCTTTTCACAATCACGTGATGAGTTCTATGGTCTTTATCCACTTCTTACACCACCTACTAATGAAATGCTCTCTAATGGTACAAATACCTATTCAGGGACTCTACAAAATGCTCCTGTACTAAGAAAGACAGTCTATTTTTCAGCAGAGAATGCTCTTGGTGTGCCATTTAAAGTCTATGATAATGGAGTAATTGATCCATTAACTGGACTAGGTGATCTTATAGGCGATGGTGCTGGTACAATTAATTATGATACTGGTGCTTATACCATAGTTTTTAATCAAATACCCGCTGCTACGACCTATGTTTCTTCATCATCATATGCTTACCAAGCTGCACAACCTACAATGATGCTCTTTTATGATACGCAACTTATTCTTAGACCAGTGCCTGATAAGGTCTATAAAGTACAAATAGGTGCTATTATGCGCCCTAGTTCTATGGATGGAGTTGCTACAAGTCACCCTGATCTTGATGATTGGTCGGAATATATTGCTCTTGGTGCAGCTATAAAGATCTATCGTGATAGGTTTGATTTTGAGAGTGTAAATGCTCTTAAGGAAGATTTTAGAAAACAAGAGATCGTTTGTATGCGACGCGTCACTAGACAGCAAACTGATCTTCGCTCTACTACTAATACAATGTCGAATCAGTATTCAAATGGTTTTAATGAGAGTTGGAGATAGTCATGGCTTATTTCGATACACCGCTGGCAAATGAAGCTAAAAATAAATCTCAACCTAGAATACGCAATAATTTTAACGTACTAAAATCCTTCTTATCTCTTAATCACCAAGATCCTAACCTAGGTACGGGTAAACATACTTTCGTTACACTTCCTATACAAGCTGCACCAATTACAGCAGCAGGCGAAGCAGCTATTTTCACAAAGACAGTAAATGCTCACACTGAACCGTATTTTGTTAGAGATAATCTTATAGCTGATGAAATCCCATTAAGTACTGTATTTAATCATGCTATGGGGACTATAAACTATGCAGTATTGCCTGGTGGTTTAAAGATGCGATGGGGAACATCGAGAACTAATGCTACTTATCCTGCCGGTACTCCAAATTATGCTGGTCAAACATATAGATCTCTTGATATCAATGCAGGCGTTCCTGCAGAAGCGCAGTTTACTGTAGCCCCGACTGTTATCGTGAGTCGTCAATATGATCTTGCTAATGATACCGATGCTCATTCTAATAGAGGATTTAATGTTCTTTCCATGACTGTTGTTGGAGCGGTAGCGACTTTAGTAGTTGTTAGCTTTCAAACTGATCACGGAAACCCTGCCGCTGCTATCGATTATACCTTTAACTATATAGCTATAGGTATTTAATCATGAGCGACAGATTTTCAGTCGGACCGATGAAATCTGGTCTGCAAACTGGAATGAAGCCCTTTGCAATAGCAGATGATGCTTACGCGCAACTTAATAATGCTTATATTTATCGTGGAAGATTAAGAAAGCGTTTCGGTTCTCGCTTTGTTCCTATACAAATAGCACCTACAAATGGCTATGAACACTTATCCTCTCGTTTAAGAATTAAAATCGGTACTACAGATGCTGTAACAGGAAATTTTACCGCAAAGACAGTACCGGTAAGTGCGCCTAATACACCTATAGTTACTCCAGCAATAGGACAAATCTTCTCTATAGGTGATGCTATTTACACGGTTACAGCGTTGGGTGTTCCTGCAAACTTGCTTCGTTCTGATGGTCTTCCTCAAGGCACTCATCCTGCTACTTTTAATACAACAACGGGTGCACTTAATATTACCAATGTAAACTTGTATCCATTAACAGATGTCTATTACTATCCAGCTTTACCAGTTACTGGTTTAGGTGAACTTCACTATGATGGCGAAGACTTTGATGCTATAGCATTTGATGGTCGCTATGCCTATAAACGAGCAAATACGGGTTGGGATGTTCTAACGGGTAATTATGCTACTCAGTATTGGACAGGCACTGACAATGACTTCTTTTGGACGTGCAATGCTCGTGGTGCAACGGCTAATAGTAATCTATTCTTTGCCACGAACTATACAGTAGCCGATGGTATAAAGTATTGGGATGCTGCTAATTGGGTAGATTATGCACCTTATACTATTTCTAATACACAATGGATAAACTCGGCTCGTATTATTATGCCATTTGGTCGACGTTTGCTTATGTTTAATACTCTTGAATGGAATGGCGCGACAGATACTATTCATGCTAATCGAGTTAGGTTCTCACAAATAGGTAGTCCTCTTGAAGTGAATGGCGCTGTTGAACTTATAGCATTTCGTGAAGATATACCGGGTAAAGGTGGCTGGGAAGACATTCCTGTAAAGGAAGATATAGTGTCAGTAACACGTCTAAGAAATAGACTTATCGTAAAATGTGAACATAGTGTTTGGGAATTAGCTCAAACCGGCTTTGATGGTAGACCTTTTGTCTTTCAAGAGATTAGTAGTGAATTTGGTTCACGTTCTACCTTTGGTGAAATAGTTCTTGATGAATCTTCTGTAGGTATTGGTTCAACAGGTATTATTGCTTGTGATGGTAATAGTGCTAAACGTTTAGATAATGAAATTCCTGATGATATCTTTGAGATAAGTAATTTAAACGAAGGTTCTACGCGAATTCATGGAATCAGAGATTTTAAGACAGAAATGCTTTATTGGTCAGTACCGTCAGAGTCAGGTAATAGTGATTACCCATTTCCTAATAGAGTCCTAGTCTATAATTATGCAACACAGTCATGGGCGTTTAATGATGATTCATTCACTTGCTTTGGGTATATCTTAAATACAACTAATGGCGACGACTGGGAACATGATAGTGGTCTTTGGCAAGAAGATACTTCTACCTGGCAAGATTCTTTCACCGTTCCTAAAGTAAGACTCATTATCGCTGGAAATCAAGAAGGTTTTCTTTCAATTATTGATGCTGATGAAACAAGCAATTCTTATTCACTTCAAATAACTAATATTGTTATTGTTGATCTCATAGCAACACTTACAATTATAGATCATAATCTTGCTGAGGGAAGTTTTATACTTGTTAACAATACTTTATTCACCAATGCTTCTGATCCTATCAATAACAGCATTTATATGGTCAATTCTTGCCCTGATAGTGACACGATTACTATAGAATTAATTGCAACAACAGCAGAAACATATCTTGGTAATGGAGTGGTCTCTCGAGTTTCTGTTATAGATATCTTAACTAAGCAATATAACTTTTATGCTAAAAATGGTTCTAATTTAGCGATTAATCGAGTCGACTTTTTGGTTGACAGCACATCGAATGGCGAAATAACTGTTGATTACAATCTTTCAACAGCAAGTACATCAATGATAGAAGAGGCTCGTTTATCAGGCGCTCTTATGGGTAATTCTATTTTGGAGACACACCCGTATGCCCTCGTGCCATTTGAGACTCTTCAGAATCAAATTTGGCATACTTTATATATAAACTCTGAAGGCCAATTTGTTCAGTTGCATCTTTATCATTCTGAAGAACAAATGAAAGCGTTTACGCTTGTTGATGGTGAAAAGCTTTTTAAAGCTCATAACGATTTTCAGTGTCATCAAGTGGTTTATAACACAACTCAGATAACGAGGTTCTAGGAACGGAGTTTTAATGGCACAAGAAGACATACTTATTCCTTCAGGCGGCATACGAGATTTAGGGGCAAAACAGTTAGATAGATCTGCTTTGCCTCAGACTATTAATAAGTTGTCACTCTCTCTTAACAGTAAAGAGAGTGGCTATTATCCTCTTGTTGAATCTTTGTCTGGTCGTTTATGGTTTCCTAATCCTGCGCAAACTTCTAATGAATTCCCTACGCAATCTTGGAGATCAGGACTTAGGAAAGTAATAAACCTTGGTGCATTGCCTAATGCTGCTGGTACTTTATCAGTTGCTCATGGTATAACCGTCACACCAACAACCTTCTTTATACAAATTTATGGTACGGCAAATGATCTATCTACTGAATTCCTACCATTACCCTATTCTTCTGCTACTGCTAATGATGTTATAGAGGTATGGGTAACCTCCACTGAGGTAAAAGTAAAAGTAGGTAAAGATAGGTCAGGATTCACTGATAATTTTGTTATATTGGAATATTTAACTTATTAAATGAGGTTTATGATGAAGAAGCTACTTATTATACTGTTTTGGTTACCGGCTTTACATGCAATGCAGGGTGGTTCTTCATCTACGCCTAAGAAACCATTATCACCTAAAGAAGTAGCAACAGTCGTAGCAACACGTCTTTTTGATAAACCTGATCAAGAAATAATCTCAGTTTTTTCGCGTATTATTATGAAAGACCCTAAGGGTAATACTGCACTTTTAGAACTAAGATATAAAATGCTCTCAAAATTGGAAGAGGAACGATATCTGTGTGGCGATACGCAATAGTTTTTTTTATTTTCCCTTTATGGGCTATGCAGTCTAATTCATCTCATCTTACTGTTCCACTCCGTGAAATAGTGGTAACGGATGACCATGGTCTTGTTGAGAGAATTCCAACGGGAGAACAAGCTTTGCAAAAAGAATTATCTCAGTGGATGATCAGGGAAATAATGCAGCAGAACACAGATTTGCGCGCTCAATTAGAAGCTACAAAAAAGAAATGGTATGTCATTACAGCAGGTATTGCTACAACGGTCATACCACTCGTTATTTGTGGGGTAGAACTTTGGAATGTTACTCAAGATTGTGATTAATTTAAACTCTTCGTCTTACTCACTTCTCTAGTATTAGACTATTTGTGTATATACACACTTAAGATCTGAACTAAAGAGGAGTAAAGACATGTCAGCTTACACTGGATTTTTTGGCAGACCAGAACGTATGGATAAACCGCAAATAAGAGACCCATGGCAAATACAAAATAGACAAGATGTTGCTGGTATGGGTATGAATAAACTTCGTAACCCTTACGCTGGTTTTGAACCACTTCAACAAGAGACTATGCGTCAGTATCAACAAGAACTTTACCCTACCTTGATGAGTAAACTTGCTTCCTTTGGAGCAGGAGATTCTAGTTCTTATGGTCAAATGGGCGGACAACAATTGCAAGATCTTATGACGCGCCTTAATGCTCAAAAAGCTCAATATGGAATGCAAAATGAGCAAATGGGTATGAATCAACTTGGATTTGGTGATCAAGCAAATTTTGAAAACTTCTTCAGACCTCGCCAACAAGGTATTTTTGAGCAGGTTGGTGGAAAAATGCTCAATAACCTATTTTCTACTGGTCCGGAGATGTTTGGACAAATGTGGGGTGGTCAAGATGGTCAAAATAGAGGACAACAACAAGGACAAGGTAATACTCAATTTACTCAGGGTGGTAGACAACAAGGTGGTCAATCTAATCCTTATGCAAATATGGGTACATTTATGAAGTTGCTTGCAATGGGCATGGGTGCTTAAGGAGAGATTATGATAACAGTTAAAGAAAAGCCCTCAGTAGGAGAATTCCTAGGCGGGCAAATGGTACAAGGCATGGAAAGAGGACGTGAGCAACGTTCAACTGAACGTGCTCTTGCAGATCTTTTAAAAGATAGTGCTATGGCACGTACACTTTCTCTTATGTCTCCTAATATGCGCGCTCAAGTTCTTCCTGGCATTATGGAGCAAAGAACTAATCAAAACTTTTGGAATAATTTTAGAGGTGGACAACCACAAGGTGGACAACCACAAAGTGGTAATCAAGGCCAAGGATATACGAATGCCATACCTACCTTAGGTACTTCGCAACAGATCTTTGGTGAAAATAACTGGATGCAAAAACCTCAGAGTGGCCAAAATCAATTTATGCAACAGCTACTTGGCGGACAACAAGGGCCGCAGTCCTATGATCAAAGATCTGGGATGCAACAAGGACTACCTTTACAGCAAGGTGGTCAACAAGGAGGTATGCAGCAGGACGGTTTAGACTTAGCTAGTATGCCTGAAGGTGAATTTATGGGTATGTTGGCATCTGCTCCAAAGTCTCTTGGTCAAGATCTAAAAAGTATGAGAGAAAGCGCTTTAAATAGACAGGCTCGAGAAGATTTAAAACTGCAAGGAATAGAGTCGGCAAAAACCACTAAGATAGAAAAAACTCAAGATGATTTAAATGCTGAAGGTAGAGACTATTTAGCAAAAGAGCTTTTGCCTACAAAAAAAGTAGCAACAAATGCTCTTGCAAAGGTAAGAAAAGCCCGTGAATATCTTAAAAAATTTCCTGATAAGTTTGGTGTTCTTGGTGCTGCCGAATCTTTGATTCCAGGAACAAAGGCAAACGAAATGAATGCTTTGTTTGAAGGATTAGCTTTAGATCTTTTAAAGTTTATTCCTGGAGCAAGTCGAGGAACACAAGGCATTTATAATGGTGTTCTTAGAACAAAGCCTGGAGTTAATAGGTCTGTTGCTGCTAATAAAACTCTTTTAAGACAGTTAGAAAGAGCTTTAGAGCAAGATTCTAGTAGAGTTGATATCTATAAAGATATTAAAGATAAAAATGGTGGAAAAGTACCAGAAGACTACCTCGAACGCCTTGATACTGAAGTAGATAACAGAATAAAAACTATTCCAACGGATATTCTTAAGGAACTGGGTGATCCTAAAAAATTACCTGAAGGAAAAATAAGAACTGATTCTACTACTGGTGATCAATATGAAGTGGTTAAAGGTAACTGGGAAAGGTACTACTAATGGCTCGCTTTATAGATGAAGACAAACCAATAAAAGAAAAAGAAGTTGCTCCACAAAGTCGTCGATTTATTGATGAAGATGAACAAAATAACGAGGCAGATTGGCATAATCTTGCGAGTACTCCATCACGTTTAGCCGGCATACCTGGCTTTGTAGGCGATATACTGCAAAAAGCTTCAAAAGAAGTTCTCCCTTCAAGAGAGCAAACACAAGAATCAGCTCAAAAATTAGCGCAATCAGGTACACCATCTTTTAAGGATTTAATTTCTGGCGGACCCTTGATGCAGATTCTGCATGGTGTTCCAACCACACAAGAGATACGACAAGGTTTTGATAAATTAACTGGTTATCCTTCTTTGCAAAAAGAACAGTCAGAAGATTGGCCTTATAGATTGGCAACAGGAGGAATTCCTGCGGCTATTGGAGGATTTTCTGCTGGAGGTCCTTTGGGCGCTGCATCAGCGTTGATGGACTATGGTGTTGGCATGGGAACTTCTTCTGCTCTTGAACCAATAGGAAGAGGAATCGGAGGAATGTTCGGTTATCCTGAAGCAGGAAGTCTGTTAGCAGGAGTTGGTGGAGTACCTCTTGGTATAAAGGGCTCAAAACTTGTTAAGAGCGCTGTTAAAAAGTTTCCTACTTCAGCTCTTCCAGAAATAGCTGAAAAGACTTTGTCTCAAAGAAAAGAAAGACTTAGTAATTTAAGTGAAAATCTTTATAAAAAAGCTGAAGAAAGAATAAACAAGATTCCTGGGAAAGACCTAATTCTTGATGCAGCTCCTTTAGAAAAGATGGTTGAAGATCTTAAGGGGAAATCTTTTGCCGGTGTTAATCCTTCAGAGGTTGAAAGTATGCGTGGTCGTTTAGACTACGTGAACGAAAAAATATCTGGTGGAAAGATATCTGTTAAAGATGCAATTGATGTAAAACAGTCGCTTAATAGAACTTTAAGAGAAGTAAATTTGCATCCAGTTTTGGAATCTAAACTGTCAGAATTGAGAAACAAATATGCCAGCTTTATAGACGAGCATGGAAAAAAAGATCCAAGATGGTGGAATTCTTATAAGCGTGCTGATAAAGTATACGAAGCTTATGCAAAAGAGTTTAATGTTAAAAAAGCACCAAAAGGAACTATACGCTTTGCTACTGAAAAACTTATAGATGAGATGGAGAAATCTAAACCTGTAGCAGCAACAGCAACAGGTGGCTTAGGAGCTCTTATTTCCTATATGACTGGTGCACCACATTGGAAGACTGCTCTTGTTGCTCTTCCTACGGCAGCAGTTGGAGAATTTGGAAGACAAGCCTCAGCGCTAAGGAAAGCTTTTAAAGCTGACCCTGCTATTTACAAGGCGTGGAAAAAATCAGTTGGAGAAGCATCTAAGGGAAATCCAAAAGACTTAGTCGCTTTAATACCTGCTATGAATACTGTAATGCAAGCATATGATAAAGAAGAAGGAGAATAGATGATAACTGCAATAATGTGGACTATCGCATGTTTTCTAACAGCAATAGCAGGCGGAGTAATGCATGCTGAACCACTACCAGTTGTTCTAATACATGGTATTATGGCTGATGAACATGATATGTCTGTCCTTGAAGGATATATTAAAGAAACTATGCCTGGAGTCTATGTTCATTCGGTCAATATAGGACTAGGTAAATGGACATCATTTTGGAATTTACATCGACAAGGTAAATGGCTTTGCGCAGAGATACAATCTGACCCGAAACTTCAATCAGGTTTCAATATTGTAGCACATTCACAGGGTGGTGTTTTAGCTCGTTACTATATAGAACGTTGGAACTCTCCACAAGTAAGAAACTACATAAGTATATGTTCACCACAACGGGGCGTTATGGGTCTACCCGGTACTTATGATAATAAATTTAAAGTTCTCAATTACTTTGAAAATCTGGCACGATTTGTTCTTTACAGAAAATGTATGCAAAATCACTTCTCTGTAGCGCAATTATGGAATGATAGTCTCCATGAAGATAAATACCTGGCAAAGAATAACTTTTTACCACTTTTGAACAATGAGATAGATCATGAATTTGCTGCTCACTATCGTGCTAATATCGTATCTTTGGATAGCATGGTGCTTGTGGGCGCTGTTGGTGATGAAATCATCGAACCATTAGAGTCTGCTCATTTTGGTTATTATAAAACTGGCTCAAAGACTGAGTTTGAAAAGTATTTTGAATGGGACGTATATAAATCAGATAAACTTGGTCTCAAAGAACTCGATGATACACATAGATTGCACTTACGTTTCTGTAACGAAGGGCATTGCGATGCACCTGAGAGTCGTGATAGTTTTGAACGCAATATACTGCCTTTCCTGCAAGAGAAATCTAAGGGTTTCTTTGTTATGGAAGACAATGAAGATCCTGAAGAAGAAGATATGACAAATTAAAAATCTATTGGTTGATCGAAATATTCTTCACTTTGTCTTAGATCCCAACTAAAATTGTCATCTTTTAGAGACTTTATTAACGCAAAAAGGACCCATGAATTAAGTTCATTGGGTCCTTTTGTTTTTCTTTTTATTTCATCGAGTATGATCTTTGGTACTACTATTGTTACTCTGTCGTCTTTGGGTGTTAGACGCTTCATAACTGCTCCTTTTTTAAGCGCTGTTCTCTCAGGTACTTACTCAGGGCGCGACACGTTAAATAAGCCATAGAGATGTTCTTTCTCTCGGCTAAACTCTTTAGTTCATCTTTTAGTTCTGGCGTTATGTCCAGGATTAGTCTTGTGCGTTTTCTTCTCATGGCCACACTCTACTACGCGGCATACCATTCTTGCAATTAAATTATTTTAAAGGACAGTTGTGGGTGTTTACTAAGTAGCGAAAATTAATCCTTTATAAGGGAGTCCTTTCATGGCACTAAAAAGAAAAATGATCAAGAATCTTGGTTATGGTCTTCAAAAAGACTTGATACCTTTGGCACCAGAACCAATCATCGCTTCTGCTGCACCTACAACGACCGATGTAGCAGAACGTGGACAAGTAGTTGTTACAGATGCAAACACGGTTCATCTGTATGCAGGAAAATTGAATGGCGCTTCAGTATGGAAAGAAGTAACGGGTGGCGGTGCTTCTACATTTACAACGATAGATGCTTCAACATCAGTAACGACCCCGTTAATTGCAAGTACTGGTGCAATGACGATTTATCCAACAACAACTCTTACAATAAATCCTACGTCATTAACCGTTAATGCAACACTGGCTTCTTCCATGACTGTTACTGGTGCAGGCGAAGATCTTACGCTTGCAGCAGCAGGTGGATCTATTGATATTAGTTCATCAGAAGCAGTTGCTACTGCAGTAAGTATTACATCATCTGCCGGAGCATCTGGTATTACTTTGACGACTGGTACGCTTGGACTTAATGTTCTTGCTCCATTTATTCAACTTGGTGATTGCAAGATTTATGTTGGCGCTGGCGATCCTGCTGGTGCGCTTAGTACACATATAGGTGACTTATATATCCGCAGTGACGCAGTTTCTGCTGTAACCCGAATGTTTATCGCAGATGCGATAGGAACTTGGGTTAACGTAAGCATGAGTGCTTAGTTAATTTAGCTCATTTCTTTTTTCACTCTAAAAAACATAGCCCTGCATCAAAACGTTGGTGTGGGGTTATGCTATTTAAAGGAAGAAACTTTAACGCAAAGGATATAAAAATGTCGATAGCAATATACGCTCAGTGGGAACCAATGCGCTCTTTAGGATTTGCGAGTATAGCGGCTGGTTATACAGCTATAGGCACTCCTTTAGATCATCGTGCTGTAATCATCTATCTTGATAATACGACTGATAAAGACGTTACTCTGTCTTTTGATGGTGTGCATGATCACTTAAATCTGCCAACAGCAACATTTCGTCCTTACGAGATTAGCAGCAATAAGGTTTCTTCAGAAGGGTTCTTTGTCCCTTACGGTACCACTGTTTATGTAAAACAGAGTGCAGCAGGTGCCCCTGGTTCTGGATCTGTTTTTGTATCAGCCGTTTATGCTTCAACAGACAGCATCAAGGAGTAAGCAATGATACTTTCAAGAGTAATGGAAATAGATGAATGTAAGACCATGGGCTTTGCTTCGGTTGGCGCCGGCTATTTAGCTATCGGAACACCGTTAGAAAATACAGCTCGTGCTCTTCTTATTCAGAATGATACTGATGCAAAGATTTGGATAACCAACAATCCACTTATAGATAAAATACCGTTAGCAGCAGGTAAATCTATTATCTTAGATATTAGCAGCAATAAGCAATCAGATGAAGGTTTTGTAGCAGCTCGCGGTACTCAATGGTATGCAAAAGCGTATGCAGGTTTGCCAGGTTCTGGTGACATACATATCACTGCCATAACTGATATAGCAGATTAAGGAGAAACCGTGAGTCAAATTATACATAGTCCTAATGCCATTCCTGTGGGAACGATTACTACGCTGACAGGAAATTCTGGTGGAGCAGTTAGTGCTGATGGTCTTGGTAACATAAATATCGAAGGTGGTGACAATACTACTGTTGTAGGTACACCACTTACCAATACTCTTACTGTTAATTTGGATAAATCTATAGCGCAGCCAGATACTAATGCTACGGGTACTGAGGGGTTATATTCCCTTGGTGGCAATAGATTTATGCATAACTATGGTACTAGCAACACCTTTCTTGGTGAAGATGCTGGTAACCTAACGCTGACAACTGCTGACGATAACGTCGGAATAGGAAAAACTTCACTTTTTTCTTTAAGTACTGGCAATACGAACACGGCAGTTGGATATTCAAGTTTGCTGCAAACAAGTTCAGCTAATTCCTCAACTGCTGTTGGTTTTAGTGCTCTTCAAGGGGCAAATTCGAATGAAAATACCGCTGTTGGTTTTGCTTCTTCAATGTCATTAGTAACAGGTACTAATAACAGTACGTTTGGTTATAATTCTGGCTTTAATTATATTGGTGCTGAATCGCGCAATATTCTTATTGGATCTGATGTTCTTGGTGTTGCTGGCGAATCTAATATTACCCGTATAGGCGCTTCTCAAAACAAATGCTTTATAGATGGTATTACAGGCATTACACCAGCAGCAATTGGTGATGTAACTATAATAGATGCTAACGATCAACTTGGTACGATTGCTCATGGAACTGATGGTCAGGTATTAGTAGCATCGACCTTAGGCAACCCAGCCTTTGCTACATTAACTTCATCAGGTAGTACGATTACCTTTACTCCTGGTGTTAATACACTAAACCTAGAAGCAGGTTCAGCAGTTCCTGTATCCTTTCTTACTGATGATACTAATAGTGCAGTCCCTGCATTAGGAGTTCTTTCGGTTGCAGGCGGTACCAACACAGGAAGTACATCAGCTGGATCTACGGTAACCATTAATCTTGATGCTGATTTAACAGATATAAATAGTATCACTACTTCAACAGGCGGTTCTTTAAGAACAGGTACAACTGCTGCAGATACAACGTTGCTACAAGCCTATGATGTTGATGGTATTACGTATAAGACTTTTGCTACATTAACAGCAAATAATACACCTACCATGGATTTAGATACTGATGTAACTATTGGTACTAATTACATTTATAGAGCAACTGGTACAGATATTCCTGTTACTGATGGCGGTACAGGTGCAAGTACCCTTGCTGCTCACGGCATACTTATTGGCCAAGGTACCTCTGCTATAACATCGCAGACACTTACTGATGGACAACTCTTAATTGGTAAGACAGGAGCATTTGATCCTGTTGCTGCAACACTTAATGCTGGCAGTGGTATATCGATTACTCCTGGAGCAGGAAGTATTACTATAGCTGCTACTGGTATGGATTTCTCGTGGTCTACCGTTACGGTAGATACTTCACTTGTGGTAAATGCTGGCGTATTTGCTGATAAAGCAGGCCTACTTACCCTCACGCTTCCTGCAACTGCTGCAAAAGGCGATGTACTTAAAGTCATAGGTTTAAATACTGATGTTGGATGGCGCATTTCTCAGAATGCCAACCAGCAGATACATATGGGTTCATTAAGCACTACAGTAGGCGTTGGTGGTTACATAGAATCTACGCAGAAATATGATGCCATAGAGTTGGTATGTGCAGTAGCTGGTGCATCAACAATCTGGATACGTCAATCCATGGCTGGCAATCTTACAATTGTATAGGAGAGGTAATGGCACAGATAAATGAATTAAACAACAAGACTTCTACTTTAACGGTAGATAATGCACTGACAGTAACAGCTGGTGGCGCTACCATAACAGGAGCATCAACAATCAATGGTGGTGCTGTAAATATTGGTACTGATAATGCTGCAAATGCAATAAATATTGGTACTGGAGGAACAGCAAGAACAATACTTATTGGATCATCACCAGCGGATCACAATCTAACAGTAGGTTCTAGTAATGGAGCAGCTACCTCAACATTTCAATGTGGATCAGGTCAACTTACATTAAGATCTATAAATGGACCTTTTTATCTACTTTCAAATGGTGGATCTATGCAGATGTATAGCGGAACTGGTTCTATAAGAATTTCTGACGATGCAGCAGCAACTACCGTTAAACTTGGAACAGGCGCGGGATCAAAAGTAGTAACTGTAGGCTCGACCAATACAACTTCAAGTCTTGCTTTAAAGTACGGAACTGCCGATTTCACCATTGCGAGCGCTACCGGAACTACAATGAGCATCTTGGATACCGGTGAAATGACGATGCCTTTGCAGCCTGCATTTTTTGCTCTTTTAGTTACCGATGATGCGAATATATCTGGAGCTGGAACTATTTATAATGTGGGTACGAATGTTGCGTTTACAGAAGTTTATGATGTTAATTCTGATTTTGCTACAACAGGTATTTTTACAGCTCCTGTAACAGGAAAATACCATTTTACCGGAACAATTTCTTTAGTTGGTTGCACAATCGCAAGTTCTATACTTTTGAAATTATTAACATCAAATCGAGGATATAGTTATTACAATTTTAGGGCAGCTTCAAACCTAAACTACTATCAATCTTTTAGTACGATTGCAGATTTAGATGCTGGTGACACAGCAAAAATACAGATTACTGTTAACGGAGAAGCCGCTGATACTGTAGATATAGATGGTGAAGCAAATCCTGTTACTTATTTTGGTGGTTATTTAGTTTGTTAACTATTGGGAGATTCTCATGAAGATATATTTAAACGATTTTGAAGTATTAGAACTTACGACTACACAACTTGATGTAATAGCAAACGATATCCCAGTTACTGAGCTTGAAGAAGATCTTAAAAGACGTTTGGCCTATATTGTTCAATCAAAATACGATTCCTGTTATAAGCGTCTCTTTGACGAATGGTTTCCTAAACTGGCAGCACGTGGCATAGCCTCTATTCCAGCGGATAAAGATGCGTTTGCGAACTTGGTTTTTGAGCAGCCGGATTATTTAGATAGAAGTGCACGAGATGCGCAATCGCAACCTGTAGGAGAGTAAGATGGCAGATACACGAAAAAGAAAGAATCAGGGTCTTAACGGTCTTAATCCTCTTTCCTATCTCGGTCAAAATACTGTCTATGCTCCTGACACGAACATATATGACCGTGACCCAACTATAAACGATGCTGGCTTAGCTATAAATGATCTATGGACTAATACGCTTACAGAGCAAGCTTTTATCTTAGTTAAACGAGAAATAGGCAATAATGTATGGTTGCCTATTAGTGGTGCAGGTGTAGCAGAACTTTCTACTCTTAAGGATACTGTTGGTACTGCAGTATTTCCTGCTGTTGATGGGTCTATCTCTATCAAAGGCGGTGAATTAATAGATGTTACTGCTAGTGCCAATACTCTTACAGTAGATATGCAACGTGGTCTTTTAAATGGACAGATTCCTATAACTGCTATGGGTGGAGCTACTCAATACGCTAGTATTTCACCTGGTGCAAATATAGTCGTAACTCCTGGTCCAAACTCATTAACTATCTCAGCAGCTGGTGGTGGTGCAGGAGATCTTACTGCTGTAGCCAACGTAGACACGGCAACTTCAGTAGCTGGATCTATGAATATTCTTGGAGCTGCTCCTATAGTAACTACTGGTAATTTAGGTACGACTCTTACTATTTCTAGTAATGGTACATTAGCTACTACATATGCTACAGGGACAGGAAATGCTATACCTGCAGCTGGTGTATTAACTGTTGCTGGAACAGCTAATAAAATAGTTACTACTGGTGCAGGATCTACAGTAACTCTTACAACTGGTGCATCGGTTCCTACTTCATTTCCTAGTGATGCTGGTACTGCTACTCCCGCAGCAGGAGTATTAACAGTTCATGGTGGTCAGAATATAGGGACTACAGCAGCTGGTAGTACCGTTACGGTAAATTTAGATAATACATATCAAGTAGCGGTAGCACCGGCAAGTCTAGAAATAGGAACTGTTGATAATACGCAAAAACTTGGTTCAATCTCCATTGCTGCATTAAAAGTGCTGTTAGGATTACCCTGACCATTTAATTGTAAAAATAGTTTGTGGTTATAAAAGTATCTATGTACTTACTGATACAGGAGCTGTTTACGCAGCAGGCGATAATACCTATGGCCAACTGGGTGATGGAACCACTACAAATAGAACTGTATTAACACCAATGATAAATGCTGGTGCTTCTGGTTGTACTGATATAGCCGCTTGTAAGCATATTATACCTCCTGATGAGTCTCCACATGTTGTTGTTCTTAAGGGAGATGCTGTTTATGCCTGTGGAAGTAATGACTATGGACAACTTGGTGATAATACTACTATTGAACGTCATGAATTAACTGCAATGGTTGGGCAAGGAACATCTGGTGTCTCAAAAATATCTGTCGGTCTTACAACTTCACATGTTATAAAAAGTGGTGTTCTCTATAGCACTGGTGCTAATGGTAGAGGACAATTAGGACTTGGTGGAATTGGAGGATCAGTAAGTGTATTAACAGCAGCAATACTTGAAGGATCCTCTGGAGTAACTGATGTTTCTGGTGGACGATTATTTACAGTAATACTTAAGACAGATGCTGTTTATGCTGCTGGGCAAAATCTCTTTGGTGCTCTAGGTAATAATGATACAGGAACAACTAAATCAATTTTCGTTCCTATGGTAGGTGCTGGTACATCGGGATACACTGCTATTTCGGCAGGAAAATATCATTCTGTTGTTTTAAAAACTAATGCTGTTTATTGCACTGGTCATAATGCCTTTGGTCAACTTGGTGATAATACGACAACAAATCGAGCAGTATTAACTGCAATGGTAGGTCAGGGAACATCTGGTTGTAATTCTATCGATGCGGGAGAACATGAAACTATTGTTCTAAAAACTGCATCAGCTTATGCTTGTGGTGATAATACTTATGGTCAACTAGGCGATAATACTACTACTCAACGTAATGTATTAACAGCAATGACATCAAATGGAAGTACTTTTGTTACTCAAGTTGCCTCTGGATACGATATAGCGGCCTGCCTTAGGGGTTACAAGTGCTTTTCTACTGGATTAAATGATGTTGGACAAATAGCTGATGGTACTACTACTAATAGAGATGAAGTAACAGAAGGTATTTTTTAGTTATTAGGAGTAAAAATGAACATCTATACCTCTACTATTATCATTGCAGTTCTTATTACTTCTCTAGCGGTTA
>Ga0172381_10002487_pt1 | contig 20318 bp, 18 predicted proteins | sample Leawel6488metaG_FD_119754 | JGI IMG/M metagenome (GOLD analysis project Ga0172381, IMG submission 119754) | Leachate microbial communities from a municipal landfill in Southern Ontario, Canada - Leachate well 64-88 metaG | ecosystem: Engineered > Solid waste > Landfill > Unclassified | place...
CCTGACGACACCGGCCTGGCCTGGCGCAGACTCAGGCGCCGTGCCAGCATCAGGGCGCCCACGCCCAGCTCATTCAAGCCGGGTACAGCCCCAAGCCGTGGCTGTACCCGGCCTGGGGCGACCACATCACACCCGGCAGCAGCACCGCCAGCGGGAAACATCGCGTCACCAGCGCCGAGGCGGGCGCATACAACACCGCTGCCGTGGCCGCGGTCAATCCAGCGGCCCACCGGGTAGGCCATCAGCCCTTCGGCCAGCAAGCCCAGGCTGAACGCCAGCGAGACCTGAGCGCGGCTCAATCAGTCAGGAAAACAGGTCAAAGACACTGCCTCAGCGGATACGCTGCGCCAGCGACAGGCGCAGCACAAAAGAGGCATCAAAACGCGTGGATGACATGGCCTACGAAGTGCGCAAGGCCCGCCGGTACTGCATGGCCTCGGCCACATGCGTGACCTGGGTGCTGTGGGCGCCCGCCAGGTCGGCAATGGTGCGCGCCACCTTGAGGGCACGGTGCGTGCTGCGCGCCGACCAGCCCAGGCGCGTGGCCGCCACGTTGAGGAATTTGGCGGCCGCCTCGTCCAGCAGCAAATGCTGCTCCAGCGCCTGCCCCTGCAATGCCTGGTTGGCCACGCCCTGGCGCGCCACCGAACGCGCGCGGGCTGCAGTGCAACGCGCGCGGATGTCGGCACTTGGCTCGCCGCCTGGCGCCTGCAACAGTTCGCTGCTGACTACCGCGGGCACGTCCACATGCAGGTCGATGCGGTCAATCAACGGGCCGCTGAGCTTGCCCTGGTAACGCGCCACCTGGTCGGGTGTGCAGCGGCAGTTCTTTTGGGCGGAACCCAGATAACCGCAGGGACAGGGGTTCATGGCCGCAATCAGCTGGAACTGCGCCGGAAAATCAGCGCGCCGTGCCGCCCGCGAGATGGTGATGCGCCCGGTCTCCAGCGGCTCGCGCAGGGCCTCCAGCGCGGCGCGGGAAAACTCGGGAAATTCGTCCAGGAACAACACGCCATGGTGCGCCAGCGAGATCTCGCCGGGGCGCGGCGGCGAGCCGCCACCCACCAGCGCCACCGCACTGGCGGTGTGGTGCGGGTGGCAGGTGGGCCGCTGCCCCCACTGCGCCAGCGCAAAACGCCCACCGAGGCTGGCAATGGCTGCGCTTTGCAAAGCCTCGTCGGTGCTCATGGGCGGCAGCAGGCCGGCAAAACGCTGCGCCAGCATCGACTTGCCCGAGCCGGGCGGCCCGGTCAGCAACAGGCTGTGGCCACCGGCGGCCGCAATCTCGAGTGCACGTTTGGCCCCCAGTTGGCCCTTGACATCGGCCATGTCGGGGTAATGCGCCTCTTGCATCTGCGCTGCAGCGCCGACCCGGCTCCAGCCGCTGGCGGGCTCTGCAGCGGGCGCATCCACCTCTTGCGGCAGGAAGTGCTGCACCACATCCAGCAAATGCTGCGCCCGATAGACCTGCGCGTCAGGCACCAGCGCGGCCTCTTCGGCGCTGCCGGGCGGCAACACGAGCCGGGTCACCACATGGCTGGCGTGCAGCGCCAGGCTCATCGCCAGCGCGCCACGCACCGCGCGCAGTTCGCCCGACAGCGACAACTCGCCGGCAAATTCGTAGCCCGCCAGCTTGCGGGCGTCAATCTGGCCGCTGGCCGCCAAAATGCCCAGTGCGATCGGCAAGTCAAAACGCCCGGAGTCCTTGGGCAGGTCGGCCGGCGCTAAATTAACGGTGATTTTTTTGTTGCCAGGAAATTCGAGCCCTGAATTTTGCAGCGCCGAGCGCACCCGTTCACGCGCCTCCTTGACCTCCACGTCGGCCAGGCCCACCAGCGTGAAGCTGGGCAAGCCGTTGGCCAGATGCACCTCGACCGTGACCGACGCAGCCTCCAGCCCCAGCAAAGCCCGGCTTTGCACCAAAGACAAACTCATGGAATGACCTCGCTTTAAAAAGTGCGTTTCTCAGCGCATGACGGGCAAGTTTGCACTTTTTCGGTGCAAACTGTTTTTTTATACAGATATCTTAGCGCAAGGCGTCGGCCGCATGGCGACCGGCCTGATTTACCGGCTGCAAATAACTCTGGCATGAACCCTGCTTACCAAGCCTGTCCATTTAACCGTTGGAGGGCTTATGAAGCTTCAACCCCCTGGCCTCCATGACATTTACCTATCCAAGGAGTCTGCATGAAACTTGTTACCGCCATCATCAAACCCTTCAAGCTCGATGAGGTGCGCGAAGCGCTCTCCGGCATCGGCGTGCAGGGCATCACCGTGACCGAAGTCAAGGGCTTTGGTCGGCAAAAGGGGCACACCGAACTCTACCGCGGCGCGGAGTATGTGGTTGATTTTTTGCCCAAAGTCAAAATTGAAGCCGCCGTGGCCGACGAGTTGGTCGAAAGTGTGATCGAGACCATCGAAGGCGCAGCCCGCACCGGCAAGATCGGCGACGGCAAGATTTTTGTCACGGCCATTGAGCAGGTCATCCGCATTCGCACCGGTGAAACCGGGGTTGAGGCATTGTGAGACCTCGCGGGACAGACCGCAGCGACGCGCAGCGCGCCAGCTCTGTCCTCAATTGATTAAATTTCTATGAGATCACCAACATGAAAAAACTATTCGCCTCCCTTACCTTGGGTTTGAGCCTGTTGCTTGGCAGCACCGCCATGGCACAAACCCCCGCAGCGGCGGCCGCGTCTGAAGCGGCCCCCATGGCAGCCATGACCGAGGCCAAACCAGCGGAAGCCCCCGCGGCCGCACCTGCAATGGCGCCCGCCGCACCTGCGGTCGCCGAAGCGGCGCCGGCCCCGGTGCCCAACAAGGGCGACACCGCCTGGATGATGGTCTCCACCCTGCTGGTCATTTTGATGACGGTACCCGGCCTGGCGCTGTTCTATGGTGGCCTGGTGCGCTCCAAGAACATGCTGTCGGTGCTGATGCAGGTCATGGTCACCTTCTCGCTGATCGTGGTGCTGTGGTTCATCTACGGCTACAGCCTGGCGTTCACCGAAGGCAACGCCTTCTTTGGCGGCTTTGACCGTCTCTTCATGGCCGGGGTCTGGGACAACGCTGCGGGCACTTTTGCCAATGGCGCCACCTTCAGCAAGGGCGTGGTCATTCCCGAGATTGTGTTTGCCGCTTTCCAGGCGACCTTTGCCGGCATCACCGGCGCGCTGATCGTGGGTGCCTTTGCCGAGCGCATGAAGTTTTCAGCCGTGCTGATGTTCATGGCGCTGTGGTTCACTTTCAGCTACGCCCCGATTGCCCACATGGTGTGGTTCTGGATGGGCCCTGACGCCTACACCGCCGCCGACCTGGTGGACGGCCTCAATGCCAAGGCCGGTTACCTCTGGCAGTCTGGCGCGCTCGACTTTGCCGGCGGCACCGTGGTGCACATCAACGCCGCTGTGGCGGGCCTGATCGGCGCCTACATGGTGGGCAAGCGCATCGGCTACGGCAAGGAATCGATGGCCCCGCACAACCTGACCCTGACCATGGCGGGCGCATCGCTGCTGTGGGTGGGCTGGTTTGGTTTCAACGCCGGCTCTGCGCTGGAAGCCAACGGCTTTGCCGCGCTGGCCTTCATCAACACCTTTGGCGCCACGGCCGCCGCTGTGCTGGCCTGGTGCATTGGCGAGACGCTGATGCGTGGCAAGGCGTCCATGCTGGGTGCGGCATCCGGTTGTGTCGCGGGTCTGGTGGCGATCACCCCGGCCGCCGGCAACGTCGGCATCGGCGGCGCGCTGATCATCGGTTTCCTGGCGGGCTTCGCCGGTCTGTGGGGCGTGAATGGCCTGAAGAAACTGCTCGGCGCTGACGATTCGCTCGACGTCTTTGGCGTACACGGTGTCTGCGGCATCCTGGGTGCCATCCTGACCGGTGTCTTCAACAGCCCGGCCCTGGGCGGCCCCGGCTATGTGGCCGACTGGGTCACCGCGTCCATGGTGACGGCTGGCGACTTCTCGATCGCATCGCAAGTCTGGATTCAGACCAAGGCGGTGCTGACCACCGTGATCTGGTCTGGCGTGGTGTCATTCATTGCCTTCAAGATTGTTGACCTGACGATTGGTCTGCGCGTCTCTGAAGAGCATGAGCGCGAAGGTCTGGATGTCACATCGCACGGCGAGTCGGCTTACAGCCGGTAATCAGGGAGGGGGCTGCAGGCATCAAGGGCCTGCAGCCAGAAAATCAGTATTTCCTTGAGCTATGAAACCCACCCGGCTTCGGCTGCGGTGGGTTTTTTTTCTTCTACCATCGGGCAAAACAAGCACAATAACCACCATGATCCCCAACCCCGCCTACGCGCCAGAAGCCTGGCAAACCGTCACTTCGCACCTGGCCGCCCTGGGCGAATCGCCGTTTTGGCACCCGCATGAGCAACTGCTGTACTGGGTGGACATTTCGGGCAAGCAGATTCTGCGCGCCAACATTGACATGGGCACGGTCGAGGCCTGGGACCTGCCCGGCGAGCCCGGCTGCATGGCCCCGGCGGCCAGCGGCGGCCTGGTGATGGCGCTGCGCCACGGTGTCTTTCGGGCGCGCACCTGGGGTGGGCCGCTGCAGCTTCTGGCGAGGCTCGACTACGACGCCAGCCACATGCGCGCCAACGACGGCAAGTGCGATGCGCTGGGGCGCCTCTGGGTGGGCACCATCGACGAGACCCGCAAGCTCAACAACGCGGGGCTTTATTGCATCGACGCCCGGGACCTGGCCCGAACCGGCGCAGCGCAAGTACGCTGCATGATCAACCCGGCCGAGCTGCCCGCCACCACCGCCAACGGCCTGGCCTGGAGCCCCGACAACCAAACCCTGTATTGGGCCGACACCCCCAGCCACACGGTGTGGGCCTGGGACCATGACCAGAACAGCAACAGCTTGCGCGCCCGGCGCGTTTTTGCCAGCTTCAAGACCCAGCCCGAGGGCTGGTCGTCAAATGGACTTGATGCCGGCAACGGCGGCTACCGGGGCCGCCCCGACGGCGCCGCCGTCGATGTGCAGGGCAACTACTGGGTGGCCCTGTTCGAGGGCCGCCGGGTGTGCCAGTTGGCGCCCGACGGCAGCCTGCTGGCCGAATTTGCCGTGCCGCTGCAATGCCCGACCATGCCGTGTTTTGGTGGCGAAGACCTCAAAACCCTGTACCTCACCAGCGCCCGGCACCACCGCAGCGCCGCAGAACTGGCGGCATTTCCGCTGTCCGGCAGCGTGTTGTCGATGCGGGTCGAGGTGGCGGGCTTGCCGGTCAACTTTTTCCAGGACTGAAGGCCATGCGATTTGTCAAATCTGGCGCAACTAAAAATCCACATGCACGCTCGTTTTACTTGTGACAGACTAAACTCACTGTTTCAGTTTTCAGTTACCACTTTTCAGGAGAACCATCATGGCAGACACTGTTCAACACAGCAAAGACAAACTTATGGACGATCTGCATCAGGGCATCGCCGATGCAGAAGAGTTGCTGAAACTCACCGCCAACCACGCCGGTGAAGGCACGGCCCAATTGCGTGAGCGCGTGCGCGACCGCATGAGCAAGGCCCGGGTCGAATTGCAACATCTGCAACAGGCCACGGTAGAAAAGGCCAAAGCCGCAGGCCACGCCACCGACGTGTTTGTCCACGAGAACCCCTGGAAATCCATCGGTGTGGCAGCAGGCGTGGGCTTGGTGGTTGGCTTGTTGATCAGCCGCCGCTAAGCCCATGGCGGGCGCCGGTTCCGGCCTGTTTGGTCAGTTGCAGCACTCCTTGGGCTCGGCACTTGAGCTTGCGCAGGTTCGCCTTGCCCTGCTGGGCACCGAGCTCGGGCTGGAAAAGCAGCGTCTGGCCGCAGGGCTGCTCTGGGGCGCGGCAGCTTTTATCAGCCTGACCGTGGCCCTGGTGCTGTTATGCGGCTTTGTGATTTTGCTGCTGTGGGACGGCTACCGCCTGGCCGCCGTGGGCGTGCTGGCCTTGCTGTTTGGCGGGGCGGGCGGGCTCTTGTTGCGCGCCGCGCAGCGCAGGCTGGGCGTTGGTTCCAAGCTGTTTGAGGCCAGCCTGGCCGAGTTGGCCCGTGACCGCGCCAGCGTGACTTCAAGCGTGCCGAATGACTCCCCATGAGCTGCAACAGCGCCAGCAGCGCCTGCTGATTCGCAGTACCGAGCTGCGGCTGCAGCTGCGCAGTGACATGCAGGGCCTGCAACGCCCGGCTGCCCTGGCTGACCAGCTTGGGGCAGGTCTGGCCTGGCTTTACCAACACCCGCAGTGGCCCGCCGGCGTGCTGGCCTTGCTGCTGATCCTCAAACCCCGGCGGGCGCTGGCCTGGACTGGCAAACTCTGGTGGCTCTGGAAATCGGCCCGTCGGCTGCGTCGCTGGCGTGAAAACCTGCGGGCATAACCGCATAACCGAATTCCCGGATGGCGCTTGGCGTTGGTCATTGCAAGCCCCGACCCGCAATCCAAGACTTCCTCGATCCCGGATCGGCTCCGGGATGACGAGTCAGGCAGCACAATTTTTCGAACACGCCGTGTTCAAAAAATTCAATGCCTTCCTCATGGCTGGTGTTCTACCATCGGGCCAGTCGCCTCACCTGTGAACCCCCATGGACACCGCCCTGCAACACCTCACTGACCAGATCAACACCGCTGCCGCGCAGCGCACCCCCTTGCGCATTCGCGGTGGCGGCAGCAAAGACTTTTACGGCGAAGCGCCGCAGGGTGAACTGCTCGACACCAAGGCTTACCACGGCATCGTGAGTTACGAGCCGAGCGAACTGGTGGTCACGGTGCGCGCCGGCACCCCCCTGGCCGAGCTCGAAGCCGCCTTGGCTGAAAAGGGTCAATGTCTGGCGTTCGAGCCCCCCCGCTTTGGCAGCGTCAACGGCACTTGCGGCGGCATGGTGGCGGCGGGCCTGAGCGGCCCGGCGCGCGCCGGTGTGGGTGGCGTGCGCGACTATGTGCTGGGTGTGCAGCTCATCAACGGCCGCGGCGAACAGCTCACTTTTGGCGGCCAGGTCATGAAAAACGTGGCCGGCTACGACGTCTCGCGTCTGATGGTGGGGGCCATGGGCACACTCGGGCTGCTCACCGAGATCTCGCTCAAGGTACTGCCGGTGGCGCCGGCCGAGGCCACGCTGGTGTTTGAGCTCGACCAGGCCAGCGCGCTGGCGCAATTGCACCGCTGGGGCGCGCAGCCGCTGCCGCTCAACGCCAGTTGCTGGGTGTGCGACGACACCGCCCCCAACGCGCCAGAACTGTTGTTTGTGCGCCTGCGCGGCGCCATCGCGGCGGTTGAATCCGCCTGTACAAAAATGCTGGCCGAGGTGCCCGGCCGCCGCATGGACAACACCCAGGCCGGGCCAGATTGGAGCGCGTGCCGCGACCTGAAATTGCCCTTCTTTACTGCAGTGAGCCCTGAACCCATGGCCCTGTGGCGCCTGAGTCTGCCGCCAACTGCCCCGGTGCTGGACCTGCCTTGGCCGCAGCTGGTCGAGTGGCATGGCGGCCAGCGCTGGCTGCGGGCTCCCGAGTCGGCACGGGAACCACTGCGCCAGGCTGCCAGTGCGGTGGGCGGCTCAGCCAGCCTTTTCATGGCTGCCAGTGATGCCGCCACGACCGCCAAAAACGGCTTCGCCCCGTTGACACCCGCCGTCGAACAAATCCACCGCCGCCTGAAAGCCGAGTTTGACCCGGCAGGCATTCTTAATCCGGGTCGCATGTACGCCGGCATCTAAGCACTTCAAGCCCATGCAAACCCAACTCGCTCCCCACTACCAGGGCACGCCCGATGGCCAGGCGGCCGAAGCCATTTTGCGCAAGTGCGTGCACTGCGGTTTTTGCACCGCCACCTGCCCGACCTACCAGCTGCTCGGTGACGAGCTCGACGGCCCGCGCGGGCGCATTTACCTGATGAAGCAGGTGCTGGAAGGCGCGGTGCCCACGCGCAAGACGCAAGCGCATCTGGACCGCTGCCTGACCTGCCGCAACTGCGAAACCACCTGCCCCAGCGGCGTGCAATACGGCCATTTGCTCGACATCGGGCGCAAGCTGGTCGACGCCCAAGTGCCGCGCCCGGCAGGCGAGCGCGCGCTGCGCTGGGTCTTGAAGGAAGGCCTGCCATCGCCGCTGTTTGGCCCGGCCATGGCCGTCGGTCAACGGCTGCGGCCGCTGCTGCCCAAAGTCTTGCAAAACAAGGTCCCAGTCAGGCAGCCTGCGGGCGAAACCCCCACCCGCGAACTCAGCCGCAAGGTGCTGGTGCTGGAAGGCTGCGTGCAGCCCGCCATGAGCCCCAACATCAACAGCGCCACGGCCCGGGTCTTTGATGCCGCCGGCATCCAGTGCGTGGCGGCGGCCAAGGCCGGTTGCTGCGGCGCGGTCAAGTTTCACCTCAACGACCAGGACGGCGGCAAGGCCCAGATGCGCGCCAACATCGACGCCTGGTGGCCGCACATTGAAGCCGGCGTGGAGGGCATCGTCATCAACGCCTCGGGCTGCGGCGTCACCGTCAAGGACTACGGCCACATCCTGCATGACGACCCGCATTACGCCGCCAAGGCGCAGCGCGTCAGCGAACTCACCCGGGACGTCAGCGAATGGCTGCCCGAGCTGGTGGGCCAGCTCAAAAGCCGGGTGGCGGGCAGCGCCAGCCGCATCGCCTTTCACCCGCCGTGCTCGCTGCAACATGGCATGCAACTGCGCGGCGGCGTGGAGAAATACATGGGCGAGCTGGGCTTCAACGTCAAGACCACCGGCTGCGACGCCCACCTGTGCTGCGGCTCGGCGGGCACCTACAGCGTGCTCAACCCGACGATTTCCTACCAGCTGCGCGACCGCAAGCTCGGCAACCTGGCCACCACTTTTGGCGACCAGGCCCCCGAGCAGATCGTGTCAGCCAACATCGGCTGCATCAGCCACCTGCAAAGCGGCACCGACACGCCGGTGCGGCACTGGATAGAAGTGCTCGACGAAGCGCTGCAAAAATAAACCGCTCAGGCCCCCAGACGCTGGCGCAGCACGCGCACGGCGCTGGCGGGCGTGGTCAGTACGGGTAGACCCAGCGCCTGGCGCACCGCCGCTTCGGCGCGCGCCATGCTGAACTGGGCCAGTGCCATCACCTCGCAACCCTGCTGCTGCAGCCAGCGGGCGGCCTCCACCACCCGGGCGTCGTGGCCTGCGGTGTCACCCCGGTTGAGCGCTTCCATGGCGCCTTCGGCCAGCCGGGTCACCAGCGCCGTACCCGGCGGAAACTCGGCCGGCATGGAGATCAGCGTGGGCGCAAATGACGCAATCAGCCCGATCCGTTGGCCGCTTGCCACGGCTTCGGCCACCATGGCCTCGTTGGGCTTGAGCACCGGCATGTGGGGACGTCGCGCGGCCACGGCGTCAATGCACGGCCCGAAAGCCGAGCAGGTGAACAAAATGGCCTGGGCACCGGTACCCTCGGCATAAGACGCCAGCGCCTCGAAGCGCTGGTGCATGGCCGCATCGAGCCCGCGACCGCTGCGCGCCAGGTCGCTTGAGAGACTGTCGTCAAGCAAATTCATGCGTTCACAGTCGGGCCAGGCCCGCGCCATCTCGGCGTTGATCGGCGCCACCGAGTGCGCCAGCGCGTGGATCAGCGCGACGCGGGTCATGGCCCGGCCTTGCGGACGTGGGCGCGGGCGCGCTGCAAGGCAATGACCAGCAGCAGCAAGGCAAGGGCGGGCAGGAACATCCACTCCTTGGCGGGCCGATCAGCCGGCATTTCTGCCGAGACAATCTTGAAACCCTGCTCCATGCCGAGTTTTTCGGCGCGGCTGCCAAAACGCACCTGCGTGATCAACAAGGCATCGCCCTGCGCCATCACGGTGATGCCGGCACTGGCAAAACGTTCGCGCGCCGTGCCTTGCGGGCCCAGCGGCAGCAACACGCCCTTGCGGATGTCCTTGCCGTCGATATTGGTGCCCTCGATCCAGATCCGCTTGCCCGCATTGGCGGGTTGGGCTTCAATCAACTGGCTGATTTGGGCCGCGGGCACCTCGGTGTACGGCGGGTAAGCCATGTCCCACCAGTAACCCGGGCGGAACAGCGTGAAAGTGACCAGCAGCAGCGCGATGGTTTCATACCAGCGCGACTTGACCAGAAAATGGCCCTGCGTGGCCGCCGCAAACACCAGCATGGCCACGGTGGCGCTGACCACCGTCAGGATCAGGTGGAACGGTCCATCTATCCCGATCATCAGCAACTGGGTGTTGAAGATGAACAAAAAGGGCAGGATGGCCGTGCGCATGCTGTAGAAAAACGCCGTCACCCCGGCCTTGATCGGGTCGCAGCGCGCAATGGCCGCCGCGGCAAATGACGCCAGTCCCACCGGCGGCGTCACGTCGGCCATCAAACCAAAGTAAAAGACGAACAGGTGCACCGCGATCAGCGGCACGATCAGGCCGCTTTGCGCGCCCAGCTCCACCACCACCGGCGCCATCAGCGTGGAGACCACGATGTAATTGGCCGTGGTCGGCAGGCCCATGCCCAGGATCAGGCTGATGACCGCCACCAGCACCAGCATCAGCATCAGGTTGCCGCCCGACAGCAACTCGACAATCTCGGTCATGACCAGGCCGATGCCGGTGAGCGACACCGTGCCCACGATGATGCCGGCGGCCGCCGTGGCCACGCCAATGCCGATCATGTTGCGCGCGCCGGTGACCAGGCCGTCGATCAGGTCCAGTACCCCTTGGCGTGCCGCCAGGCCCAAATCACTGCGGCCACGGAACCAGGAAATGATGGGCTTTTGCGTCAGCATGACAAAAATCATGAACATCGTGGCCCAGAAAGCAGACAAGCCGGGCGACATTTGCTCGACCATCAGGCACCAGATCAACACCACCACGGCCAACAGGTAATGCAGGCCGGATTTGACGGTAGGCCCGGTCTCGGGCAGTTCAAACACCTGGGCGTTCGGGTCGTCGAGTTCCAGTTCGGGTTGGCGGGCGCCAAACCACAACAGGCCGACATAGGCCGCCAGCAGGCCCGCACCGATCACCCAGACGGCGTCGTCACCCATGACCGTCTTGATCCAGCCAATGCCCCAGTAGACCGCACCCGACAGCACGATGAAACCCGCCACCGTGAGGCCAAAAGACAAGAGGCGCGAACCCGCCGAGCCGAGATGGCGCCGTGGCAGTCCGACCATGTTGTTTTTCAGGGCCTCGATGTGGACGATGTAGAGCAGGGCAATGTAGGAAATGATGGCCGGCAGAAAAGCGTGCTTCATGACCTCGATGTAGGGAATGCCCACGTACTCCACCATCAGGAAAGCCGCCGCGCCCATTACCGGCGGCATCAGCTGGCCATTGACCGAGCTCGACACCTCGACCGCCGCCGCCTGGTCAGGGCGGTAGCCGACGCGCTTCATGAGCGGAATGGTGAAGGTGCCGGTGGTCACCACATTGGCAATGGATGAGCCCGAAATGATGCCGGTGGCCGCCGACGACAACACCGCCGCCTTGGCCGGGCCACCGCGCATGTGGCCGAGCAGGGCGAACGCCGATTTGATGAAGTAGTTGCCGGCACCGGCCTTGTCCAGCAAGGAGCCAAACAGCACAAACAGGAAAATGAAACTGCTGGAAACGCCCAAGGCCACACCAAACACGCCCTCGGTGGTGAGCCATTGGTGACTCATGGCACGGTTCAGCGAGAAGCCGCGGTGGGCAATCATGTCGGGCATGAAGGGGCCGCCAAAGGTGTAGCCCAGGAACACCAGCGCCACGATCACCATCGGCAAACCCAGCACCCGGCGGGTGGCCTCCAGCAGCAGCACGATGCCGACCAGACCGGTGTACACGTCCATGGCCGTCGGCTGCCCCGGACGCGTCGACAGTTCGCGGTAAAACACAAACAGGTAAACCGCACAAAACGTGCCGACGATGGCAAATATCCAGTCGGTCAGCGGCACGCGGTCGCTCGGCGAGCGCTTGAAAGCCGGGTAGGACATGAAGGACAGGAACACGGCAAAGCCGAGGTGGATGGCCCGTGTTTCGGTGTCGTTGAATACCAGCACGCCCAGGCTGAACGGCAGCGGCGAGGCAATCCACAACTGAAACAGCGACCAGGCCAGCGCCACCAGCAGCAGAAAACGTTTCATCAGCGGACCGGGACTGCGCGCGCCGGTGTCGTTGTCGGCGACGAACTTTTCGACATCAATCTCTGGCACGCTGCCGTTAGCCGTTGCTGATTTCATAAGAATTTCTTTATCAAAGTGGTTTGATCAACAAAAAAAGCTCTGACAGGTCAGAGCTTTTTTGCGGACGTGGTCCGAAGACGTTCAGCTGGGCCGGATTACATCCAGCCTTTTTCCTTGTAGTACTTCACGGCGCCGGGGTGCAAGGGGGCCGACAGGCCATCCTTGATCATGCTCTTGGGAGTCAGGCCGATGAAGGCGGGGTGCAATTTTTTGAACTCGTCAAAATTCTCGAACACGGCCTTGACCAACTCGTACACGGTGGCGTCAGGCACCTTGGCCGAGGTCACGAACGAGGCCAGCACGCCGTAGGTGCGGGTCGGGTTGGGATGGCCCGCATACAAGCCGCCAGGAATGTCGACCGCGGCGTAGTAGCTGTTGGCCTTGACCAGCTTGTCCACGGCCGGCCCGGTGATCGGCACCAGTCTGGCGCCGCAGGTGGTGATCGGGTCCTGGATGTTGGCGCTCGGATGTCCCACGCCGTAGAAGAAGGCATCGATCTTGTTGTCGCACAGGGCGGCACCGTGCTCGTCGGCCTTGAGTTCGGCAGCCAGACCGAAATCGGTGGTTTTCCAGCCCATGGCGGCCAGCAGTTCATCCATGGCGGCGCGGCTGCCGGAGCCGGGGTTGCCGACGTTCATGCGCTTGCCCTTGAGGTCTTCAAACTTGGTGATGTTGGCTTCTTTGCGGGCCAGCAGCGTGAAGGGCTCCGGGTGAATCGAGAACACCGAACGCAGGTCGGTGTGCTTGCCGTCTTTCTCGAACTGCTTGGCGCCGTTGTAGGCGTTGTACTGCACATCGGACTGGGACACGCCAAAGTCAAGCTCACCGGCCTTGATGGTGTTGATGTTCACCACCGAACCCCCGGTGGACTCCACCGAGCAGCGGTAGCCGTGCTTGGCGCGGTCTTTATTCACCAGGCGGCAGATGGCACCGCCGGCGGCGTAATACACACCCGTGACACCACCGGTGCCAATGGTCATGAATTTTTGCTGCGCCTGCACGCTGCTCACGGGAGCCATCAGGGCGGCGGTAGCTGCGATGGCACTGACAACCAGGGACAATTTTTTCATGGGATCTCCAACAATAAAAATTTTCGAACGGCCTAAACACTTTCTGTTTAAACAGTGTGACATCTTAGTTCAAAGACCGAATCCTCTTGATATTAAAAAGCAAAATAGCAACCCTGCTTTCTCATGCAAATAGCGCATATTCCGGTATCAGGCGGGCATGGACAAGTGGATGGCCTGCGCCAGCCGCGCCACGATCAGCGCCAGCTCGTCCTCGCTGGCAATGAACGGTGGCGCCAGCAAAATGTGGTCGCCGCAGCGCCCGTCCACTGTGCCGCCCATGGGGTAACACATCAGGCCCAGCGCCATGGCCTCGCGCTTGACGCGGGCGTGCAGTTTGAGCGCCGGGTCAAACCACTGGCGTGAGGCGCGGTCGGCCACCAGCTCCAGACCCCAGAACAAACCGCGGCCGCGGATGTCGCCCACATGCGGATGGTCGGCAAACGCCTGCTGCAGCAAGCCGCGCAGCGTCTGGCCGCGCGCCTGTACCTGCGCCACCAGGCCGTCGCGCGCTATGACCCGCTGCACGGCCAGCGCGGCCGCGCAGGCCACGGCATGGCCCAGGTAGGTGTGGCCGTGCTGAAACAGGCCGCTGCCAGCACGGAACACATCAACCAGTTTTTTCTGCGCCAGCACCGCACCAATCGGTTGGTAGCCGCCGCCGAGACCCTTGGCAATGGCCAGCAAATCAGGTACCACGCCCTCCTGTTCACAGGCGTGCAGCGTGCCGGTGCGGCCCATGCCGCACATCACCTCGTCCAGAATCAGCAAAATGCCGTGGCGGTCGCAAAGTTCCCGAATGCCCTTGAAGTAGCCCGGCACCGGCGGCAACACGCCGGCCGTGGCGCCGCCCACGGTTTCGGCGACAAAAGCCATGACGTTTCCCGGGCCCAGGCGCGCAAAGCTTTGTTCCAGTTCGGCCACCAGCCGCTGGCCGTAGGCTTCTGGCGTCTCGTCAGGCGCGCGGTCGCGGTACTCGTAGCAGGGCGCCACGTGGGCCACGTCGATGAGCAGCGGCTCGAACTGGGCGCGGCGCCAGGCATTGCCCCCCACCGCCAGCGCGCCCAGGGTGTTGCCGTGGTAGCTTTGCCGCCGCGCCACAAAATGGCGGCGTTGCGGCTGACCGATCTCGACAAAATACTGCCGCGCCATCTTGAGCGCCGCCTCCATCGCCTCCGAACCGCCACTGACAAAGTACACATGGCTCATGCCGGCCGGGGCCGACGCAATCAGCACATCGGCCAGTTCCTCGGCCACTTCGGTCGTGAAGAAACTGGTGTGGGCGTAGGCCAGCCGGTCAATCTGGGCGTGCATGGCCGCCAGCACCTCGGGGTGACCGTGGCCCAGGCAGGACACGGCAGCACCGCCGCAGGCATCCAGGTAGGTCTTGCCGCTGGCATCGGTCAGGGTGATGCCCCGGCCCGACACCGCCAACGGCAACTGGTGCTGCAACTGGCGGTGAAAGACATGGGTGGTGTCGGGATGAACCGCCGTGGCGGGGGGGATGGGGCTGCCGATGTTCATGGTGATGCGCAATGACGATGCAATGGGGGGAGGCGTGGGCGTGAGGGCCAAATTGAGGGTGCCTGAAGCAGACAGATTATTCGTATAGTATAAAAACCTTGGCGTCATGTCCAGGGCGATTTTTCTCAACATGAGACCAGCCCACGCATAATTCACACATGAATACCTTACCCCCCCTGCCTTGTTACCTCAACGGTGCGTTCACCCTGCTGCCCGATGCCAGGATCAGCGTGATGGACCGCGGCTTCATTTTTGGCGACGGCGTCTATGAAGTGGTGCCGGCCTATGGCGGTCAGATGTTCCGCTTTGCCCAGCACATGGCGCGACTTGACCGCAGCCTGGGCGAGTTGCGCATCGCCAACCCGCTGACGCACGCCCAATGGGCCGAGGTTGCGCAGCAATTGATGGTCACGTTTGCCGCCTCACAAGGCGTTGACGTCCATGATCTTGACCAGTTGATCTACATCCAGGTCACGCGCGGTGTGGCCATGCGCGACCACGTCATGCCCACCGACATCACGCCCACCGTGTTTGTCATGACCAACACCATGAAGCTGCCCACCGAGGCGCAGCGCAGCCAGGGCGTGGCCTGCGTCACGGCCGACGACTTCCGCTGGGAAAAGGCCCACATCAAGAGCACCAGCCTGCTGGGTGCGGTGTTTGCGCGCCAGATCAGCTTTGATGCCGACGCCCTGGAAACCGTGATGTTCCGTGACGGCTTTTTGAGCGAAGCCGCCGCCAGCAACGTCTGGGTCGTGAAGGGTGGCAAGGTGCTGGGCACGCCCAAGGACAACTTGGTGCTCGAAGGCATTCGTTACGGCCTGATCGAAGAGATCTGCCGCGCCCGCGGCATCCCGTTCGAGTTGCGCCGCATCAGCCGCGAAGAAGTCATGCACGCCGACGAGTTGCTGCTGTCATCGGCCACCAAGGAAGTGCTGCCGGTGACCCTGCTGGACGGTCAAGCGGTCGGCTCCGGCCGACCCGGCCCGGTCTATGCCCACTTGATCGCGGGTTACGGCGAGGCCAAGGCGCAGTCCAGACAGCCATGAGCCGCCCGGCCACCGCCATGCTGCTGGCCGCTGGCCGGGGCGAACGCATGCGCCCGCTCACCGACAGCTGCCCCAAGCCCCTGCTGAAAGTGCGGGGCAAGCCGCTGCTGCAATGGCAGCTGGAGGCACTGCAGCGCGGCGGCTGCAAGCAGGTGCTGATCAACACCGACTGGCTGGCCGAGCAGATCGTGCAAGCAGCCCAACCGCCCGGCCTGGCCATGCACTACTCGCACGAAGGCCATGACTTCGGCGGTGCGCTGGAAACCGCCGGCGGCATTGCACGCGCCTTGCCGCTGCTCGACGAGGTGTTCTGGGTGCTGGCGGCCGATGTGTTCACCCCCGGCTTTGAATTCAGCCAGTCAACGCTTGAACGCTTTACCGCCAGCGGCCAGTTGGCGCACCTGTGGCTGGTGCCCAACCCGGCGCACAACCCGGGCGGCGACTTCGGCCTGCAAGCCGTATCAGAAGGCCCGGCACTGGCGCTCAACCTGGCCAAAGACGACCCGCGCCCGCGCCATACCTTTTCCACCATCGGCCTGTACCGGCGCGCGCTGTTCGAGGCGCCGTGGTGCGACATCGCTGCCGGCAACCCGCAGGGCATCAAGGCCGCGCTGGCCCCCCTGCTGCGCCGTGCCATGGACAGTCACCAGGTCTCTGCCGAGCTGTACCCCGGACCGTGGACTGATGTCGGCACGCCCCAGCGGCTGGCCGAACTCAACGCATGATCCGGGCGGCCCATTTGCAGCCGAGCTTGCCATTGCTTCAATTTCCATAAGGAACATGCCATGAATCCCTCTTCCGTTTACGCCCGGCGCCGTGCCCTTCTGGCCCAAAAAATTGGCGCGAACGGCATTGCCGTCATCCCGACCGCACCCGAGCAGCAACGCAACCGCGACAGCGACTTTCCGTACCGCGCTGACAGCTATTTTTATTACCTGACGGGTTTTACCGAGCCCAAGGCCTGGCTGGTGGTGACCGGTGACGGCCGCAGCACGCTGTTTTGCCAGCCCAAGGACCTGGAGCGCGAAATCTGGGATGGCTACCGGCTCGGCCCTGCGGCCGCCCCGGCCCAACTGGCGCTGGAGGCGGCTTATTCGGTGGCCGAACTGGATGCCCAATTGCCCGCCCTGATCGACGGCCGTGATGCCGTCTGGTACCCGTTTGCCACCCACCATGGGCTGGAGACGCGCATCGACGGCTGGCTTGGGGGCCTGCGCGCCCGCGTGCGTTTTGGTGCGCTGTGTCCGAAAACCCAGCACGACCTGTGCGGCGTGCTCGATGAAATGCGCTTGGTGAAGGATGCGTATGAGCAGGCCACCATGCACCGCGCCGGGCAGATCAGTGCCAGCGCCCACATGCGCGCCATGCAAGTGGCTGCCAACATGCTGCGCGCCGGGCAGGAGGTGCGCGAATACCATCTGGAAGCCGAACTGCTGCACGAGTTTCGCCGCCACGGTTCGCAGTTTCCGGCCTACGGCTCGATCGTGGCGGCCGGTGCCAACGCCTGCGTGCTGCATTACCGCGCCGACCGCGGCCTGGTGCGCGACGGCGAGCTGGTGCTGATCGATGCCGCCTGCGAGCTCGACGGTTATGCCAGCGACATCACCCGCACCTTCCCCGCCAATGGCAAATTTACCGGGCCGCAACGCACGCTGTACGAACTGGTGCTGGCCGCGCAGGAAGCCGCCATTGCCGCCACCAAGGCGGGCGCACGCTTCACCGACCCGCACGACGCGGCGGTCAAAGTGCTGGCGCAAGGCATGCTCGATGTCGGCCTGCTCGACAAAAATAAGGTCGGCAGCCTGGACGACGTGATCGAAAAGCGGGCCTACTTCCAGTTTTACATGCACCGCACCGGCCACTGGATCGGCATGGACGTGCACGACTGCGGCGACTACACCGAACCCGGTGAAATCGGCCAGGTCAGCACGCGCCAGGACGCCCTGACCGGCGACACCATCAAGGACCGCCCGGCGCGCATTTTGCGAGCCGGCATGGCGCTCACCATCGAGCCCGGCATTTACGTGCGCCCGGCCGAAGGTGTGCCCGAGCACTTTCACAACATCGGCATCCGCATTGAAGATGACGCCATCGTCACCGACACCGGCTGCGAACTGCTCACCCGCGACGTGCCGGTGGGCGTGGCCGAGATTGAGGCGCTGATGCGGGGAGGTGTGGAATCCGGCAAATCGTAGCCGTCATTTCCGGCAATTTGTGACCAAACCATTTTCGGGTCACTGAACCCTCACGCTGAGTCCCTGCAAGCGTCCTAACCTGAAAGCGGTACACCCGACAAACATGCCCACGGTGTTTGATGGCTGGATGCTCAGCCAAGGTATCGAGCACCTGCTTGGGGGTCATGGCGCGCAACCGCTACTCGGTGCCATGTGAGTTGGCGGGCCAGCGCGTGAGCACCCGGCTGTACCCCAACCGGGTGGAAATTGCCACCGATGAGGCCATCGTGGCCGACGAACTTTTCTGAGGCAGCGCGAGCAGGGGGCAATCCGCTACGGGCTACGTCCTTCGGGCCTTTCCCCCTGACTAAAATCATAGCCAAGGAAAACAGGCAAAACCAGCACCCCCCCCTGGGTCACTATTCGATCGGCGCTGACACGACAGACCCGACAGCCCGTGGTGGCGGATTTGTCACGACTCGGTCATATGGGTTGCTCAAAATTGCCAGGTTTTTCCTTGCCTTAAAACGCCAACGGCCGTCGTGGTCCGATTTTCCAGAAAGAGTAGTCGTTAATGTCACATGCAGGTTCATGGAGAAGATTCAGGGTGTCGGGGTCCTTCTCGCGCCGGATTCTGGGGGGGGTATCGCTTGCTTTAGCCGTTGCCCTTGTGGGCTCGGCGTTAGGCATCTGGTCTTTGCACCAGGTGTCACAGGAGACTGGACGGATGGTCGATGAAGCCATCGCAACCGAGCGCCTGACGGGGGCTTTGCAACGGCACCTCTCGGTCAATGTGGCCCGCTCCAAAGCCTATGCATTGAGCTCGGAGCCCCAAGTCGGGGATGTGCTGAGCCCCGAGATCAACCAGACCTCTGCGGTGGTGGAGGAACTGCTGAAAAAGCTGGGCGGCATGCTGACTACTCCCGAAGACCAGGCAATTCTGAGTCGCATGACGCAGGCCAACAGTGCGTTTCTGAAAGCCCGTGAAGACCTGACAGTAGCCCGTGATGGCGGCCTGACTGCGAACATCGAGCAAGTGTATTCCAGCCGTTTCACGCCAGCTGCGCAGGCCTTGATGGAGGCCGTGACCCGGCTTGGGGATGCCCAGCGAGCCAAGATCGATGCGTCCGCGGCTCACATCAGCGCCTTGAGCCTGTCGGCGCGCCAGGGCCTGATCCTGTTTGGCTTGTGCGCGCTGCTGGTGGGGGGCGTGTTGTCGATCTGGCTCGTGCGCGGCATCATCCGGCCGATTCGGCAGGCGGTGGACACGGCCAACCGGGTTGCGGCGCTAGACCTGACGGAGCGCATTGAAGGACACGAGCGCGACGAGGGTGGCCAATTGCTGGCCGCATTGGGCCGGATGCAGGTTTCTTTGCTCACCATGGTGGTCCGGGTCCAGGTTGCCAGCCATAGTGTGGCCGAGGGGGCTTCGGAGATCGCGGTGGGGAACCTTGACCTGTCCTCCCGCACCGAACAACAAGCCAGCTCACTGGAAGAGACCGCAGCCTCCATGGAAGAGTTGACCTCCACCGTCAAACAAAACGCCGACAACGCCCGCCAGGCCAACCAACTGGCGAGGTCCGCCTCCAGCGTCGCAGTCAAGGGAGGCCGTGTCGTGTCCCGGGTGGTTGACACCATGGACTCCATCAACGCCTCGTCCAGGAAGATCGTCGACATCATCGGTGTGGTCGATGGCATCGCCTTCCAGACAAACATCCTGGCCTTGAATGCTGCCGTCGAAGCCGCCCGGGCCGGAGAGCAGGGGCGCGGCTTTGCCGTGGTAGCCACCGAAGTGAGAAACCTCGCGCAACGCTCGGCAGCAGCAGCCAAGGAGATCAAGACCCTGATTGGCGACTCGGTGGACAAAGTCGAAGAAGGCAGCAAACAGGTGGCTGAAGCCGGCAGGACGATGGACGAGATCGTCGACAGCGTCAAGCGCGTGACCGACATCATGGCCGAGATCACGGCGGCCAGCCAGGAACAGACCTCAGGAATAGAGCAGATCAACCAGGCCATCACACAGATGGATCAGGCCACACAGCAAAACGCCGCGCAGGTGGAAGAGGCTGCCGCAGCAGCGGCTTCTCTGCAAGAGCAGGCCAGCCGCCTGTCTGAGGTCGCCAGCGTCTTCAAGCTCGATAACGACAAAGTGAATTACATGGCCGCACCCCAGTTCGCGGTGAGCGGCAAGCCGCGCCCTGCGCCTGTGCAACCACCCCGCGCCAAGCAGGTCATTGCCGCGCCACCACGCAAGCAGCTGGCGAATGTCGGCGCGCTGGCCGCCGCCGGGGGCTGGGAAACGTTTTAAGGACCAC
>Ga0172381_10002488_pt1 | contig 20316 bp, 24 predicted proteins | sample Leawel6488metaG_FD_119754 | JGI IMG/M metagenome (GOLD analysis project Ga0172381, IMG submission 119754) | Leachate microbial communities from a municipal landfill in Southern Ontario, Canada - Leachate well 64-88 metaG | ecosystem: Engineered > Solid waste > Landfill > Unclassified | place...
ACTTCGCGATGAATAAATAAAATAATTGATAATTGATGATTGATTATGATTTAATCTATTTTAAATCATTAGAATAGTGTACTTATCCCCCCGCTATCTATATATCATTTTTAATTTATGGCTCAGATATAAAATAATACGGTCCTATTGACCGGATAAAGAATAAGTACATCATAATTAATCATTAAATGATATATAATTATCTGCGGCGGGTATCATCATAAACTTAGTAATAATACTGGGGGTGCATTCATTCATCATCATATTCAGATTTGGCAATTTCATACCAATTGACCTTTTCTAGGGCAGTAGTTAACAAATCTTCCCATAATGTGTTGGGATGATTGGGTTTTGCTTCAGTAAAGAACTCTTTTAGCCAGTCAGTTAAGTTCTCAATGTTCCGTGCATGTCTGGCGTGGTCTCTGACATTATGATACAATCCTTCATCATTGTTTATCCATGTCGATACACACCATGTTTCGTAATTTGTCCATCCTGCATAAGTCATAATTATCACTTGTCTGTGTTAGAATCAATCCGGTCCCTGACGGAACGGATAATCATATTATATTAAAATAAAAAAATAATTATCGTGGTCGTATCATTAATTCTAATGATATGGCGGCCATGGTGACTTCAAGGGCATTCTTTCTCTGGTTGATTATGGACCACTCATCACTGGTGTTGAGCAGGTCGTCATATACAATCCAGTCGTGCTGCATCATATTCTTCATCAGTTCTAGTTGGCGTGTTGTATACTCAGTTATCTGTTTCATAGTAATCGCCTATCCACGTCAGAATCAATCAGGACCGTTGAGTGATACTTTGGGCGATGTTTGCATCGCACAAAGCATCACGGCAACTTATGGGGTGGGGGGCTGAGCACCCACTGAAAAAATTTTAAAATTTGAAATTCCAGAGACGGCCTGATTAAAAAATATTTTTTAAAAAAATATAGAATTTAAAAATTCCCTATATATTTTATTCACACTGCAGTAATTAGAATACTATAAATACACTGAAGACAAAGAATACTTATGCAGGTGAACCTGAAGAAAGACGTATATGAAATGGGGCAGACTGCGATGTTGAAACGTGAATCGTGGTCAGAATTTGTTGAGCGGTTGATTAAGGAGAATGCGGATTTAAAATCTGAGCTTGAGAGTATGAAAGGAGCCTGGGATATTGCAGGTTTTATGACTGATGGTTCAAGTCCCGCAGATGCACAAGGGGCATATCAGATGCGACTTGGAGATACTCAAGACGAAAGACGAAAGAACTTCTTGAACGGGGTCGACCGAAACGGGAACCCGCTATGACCCGAGATAGAACAAAACGTAAGATGTGCTGGCGAGACTGTATCTTCAGTAAACACCAGCCCTGTCTATTACATGTGGAACGGTTTTGTCCGTATTATGTGTCCCCGGAACAGGCAACAGAATATTTGAGACAGTTTAATGAGTTGTTAGAGGAGATGACCAAAAATGGTAATTAAAAAGGTGACTGTAAAATTTGACTCGTGCAGTGAATGTCCCGTTTACCGGTATACTGGTTGTGACCATGCATCTTATGACGGTGCTACAATGGCAGCAATCCCCGGGAATTGCCCGATAGAGGGGAACAGTGTAATGATGAACCGGTATACAGAGTTCCCGTCATCCAAGGGTGCTGACATCGATATGGGAGAACTCACGAAAGCCATCACCCAAAAACGCGATTCTGCAATCCATTTTCCTGCAGGTACATCTCCAGGAGTATCAGATTTCCCTGCAGGTGATATGTCATGAGCAAAATCTTTTCATGGCAGAACTACCCGCGAGTTCTCGAAGCGGTTCAGCGGTATTCTGATTACCGGGCAAAACAGGACGTTGTATCAAGTTGGGAAGCCAAAACAGTGTTAATGGTAGTCTGTGCGGTGTTTGAACAGGTTCTTGCAATAAAGGAAGGATCAAAATCTACACGGGCTCAAATCAAATCAGAATTTGGATGTATCTTTCAGATTCTTTCTGATGTCGGATTTGGGAATCATTGTGCAGAACAGTTGATAAACGAGACTTCTATCCAGGTACTAAAACCGCTGGAATCCAGAATTCAGCGGTTGATGGAAAATATCGATATTAAGGACAAAAAAATAATTGAATTTAAGAAACATATCGATATTATAGAAGCCGTTCTGATTAGGACAGAAGGAATTTCGTCAAAGTTAGAGTTAAGAAAAATTCTTGATGACCTTTCGGATCTGAAATGTATCAAAAACTTTAAGGGACATTTTAAATCTGTATTTGAACTTGAAAAGGAGATTGGACGCTTAAAGGTTCAGAATGAGATATTGAATACAGAACTGAAAAAAGCATCATGTGTCAAATATCCTTTAGTAAGCCCGTTCCGTCATGGGAGAGTTTGTGAGTATCTGATGGAAACATCTGAAAAACTTGATATTGTTGACCATTTCGAAAATGTTCTTGAAGAACTTGCAAAACAGAAACAGAAATTTGTGGAATTGAGAAATGAAAGAGAAAATCCATCAAACCCGCATGACTACCCCTGGGTAGTTAGTTGGTTATCCTCTATTAAGCCAGGATTTTCATGGGGATCTGATATAACAAAAATAATTTCAGAATCCCACCCTGACGTGCTGAAACAGTTTGAAGACGTTGTAATCAAATATAACGCGTTAAAGCGGGATATCGAAGAACCGAAACATATCTCGTGTGCGTTTGATGCAGTCCGGTTCTGTGACGGTGGTTGTGGCCTAGAAATGTTCGAAGGCCGGGAAGTAGTAACCCGGTGCCGGGCCTGGAACGAGAAAGAAGGAAAATGCACCAGAATTGAAATGAAGGTGAAATATGAGCAGACCGGTATTTGAAAAGTATCCTACGGTTTACAGTTGGTTGAACGGACTGCACCCGTTCGATGATATACTGATTGAACATACAATGGAGCATATCCCGATAAGTTTACTCACTGAAATGGAAACCAGTTTGTTGAGGCTATTGACTCCCGGGGTAGTATATTCAGATCCTATGAAATCTGAATGTATGGGAGGATGTGCATTTGATGTTAGGATAGTTTGCGATAAGGGAACCCGATTTTCAGAGTTTCAAGAAGAACAAGTTAAAGTCAAATGCCAGGCTTGGTCTGATGACCAGAATAGATGTCTCCGGATACCCAAGGATGGTGTGTAATGGCTGATGATGGTTGGTTTGACCGAATGCTGAAAGAGACCGGAGACGCCGGGAAACTGAAGTATGAGGGGAAACAGTCAAAAATTATTCGTGATTTGGTAGACGGGATCAAAAATGTAACTGAACTCAATTTTTGTCCGTATACTACTGACAGACTTTGTATATCGGGATGTCACCTGGGAAATGTTGAAGGGAAACACAAAATTCTCAAATGCCAGGCTTGGGATGACAGTTATGGCCGGTGTGTTCGGTTATATCCAATGTATCCAATTGTTCCCCCCGGTGAATGGGTAGGTATGGAATACAAAATGTCAGGACCGATACTTCCAGGAGAACAAAAAAATGAATGACGAAGATATGATGTTGATGGAGTCTATTCTCGAAATGATAGAGAATACCCCGGACACAAAATATTTAGAGGATCTAAAAGGCCAGGACTTGAAAATTGTCCTGGAAGACCTGACTCGGATCAAAGTATCAGCCCAGAAGATTGTAGATGATACAATTGAGGATCCGAAAGAAGCCAGACTATACGAATTGTTTTCCCGGCAATTAAAATGTGTGACTCGTGAAATCAACCTGGTGAACTTTGAGATAGCAAAACGAGCCGCCAGAGCGGAACGGATGGCACAAAATGACTGATTTGTGGTGTCAGTGCCTGGTAAGTTATGTTTTTGGGTTCTGTGTGGGTATGACCCTTATGGGTAGTATCAATTATTGGAGACAAAAACGGTTTCTAGACTTCATTTACCGGAAATACAGCAAAAAAGGGTGGAAATAACATGCCAAACGGGTTAAACGGCAACTCTCGCGGTCCTTGGTGTGCTGCGTATCAGAAAACCAAGGATCGGACAGTGTGTAGAGAAAAGAAATGCATGTTTTACCAGAACCGGCGGGTAACGGACGACAGCAACATATCACCAGGAAACGCAGACCCCGATTATGACGATAATTTGAATGCTATTTCTGTAAAAAAGCCAGTTGTTCGGATAGGGAGACAGAAATACACGATGCACGAAGATACGGAATATCACTGTGTGCTCTATGATGAACCGTCTCATCTGGAGACCTTACCTTGGGATGAGTGATTTTTGTATGGTAAAACGAAGATTACCACATGGAATTGTCTCGGATTACTGTAATTCGTGTTCATTTCATAGGGTGGATCCATGTCAGTATTATACTCGTCCATTTTCGTCTGTATGTACGATTAACGGGACGATAATTACGGGTAAAGTTACTGGAGGGGGAACATATCTATATGAAATTCCTGAAGTCTGTCCATTGGATAAAGGTGTTTAAATGAACTTATTTGAGTATGCGTCCAAATATTATCGAGTATACCCGGAAATTCTGGGATATTTTTATTTTCGAGATATTCAGGAAGGTAAGGTATCGATCGACGAAATTAATGATAATGACTTTGTATTTATCTCATCGGACTTTTCGTCATCGATACCAGGATGTAAGGCTAAACAGATAATGACATCCGCAGAACTGGTGTTAAATCAGTATATGTGGCTGGAGAAAGATTTTTCGAGTTTACCCTGGCTGTCCCCTCCTGAGTATACAGATATACCGGTAGTAGGATTTGTCGGTAGGTGTCCGGTATTTCATCAGCCTGACGGGTCAAATGTTCTGCATCGCGGGTTTGAATACCGGTATCATGCTTTAATGAATTTGAATAAATCCAATGAAGTATGCACGGACTATCATATTCGGTTTAATCCGGAAGGTGACTCCTGCGGGTTCTGGAACAATACAATGCCAGACTGGAAAAAGAACCAGCCACTGTTTATTTCGAACATGTTTGGATGCCAGTATCAGGTTTGTGCCCGGGGAAACGCGAACTGGTCGTTACGGTTCTTTGAGACCCTGGCATGTTCGCGGATACCTATCTATATTGAGTCAGGAGGCCAATTGCCGTTTGGCCGTGATGTTAACTGGCTACTTTCACAAGAACCCCCGTTCCCGGTAGTGTTACCGGATGATAATATTGTGGAAGTATTGACAGCATATCACGAGAAGCATAAAGAACATCTCTGGGCTCAAATGGAAGACTGTTACAAGTTTTTTAAGAACCATTTCACGCAGGAATCGCAGATTAACCAGTTTGATGCAATGTTTGGAGGTTTAAAGGTATGACACAATGTGGATACTGTGGACGTGAAGTTTCTGAACCGTATAATCGAATTGTCACTGTAACGAATCTGAAGGCATCTATATTGATAGATAATGTCGAGAGGCCTATTACTATGGAAAACGAAAAATTCTGTAATGTAGAGTGCCTGGCGACGGCCTTGAAAGAGTTGGCCTGGCAACTAAGATGTGGTATGCTGGAAGACAAATATGACGCGTAACACATCAGTGAAGAATGAAGCCCTGGAAATTCTCAAAAAAATCTATTTTGAGTTTCCGACCCAGAAATTCAGGGTTTCTGATTTGGGAATAGAAAAAAATGCCAGTTCTATTATGAACGCTCTGCGGGCTCGAGAATACATTACCCGGGTAGAAACTGATGAGTGCCCGAGACAGAATATCGGTATTTGGAAACTGTCTGAAAAAGGCAAAAAATACGTTGAACAGCGGTTACTATGAAAATCAAATGGATCTATTCCTGGGAACAGCGTGAATTGTTAACTCAGATTTTAAACAAATTCGGAAAATCGGAGTTTACAATGACTGACCTGATAAACGCCGGGATTCCTGCTACCCGGGCAATAATGACAAAATATGTTATCGAAGGCCATTTTGTCAGAATGAAAAAAATCGTGTCTAGCAGGCGAGGAATTTATCGGTTAAACAAAGAACTGATAATAAACGATTAACCTTTTTTTGTAAGGATAACCCATGCGACCACGTCGCCAAACAAGACACATGGGTCATATGTTACATGAACACACATACATCTTTTATAATAAGCAATAAGGATTGTGATTCTGGAAGATTTCAAGGAGAATGTTGGTGGGGGGTAAAAGGGGCCCGTCCAAACCCCTTTTATCCGACATGCAAGACATTGTTATCCATCGGAGAAAGTACTGCACAATTTGGGAAAGAGATATGGAATCCGAAGCTCGTTCTGAAGATCGATCAGGCACATACATCACAAGTCATACGGTGAATCATCCTTGTGACATTATAGTAATAGTAACGAGAGATATAAAAAGATTATTGTTCCTTGTTTGCCCGGGACGCTTCGATATCTCGTAAGAGTATCATCGTTCCTCCCCGGTGTTCCATGAATGGTATTGCCTCGTTGAAAGTTTTCCGAATGTGGGCTTCGGCGTCTTTTACTCCAAAGGCTATTGCCTCTTTTGATACTCTTGTATCTTTATCAACGTGTGCAAGGCGAGAGACCGCTGCATACGGTAAAATTGTAGTCTTTTTAGACATACCCTTTATTTTGATAATATTCCTTATTAATATATAGGTTTAGAGAAGAATTGATACCTGATAATATGGATATAGATTTTTACACCGAAATAGACAAACAACTGGCTAAAATTCCGTATTGTTCTTCTAAATGTGTGTATTATATGATATGCCCGGTTTGTGATAGATCTAACACACAAGCGGCAAAATGCGCATTATTGTTGTTAGACGATTCTATGCGCAGACGGTTTATCAACCTTTATTTGAGGGGTAGAGACGGTCTTAAAGCCGAATCGACAGAACTGTTATTTAATCTTGCCTGGAAACTGGATTTAAAGAACAAGCCGGCTGATATGATTACGTATATTGATACAATCCTGAAAATTGACCGTAGTTTCAAAGTGACTGTAGATTCAAAAGCCGGTCCTGAAATGAAAGCTTCTAAGAGTGAAGAAATCCCGGAAAGTATCGATGTTGTAGTCACCCAAAAAGCGAAGAAACCCGACCCGAACGAAAAGATTGTTCGAAGTGTGGAAAAAGAGTTAGATAAAAACCCCGAATCGTTATATAATTCTCATCTTGTTGATGAAATGAAAGCCAGGATGAAAATTGGACAGTTTAAGTTGCCGAATGAAAAAGAAGTAATTGAGATTAATATGGGAAAATCCTGAAATGTCGTTTGAAATTGGATTGCACGAAAACCAGATGAAGGTTTACCGGTCAAAGGCCCGGTTTATAGCGTTAAACTGTGGTCGGCGATTCGGTAAATCCTGGTTTGGTGCAACAAAGATTATAGTATCCGCACTAAAAAAACCAGGAGGGGTATACTGGGTTTGTGCTCCGACGTTCTCACAGACTGACATTATGTGGAGGATGGTTCTTAAGTTACTTCCTAAAAAATATATAAAACAGATTTTCCTGGGTAAACTGTGTATAGAACTTAAGAACGGGGCTACAATCTGGGCGAAGTCTACAGATAAATATGATAACCTTCGTGGAGAAGGTCTAGACGGCGTGGTTATGGATGAAGCCGCGATGATGCATCCTGACGCCTGGTTTAAAGTCATTAGACCGGCGTTGATGGACAAATTGGGATGGGCCTTGTTCTGTACTACCCCCCGGGGGAAGAACTGGTATTATAAGTTATACCAGAAAGGTGTAAAAGGGACCATAAAATACCGGGATAACTGGGAATCGTTTACTTTCTCGTCTTATGATAATCCTTACCTGGAACGTGATGAACTTGCAGAAATTGTTGAAGATTTATCAGAACTGGAATATGAACAGGAAATTCTGGCAATATTTCTGTCAGATGGTGGAACTGTCTTTAAAAATCTGGACGCTTGCACTCGTGATTATATTTCCGCAGACTACCAGCCAGGCCGAATCTATACTATGGGGGTGGATTTGGGAAGACACCAGGACTTTACCGTTATCTATGTCGCAGACACAGTTACAAAGGAAATCGTGTATGGAGAACGGTTCAATAGAACCGCTTGGTCTTACGTTCGGTCAAGAATTAAATCAGTATTCCTTAAGTATGGAAATCCTCCCGTGTTTCTTGATACTACGGGCGTTGGAGATGCAATACAGGAAAACCTGGAAGGAGACGGAGTAACAATCGTTCCTTACAAGTTTACGTTAGAATCTAAGAAACAGTTAGTAAACCGACTTTCAATCTCTTTTCAGAACTGTGACATTTTTATCCCTCCTGATTTGGTGTTAAGAGAAGAATTAGAGTCTTTTACTTATGTTCAGACAGAAGCAGGCAATATTAAGTATGCTGCTCCGAAAGGATACTTTGATGACTGTGTCTGTGCCTTAATGCTGACCAACTACGGGATGAACGGAGGGGTCGCCTTATGTCTGGGTGGCTTCGAGATGGAACTGACACAGGAGCAGTATGAGAAGCGTCTGAAGAAACCTGATGGAGTAAAGATAGAACTTAAGGAAGAAGATTATGAACGAGATATTTATGATTGGTATAGTGACGATAATTCTGATATTGATTACTCTCGATATGATGATGACCTGTATCCGGATGAAGAAGCGTATGAGGAAGATATGATGTATGTAAAAAGAGGAAAGGTATCGTATATCGAAGTCTGATTACCAGGGAATTGCAGGTTCTTTGAAATTCTCCAGGAATTCTATCAACTCGATAGGAACAATTTTTAAATTGGTCTCCCGGGTAATCACTTTTTCAGGTATATGGTTTGGAACCTGTTCTGACATTGGAACTCCCCGGGTGCATCGTCTGTTCTTAAATAGATATTTCAAATGGAAATATGGTTCTTGAGTCATGATATATCGTGACCCTCCTTCAACTCCCTGGTCAAGTTTTAACTGGTTGACGGTTCTTTGGTATCCGGACTGTTTTCCAAACACTTTTAGATGAGGGCATGGATAATGCTGGAACTGTGTCTCCTGGTTTACAAGGATATGGGTCTTTATAGACCCAATTAAGTCCATAATTGGGAAGTATACTCCATAGTTAGGAGGAGTAAGGGTAATAACCTCATTGATGTATTTTATCATGGGTAGTGACAGGACTTCATCAATATCCAGGCATATTACCCAGTCACAACCAGTTGAATATGCTTTCTGAAGAACTTGGTTGATTTTCTGTGATTCCGGCCAGGTCTCTTTAAAGTATTCTGCTCGTGGCGGTTCAAAAGAGATTAATTCGGTCCATCTATTCTTTTTCGTGTATTCTTTGCATATCTCTTCAGAAGAGTCCGTAGATCCATCGTTACAGAGGTATACTTTATCTGCATGTATCTTGTTAAGTGCTGAAAGGAAGTAAGGAAGCAGAACTTCTTCATTCCAATACTTTACAATCACTCCTATGGTGTATCGCATATAATAGCATAGGATTGTTAGATTATTAAAATTATGCAGTAAATCCCGGAATCCTTTTTATTGATAAACGCTGTCTTTATTAAGAGGCAGTCTAATGATAGAATCCATATCGCATCCCCCACAAAAAGATCAAAACGTATATAAAGAATTAGATCGGCTTCCGTCAGAACAACTTACTACAGTGCTTCTAAAAGCATTCGCAGCAAATGAAGGCTTTACTTTACCTATTCCGAGTTCTATCTCTACGAGTTACGAACCAAACATCCAGGATGCCCGGAAATGGGACGAGTTTGTAGAATGGGAACGGGCAATTCATCCAATATCGAATTATTACAATACTCTTGGAATTGCCCGTCCATATTTTTCTAAAGCGGCTAATGATATGCTTGCCACGACTGCGTATTATGCGATATGTGAAAAATCTATTAGTGATTATACCGCAGCTCTTGAATTTGGGGTATATGATAAAAACAATAAATTGGTTCAGGACTTAACAGATTTTTTAGAATACCCGGGAAACCAGTTAACGTTCGGAAGTTTAATTAAAAAATCGTTGCCTGATGTAATCCGATACGATGCAGGGGCGATTGTAAAAACGTTCAATCGTCGTGGAAAATGTGTAGAACTTGACTCTTTTCTTGGAACTGAATTTTGGAAGGAAATAGATAGAGTTCCAGTCAGGGTAAACCTGGGTGCATATCGTGAGATGGCCAAACAGATAGGATATTATTCTCATGGCCATGTTCAGCGATACTGGCAGCGGTCCCGGACCGGGGTATACGTTTCGTTCGATCCAAACGAAATCGCGTATATGTCGATGTATCCTCGAAACGATACAATATATGGGACTGATTGGATATCATGTCTGAAGGCTCCGATCCAATATCTTATAGACTCAACTCGTGCTGCAGGAAAAACCTTCCAGAACGGTATTGTTCCGTCTTTAGTCTATAAACATCCGCAGGTTACAAGTAGAACCCAGTTAATGCAGAGACTGGCGGATTTGAAACAGCACAACCAAGGCCCCCGGAATTTCGGTGGGGTTTTGCACCTGGTAAAAGACGAAGAAGTTGAATCGTTATCTCATAAACTTCATGATATGGAATGGCTTGAAGGCCAGAAGTTTATGGCTCAGTTGGTCTGGGCAATGTGGGGTTTTCAACCTCAGGAGTTTATTGGTCAGTCCACTAACAGGGCAACAGCATACGTATCTCAAAACATAACGAAATCGAAAATGCTGTTTCCAATAATGAAATTTTTTGAGACTACTTTTACCCGGGACATTTTGCCATATTTAGATGGATACGAAAAAGGGATGAAATTTAAGTTTGAAGTAGAGCAGACTCAGGACGATGAAATGAAGACTGCGGAAACCAGACTTGCACAATCCCAAGCAGCGAAAACAATGTTCGAAATGGGTATTAAGAATCGGGACGCCGCTAGACTTGCAGGACTTACAAAAGAATCTGATTTGATAGAGTTTGAAGATATTTCCGTTACTGACTTAAACACGTCTCAAATGGGTGAAGGTGGGAAAATGTCAGAACCGAACCGTGGTTCTAAGACTCCGAATACAAAACAGGAAAAGGGTAAAGGAGGAAAAGGAACACCTAAATTTGGGGATAAAGAAGAGAGGTCTGCCGGAATTAAAAAAGCCACTACTGAAATACGGTTGGTTGGTGACGATGGTGCGGAGATAGTGATTGTGCCTGCAGGTCCGTCGGTTACCACGAACCGGCGGGGCTGTTCGACAGAAGCCGCTCGGGAAATGGCAAAAGAGGTAAGGGCATTGACGAAACATAACCGAACGAAGATGAGAGATCCAACTGTGTGGGATACTGTGGTGGCAAATGCAATTGACAATTTCGATCTGATTGTGTTTATGGGTGAATAACATGGCTCAAATTTCTGTGATATTAATCGATAAAGACGGGAAACCCGTTGGAACTGAAGAAAACCCTCTCTTTGTAGTTGCGTCAGGAGATGATACATAATGGCTGAATGGGAAGCAATATTACTGGATAAATATGGAGTTCCAATAGGAACTGCAGAGAATCCTTTAATTGTTAATGCATCGGGTATTTCCGGCACGGGTATCTATATTGCATCAGAACCTCCGGAGAATCCAGTTAAGAATAGGGCATGGATAAACACTCAAACAGAAACGCTCTGGTATTATGACCTGGTTACCCAAAGTTGGATCGTTACGGCTTCTGGGTCAGGAGGCGGAACGGCTTCTGGAGTTTACTCGGTTCTTCCGGTAACTGCAGACTGCCTGGCTTCTTTCTATGATGCAAACGGGAAATATGTAAAGAATGCGGGTAAAGGAGCATACGTTCCATATGGCCTGTTTGTAAAGATGCCTTATGGCCTTGGATACAACGATTTTAAACTCAAATTATACGGAGATTTGGGTCAGAACACGTATGCGGGTATAGTTGATGCTTCCGGATACGCACTTAACCCGAACGGAGCCGGAGGGTTAAGCAGTTACTTTACCAGTGTCGGTTTTGTTGCAAATATGATAAAAACCGTTAATACCCCTTATTTTGGCGGGGGTATGGTAATTGAAGGCGGGATAGATATCAATAACCCGACTTCGACTCAAAGACGGTTATATCTTGCAGTTAAACCAATTGACGCAACACATCCGTTAGAATCGTTAATTATCTATAATGACGGGTCAGTTTGGGTTCCTCATGGGTTTAGTGCATCGACAATAAACATTCCTGCAGGTCAGACTTACAATATTGGGGGTATTCCGCATGTTCATTCTCAATACCTCCTGAAAGCCGGGGATATCATGTCCGGGAATTTGGACATGGGATTGAACCGGATAATAAATGTTGCAACTCCGATTAACGGTAACGATGGGGTTAACCTGGATTATGTATCTGGGTTAGTTCAGGGAGTTATTCAGCAGGATCCAGTTTTGGACATAGTGGCAATAGCACCTGCTTCCCCGGTATCCGGAGACCGGTATATTGTAGCGGTCGGAGCGACCGGGACATTTGCAACTCATGATAACCAGATAGCAGTTTATGGAACTTCTTGGACGTATCAAACCCCTGCTCAGGGATGGTTAACAAATAACGTTGCAAACGGTAACAATTACAATTTTAATGGAACTTCCTGGGTAAAACTTAATTCTACTACGAGTCATGGATCGTTACTGGGATTGACTGCAGATGATCATAAAGGATATGTTCATTGCACAATCTCCCGGGTAATATCTGCTCAGCATCAGTTTACATTTGCAGGGTCTCCATTCTTGGTAACTAACAGTACTCAGGTAGATAACTTAAACGCGAACTATTTACAAGGCCATGACGCGGCTTATTTTGCGTTATCTACACATATACATGGATTTAGTGATTTAACAGGATTCCAGTTAACTGCAGTTGCAAGTGGGGACACTTTTGCATATGACCCGGTTTTGGGTAAATTTATCAACGTTCAGCCATTTACGGCTGTTACTATAGATAGCAACTGGCAGTTTGCAGATGCAGCACAGCGTGACGCTTATTTTACAATTCATCCGGACGAATTAACGGATGGAATTTTAATTGCAGTTGGAACTGGATTCCAACAGTATAATGGAAATACTGCTACTTGGACTGACAGGACTGCAGTGCTGAAAGGTAAAGATGGTATTGACGGTAAAGATGGAGCGACCGGGGCTACCGGAGCAACCGGAGCAACTGGGGCAACAGGATCCACTGGTGCAACTGGTCCGCAGGGTATCCAGGGAGTTGCAGGAACTCCTGGAACATCTATAAACATTATAGGGTCAATTACGGCTTCTTCTGAACTTCCGGCGTCTGCAACGTCATATGGAGACTCATATTATGTTACGACCACTCATGATTGCTGGTGCTGGACAGAACAGGATGGATGGATAAACGTCGGAGTAATTACCGGTCCGCAGGGAGTTCAGGGTATCCAGGGAGTTAAAGGAGACAAAGGAGATAAAGGAGATACTGGTGCTATTGGACCTCAGGGAGATGCCGGGGCTACCGGAGCACCAGGACCGCAGGGTATCCAGGGAGTTCAGGGTATACCCGGGTTAGGATCTGAAGCCTGGGGAGACCAGGTAAAAGGTATCCGGGCGGAACCCCCGGTAGTGTATGATACCGGAGACCGGTTTTGTGTGTCAACTACTCCGACTTCCGGAAAAGACTTTTACGGACATGCAAATGCAATTGCTACCAGAATAGAACCTGCATCCTGGTCTTTCTTAGACCCAGAAATAGGATGGTCAGTATTTGACTTAGTTCAGAATATACCGATATACTTTGATGGAACACAATGGAGTCCATTAAAAGGATCGGTAGGAGTTTCTAATTGGGGTAGTATTACTGGTGATATAAGTGTTCAAACAGATTTACAGACTGCGTTAAACGCAAAAGCGAATCTGACTCATTATCATGTAGCATCAACTGATTTGTCAGATGTTCAGGTTTCAAATCTTCAAGGCGGAGACCTTTGGTATTTCAATTCCACATCAAAGAAATGGGAGAACCTTCACCCGGGAACGAACGGATATTATCTCAAGTCAAACGGTCCTGGAGTTGCACCTTCGTATGGGAATCCACTTGAAGGATTCGCAGGGGTTCAGTTTAAAGGAACCATAGACTGTTCCGGAAACCCGAACTATCCGGCAGCAACAGCCGGAGACATGTATATCGTATCAGCCGCAGGCAAAATAGGCGGAGCCTCCGGGGTAACCGTCGGTGCTAAGTACATGCTGATATGCATTACAACGAGTGCATCGGGCACACAATCAGAAGTAGGTGCTAACTGGACAGTTATAGGGGACACCTCGGGTTCAGGGGTTGTAGGGCCTTCCAGTGCGGTTGCAAATAACTTTTCAAGTTTCGATGGAACTACAGGTCAGATAATTAAGGATTCCGGGTATGGACCGAACAGTTTCCAGCCGGTAGATTCAGATCTTACTGCTATTGCAGCATTATCTGGGTATGGACATTTACAGAGAGCCTCGAATGGGGTCTGGTCTTTGGATGTATCTTCGTATATTTCTACGCTTGGATTTACGAATTATGCATATGTATCGAAGAACGGAAACGACACGACTGCAGACGGGTCGGCAAGTAAACCGTATCTGACGATAAGTGCTGCAATATCCGCATCAAGTTCTGGGACTACGATTATCATAATGCCAGGAACGTATACTGAAGATATAACGTTTAAGGCCGGTGTTTATCTTACAAGCCCGGCAAAGTTCAGTACGTATGCAACAGGTAACCACACAGTAGGATTCTCCGGAACGGTAATAGTAGACGGTATAATCTTGCAGTCTTCTACTGGCAACACGATTACGACTACGGGGTCCGGTCAGTTTAATTTGCAGATACTTGGAGGGTCGTCAGTAAATTCCGGGACTGGTCATGCGATACTCTGGCAGAACACTAACTCTGGGTCAAAAATCTATTTAGAAGACGGAACTTCTAATGTAGGAACCTCAGGTGCTTCTGCATGTTGTATCTACGCAACGACCGGAGCAGCCGGGAGTATTATTGCGAATAGGTTTTCGTTTAGACTGAATAATCCTGCAAATGTTTGTCTGTCTCTGGGAGGAGCATTATCGTTTACTCATACCTCTGACCAGGTCTATGGACGGGCAGTAGTGTCCGGGACAGCAGCGTATACGAGTGCGTTAGTTACTCGGACATCTGTAGGTGCTGCAGCCGTTACAACGAATTCCAGTGGAATGACAACTCTGTTAAACGAGATTGTTATAACGAATGCAAGTCCGGCTGTAGACGGTGCCGGACTGCTTACGTTTATGGGAATTGTTTACGGGTCGACAGGAGTTGGTGGTGCATCTACATTAAATGCAAATAAAGGTGCGTTACCTCTTACAATGGCACCTATCCGGATACGGGCCTCTGCGTTATTCCCGGCAAGTGCTGTGGCTGCAGGGCTTCTGGATGGAACCATAGAAAATGATGGAACTGACTTCTATATTACAAATGGAACCACCAGGAAGAAGATGGGTAGCGGATCCGGAACTGGTGGCCGGTATCCAATAGCCCGGGCGATGGAAGGAGCGGTAGACGCCGGGCATTTGTTATACTGGGACGTTTTAGAAGCATGCACCGTTGCAAGTTGCGTTATGGGACTTAACGTCGTTCCTACAGATACTGGAGGGATATGTAAAGTTCAGATTATGAAGAACGGAGTTGCTGAGACTGACAGTATATTTACGTCGGATACCCCGATGCAGATTACAAATACCACGGCTCCGGTTAACGGAGGATACCGGGGGTATGCTGCTCTTGATTCTGCTCGTATAACGCTTGCAGCAGGGGATAGGATAGAGTTTAGAGTTAACCAGGCTGACGTTGGCTGTGCTGATTTGTTAGTTCAGTTATTGGTTACTCCGGTATGATTTGGATGGTGATCTAAAATGGTAGGAAAATATCCTTCACTTTTTGATAAAGCAGTTCTATGGTTTCGAGGAATGCATTCTTTAGTGGTTAATGCAGCCAAATCTATAACTGCTAATGGAAATGTGACTCAAATATTGCCGTTCCCTGGTGCTGGTCTTCTAGTGTTAGACGGTAATGGAGATTATATATCTATTCCGAATGATATTGTATTTGGGACTGGAGATTTTACTTTTGAGATTTGGATAAATATAACTTCAGTTCCGGATAGTATTCAATGTAATATATTGGCATCAAATACGTTTGAATTGCATTATACTCCGTATTCTTCAAGATACCTAGAAGTTCAAGTTACTAATTCGGGAACTCCAGTGGGATTTATTGGGAGTACTGGAATTGCTTTAGTATATGGAGCAAAAAATCATATTGTATATGAACGAATTGGAAATACATTTACATTATTTTTGAATGGGATTCCAATTAAATCTGTAACTGATACTGCGTCTGTAGGAACTCCTTCTGGAAATATTTATCTTGGAATGTTAAATGATAATAAATATTGGTTTAATGGGTCTGTAAGTGAAGTTAGAATATCAGATATTGCCCGATATAGTGGCACGTTTATACCGCCGAAATGTAAATTTGAACCTGATACTCATACTAAGTTGTTATTGCATTTTGACACTAATAGCAGCACAATCACGGATTCCAGTTCATACAACCATACCATTACCAAATATGGTAATGTGTATCAGATTGCCCCCCGGGTTAAAGATGGTGGACTGGCTTACTTTGATGGTGATGGAGATTATTTAAATACTACAATATCTGATATTAATTTTGGAACAGGGGATTTCACAATTGAGTTGGATTTGTGTTTCATTTCTATAACAGATAATGTAAATGCAATGATTTTATCTAAAGGATTAACCTGGGCTGGAGCATGGGATTTAAATTTATATCTATTTTCATCAACCCGTCTAACTTTTGGAGCGGGTAATAATAATGCAATTACTGTAAATTTTGATATGACATTTGTAATTAATACATTGTATTCTGTTTGTATTGAACGATATAATGGAACAACTACAATTTATATAAATAAAGTAGCAGGCTCCTCTACTTCATCTGTGGTATCTATTGGAAATAATACAACTACATTAGAGATAGGACATTCAACGATTATAAATAATACAAAATATTTCAAAGGATATATGTCAGAAGTAAGATTCTCAAATTATGCAAGATATAGAGGATCATTTTCATCATCTAATGAACGATTTGTTCCTGATGATTATACCAAATTGCTATTACATATGGATGGAGTGGGTCAGATCTTTCTGGACTCTCCATACAACGATTTCGACGAGTTCCCGATTATTCCTGCAGGGTGCACGGTTACTAATTTCGGGACGTTTAGAAAAGTAGATTTAGGTAACAACCAGAAAGTTCTGGTTTTTGACGGGTCTACGAATTATATTTCATTGAGTGATACAGATATATGGAATTTATATGAAAATGATTTTACAATAGGTTTTTGGATTAAATTAGATAGTTTAACTAATGGGGCAGTATTATCACAATATGAAACAGGACAACGTTGTGTTAGTTTATATGGTTATTTATCTGCAACTTCACGTATTGAATTAATTGGACTGTTATCAAATAATAACTATAGTTTTGATTATTATTGTTCATTTACACCTACAATAGGAATTTGGTATTATATTGTAATTGTACGCAAAGAAACATCGTGTTTAATTTATATCAATACAATTTCACAGACTGTAACAACTTTACAAGAATGGAGAGATGTAACTAATATGAATTCTCCTTTATATATTGGAAAAACATATAATATATATAATCATAATGGGAACATCAAGGATCTCATAATCTGGAAAGGTTGGGCACTTACTTTACCTGAAATTAAAGAGTTAATGGCGTTAACTCATCCGGTTACCGGACGAGGACTAATTCCTGGTCCGTATGATTATTGGAGGTTGTCATGACTCTAACTTTTTATAAAGATTACCAGGAATTCTTTAAGAACTGTATTGCCTATTACCCGGGTCAACTTAGTTCTAATGGAAAGTTGGTTGACGTTATTGGAGGATATGATGGGGTAGTTACCGGAGCAACTAAAACCGGAACTGATAGATTTGGATTAGTAAACAATTCAATGGTGTTTAATGGGGCTAATTATATAACAATTGGTAATATATCAGCACTAAAAACCAATACATTCACAATTGTTGCATGGATTAATTTAAATCAATTTGGATATGCGTATCAATCAATATTGTCATGCCAAATATATGGATCCCATAATGATTATGCTTTTTTTTATGGAGACTATGATAAAATAAGTCGTCTTGTATTTACAACACAAACAGCATCCACAGGTTATAGCATTTCAGAATCAATTACTTCTATTTCACTGAATAATTGGTATATGGTGACATGCACGTTCACAAATAATGGAATATGTTATTTATATATTAATGGTAATAATATTGGAAGTAATACAATGAGTATTACTTATTCCTCTGGTAATGTAACAATTGGAAAGATTGAATCATCACCAAGTGGGTTTCATGGTAATATTGGGGAAGTATTATATTTTAGTTCTGCATTAACCGCAGCACAAGTGCAGACATTATATTCTTTAACTAAACCCCGGTATGTACCTTTATTGTTATCAGGAAACAGGGGGATATACTAAATGTCGATGACTGACGTTAAGTCTCTGATATATAATGAATGTAAACTCTGGTTTAGAGGAGACTCTTCGACTTCATTAATCATAAAACCATCCGGAGTAACTGTTGTACCTGCAGGAACCTTTGTTACTAACCTTTTGAAGAATGGTCAGAGAAGTATATTGTTTGATGGATCAACTTCTTTAGTATCTCTTTCTAAATCAACAGGATTTAACAATTTTACGGCATCTAGTCCATTTACAATCTTTTTGTGGTTATATGTGAATTTAGTATCTTGGACTGCTAGAGATTATGGAATCTTTAATATTTCTGAAAACAATACAAATCAGAATAACAGACTTATTTTTGAAGCGTATAATGGTCAAATTGTAGGAAGATGCCAGGAAAGTTCAAATTGGGATTTCAGTGTAAGTACGTATACTCTACCGGTTAAATAATGGGTATGTTTGGTATTAACAAATACAGGCAGCGTAAAATCGGTATATGTTAATTATTTGAAGTATGAAGTCTCTTCTGCAGCCGGAGGGAATGTATCTGATTTGGGAACCGGTCTGGAAATAGGAAGAGAAGTATTAGGGTCATCATTTTATACGCCTTTGATGGTTAAAGATTTCATGATATTTAAAAAAGTTCTGACACTGACCCAGATAGGTCAAATCATGGAAGAAACGTATATTGTCTAATTTTTATATCAGTATCTATTTTTATAGTTTTAGATTGTAAGTAATATGCATGGCACCGAGATTGTCGACACGATGGGCTGATAACCCTGATTCATATGCGTATCACATGCTAAATAAAGTAAAGGTGGTAAAAGCAATTCGGTCTCTGTTTTCTACCGGAAGTATCGGGTTTAGTCATCTTGCAGGGATTATTATCCAGAAACCTTGGTATGTTCCCGATGAAACCGACTTTCCGAACTATAAGTTCATCTATAAACTCTGTAATGAGTATATAGAGTTCTCAAAGACCCTGGATATTCCTGATAAGGAAGGTATCATCTATGAAAACACTATCCGATACCTTGCAAGCCTCGCAAAACAAGACCCTGCTTATGATAGCCGGTTTAACGGCATGTTGTTCCGGGTTCTCAAAGACTATCAGCGAGGTTCTATCCGCCCCACCGGGAACGACAAATACCTAAAATTCCTGGTAGGTTTCTGGGCTGAATTTGATGGTCGGGAAAGGAATCATGATCTGTATAAGAAATTCCTGGAGTGGATGGTTTCTCAGTATGCAACAGAACCATTCTATAAACAGTCTATAGACTGGTGTCTGAACTGGATAGGTGAACATCAATCTGAGTTTGTATACTCTGATAGCATGAACCCAAAGAACTGGTATGGAAACAACGGAGTTGGTTTTGTGGACAATTTGTGTATGGGCGGAATGGGGTGATTATATATGGCAAGAGGTAAAGCCAGGATTCCCCGGGCTCCCAAAGGGGGAGCACCTAAGGTTACGAATATGAGGCCTGAAAACCAGGCTCCTCCTAAACTTACCGTTGAACAGATGCTTGCAGACAAACATCTGTATCATGACCAGATGTGGAAAGTCGGCCAGGTAAAAACTCCTAAAGATATGGAAGTGGTCCCGGAGTTTCTGCAGCAGTTAGACTTCTTCAAATCGTTCTCAGATGTTCAGGTTGTATGTCCGGTAATGGAGAAGTTCGAAACTACCTATGGAGGCCACCAGTCGTATGAAGAGTGTATGGAGACTGCGTATGATAACAATCTGATGATACTGTTAGAACAGTTATCGATA
>Ga0172381_10002489_pt1 | contig 20315 bp, 15 predicted proteins | sample Leawel6488metaG_FD_119754 | JGI IMG/M metagenome (GOLD analysis project Ga0172381, IMG submission 119754) | Leachate microbial communities from a municipal landfill in Southern Ontario, Canada - Leachate well 64-88 metaG | ecosystem: Engineered > Solid waste > Landfill > Unclassified | place...
ATTGATTATATAAATTTAAAAGATCATTAATTATTATCGTTTTATTATGCCTTTGAAGCGCTTTTTCCCGAGCTAATCTTCCATAATTAAAATACACTTCAGGATTTTTATCGTAATCAGCAATTATATGAGCCAATTCAAAAACACCATTTGAGGGTATCAATAATCCCGTACTGCCATTATCAATTAATGTCGCGAGACCTCCAACATTGCAAGCTATTACCGGTAACCCCAATATTTGAGCTTCACAGACACTATTTGGACTATTATCAATATATGATGGATGGACAAACAGATCTGCATCTAAGAGAAGCGTTGCAATTTCTTCAGGAGATTTTTTCCCAAGGCAAACTAAATTATTTTCAACATGAGAGATTTTTAACTCCTTTTCAAATTTTTTCAAGAATTGCGAGTTTCCGTCAATTCCAATAATATCCCATACAAAATTAATAGAAATACTCTTTTTGAGTAAGTCTGCCGTTTTAAAAACAACATCTATTCCTTTATAAATGGTCGGTGAAAGGGTGGAGACTATTTTAATGGTTTTTCCCTTTCTGTAATTCTCTTTCTTTGTCAAATAAAATATAGGCCGTAGTACTTCATCTATATGGAAATATTTGGCTTGAGGCGCCATAAGTAAACTGACATTTTTGTCCCACTCCGTATGTCCTACAAGACATTTTGAACGTGAAAAACAGATCTTTTCTCGTTCTGCCATATTACAAAATAGCTTATATCTATTTGATAGGGTAGTGCCAAGCAAATGTTCTTTTATAAAATTTATGCTATTAAAACTACTTTTGAATTTAATGGGTGGGAAAAAGGCGTTTTTGCATGGATTCAAAATTCCTTGCAACTGAATTATTATCGGTTTTGGTGTTTTACCTTGCAATAAAGCAAAAATCCCCTCTGTGCCAAAAATGTGTATGATGTCAGGGTTAAAGTCATTAACAATATCAAGTAGTTTTTTAAGGTAATATGCTTCATTTTCTTCTATTCCTAAATGGTTATTAATAATCCAACGCATCGGGTTTGAAGTGATAGATGTCCTTTTGATGGGGTAATAAATTACACCTTCTTTTTCCGCTCTTCCATTATCAGACTCATGCAGGAAAGAAATAGCAAGCTCAATCCCGCTTTGCTGCCTTAAAAGGGTTTCAAGTGAATAAATCCAACCCACCCCATTATAAGGATGTGTTTTTTGTTCGTAAAGGGAAGGTGTTCCTGTAAACCAGAGAATTCTCATTGGCTAAAATTCATTTAAAAGCGATAAGAATTGTATGATCTGATATATTATCCAAATTTTAAAGAGCATGATATCACAAATTACATGTCTCTATTATTTATTCCAAATTCCAAAGGCTTTACTGTCGATTATTTTTCTATACTGAATTTCATAAATCCCTAATGTTGTAAGTGCATTTAAAATAGGTGAATACATAATTCCGCTTATTCCAAATTTTGAGCAAAAGAACAACGCAAGCGGGATATGAATAAGTGAAAATAGCAAAGCAACGCAAAGTTGAATTTTAATCTTTCCAACACCATTAATAAAGTGGCAGTTAACATTATTAAACATTGACAACCCCATAAATATTAAAATTGCCAAGGATAGTCCGAAATTCACTTTTACCTTATCGCCAATCCAGATACTGAAAAAAAACTTATTTGCCAACAATGCAATTCCAAGTAAAAGGATCATTAACAAAGCAAGCTTTTTTAATTTTGAAATGCTTTTTCGTATCCACTCGAAGTCCTTCTTTATATATGAATCTGTAAATGCGCTCCAGTATGGTGAAAGGATGATTGAGAAAACGCTGGTGAAAACATTAAAATATTGATAAGTTACAGTATAGACAGTAACTTCACCAGGTCGAAACATTTGAGCAATTATGATTGCATTAGTCTGATAAAAAATAATTACTGTTATCTGAATAATAAAGAATTTTACTCCTATATTTAGTAATTGAGGCGCCTGATTAAAATCAACACTTTTTATTGAGGGGCGGTATTGCTTGTATTTTCTATTAAAGAAAAATATACTTGAAGCGCAAAGAACAATAACCGGCATAGAACTATATACAACTCCAAGGTATAAAAGCGATCCTTTGGTGGTTTTTGTTAAAATAAAAATTACTATAAGAGAAAGCAACCGTCCAACCATATCAAATAACGAAGCAAGCGCTGGTTTTTGATCGGCTGTTAAAATTGTAGTTATAAGTACTAAAACAAAATTTATGCAAAAAAAAGTGAATACAATCGTTGCTAAAATACTTAGCTCATTGTTTGAAACAACAGATACATCAGCATTTAGTATCGCGTTCCAATTGAGAAATTTGTTTACTACTAAAAATACTGCAACAACTGCTGCAATCAATATCGATAATATTGCATAAGTTGTACTTACATAAACTTTAGCTTTATCATGCTCCCCTTTTGCAAGCGCTTCAGCAAACCGGTTCCTTAAACCATTTCCTAATCCAATATCAAAAAAACCAAACCATGCAATTAAAGAACTTAGAGTCATCCAAATCCCATAACGATAAGGATCAATATAATTAATTGTCAAAGGGATGATCGAAAGACTAATTAAAATATTAGCTCCTTTTATAAAAAAAGAAGCAGTAATGTTTTTTTTAGCATTAATACTTCTCTGATTTCCTTTTGTAAAAAAATCAATTAGGGTTTGTTTTTTCAATAAACTAAAGTCCATATATCAATACTCCGATAAAAATCAAACAATGATTTTAACAATCATTTGTTCGAAAAAGTAATAGCTCTCATATTTGTGCAATTGGAGGTGTGGCCTGATTTTATCAAATCAATGATTCTATTTCCGTTGATACCTGCCTTTAGTGAAAATAACTCCAGTTCCTACAATTAATCCAACAAACAGCATTAGTAACACAATCTTCTTAACATTCGGTTTGTTACTTTGTTTTGCGACCGTGGCGGCTTTCAACACCTCGATAACCGGAACCTGGTCTTTTGCATCAATTTTTGCTTGCTCAAGCTGCTGAGAAAGAATATCGTAAACATCAAATTTTAAATCACAATCTGATCTGAGTTGCTTTAATTCAACACTATCAGTTAATTTAATGGTCTTCGGATTTTGTTTGTAAAAATCAGATAACGTTTCTAACGATCGATGATACTTTGTTTCAGCAACAAGGCAACTTACAGTAAGGGCTTCAATCTTTTTTTTCGCCCTGGGGGTTTGATAGGATTGAAGATACCGGACGAGCCTTTGAGCCACAGTATCAGTCAACTGACCGGTAAGGAAGGGATCTTGCATGATCATTCCGATTATAAGTATATTTTCCTCCCCGGTATCGACGTTGATCCGGTTGGCCAGCGCTTCGATATTTCCCTGGGCAGGGTTGGTTTTATGTACAAGTATCTCTAATACCGACATTGTATCCCATTTTGTTCGGGACACGATCAGATTGGCCTTCATGACTTCTGATAAAAATCCCGGACTTTTAATCACAGTCTGTAATAACCTGTGAGAAGGCGAATCTACCATTAAGCTCACCTGCGACTCATATTCCTTAATAATAATGGATGATTTGATTACGACATATAATATCCCCAGGACAGCAAAAATAGTTACAGTGATGAGCATAACTTTACGACACGCCCATATTTTTCGAAGAAGTTCAAGAAGGTCAATTTCGCCGTCCTTTACAACTTTTGTGTTTTCGGTTGTTTCTGTCATGATTTTCTAATAAAATGTTCAGCATTATAATCTGTTATTCTTACTTTCATTTCTAAAAACGCAATTTTGAGCCTGCTCAATCTTTATTTCTTATCGGCCCTCATGAAAAATAACCGTTGCAAATGTTTTCAGGATAATGGTCATATCCAGATACAAGGACCTGTGCTTGAGGTAATAAAGATCATGTTGAAGCTTTTCCATAGTATCGGTTACTGATGGGGAATGATAATTTCCCGAAATCTGGTCCCACCCCGTTAAACCAGGTTTTACCAACAAACGTGTTCTGTAAAATGGAATTTTTTGCTCCAGTTCAGCAACCAGTTCCGGTCTTTCAGGCCGTGGACCGATAAAACTCATTGAACCTGATAAAATATTTATTACCTGTGGGATTTCATCCAGTCTCGCTTTTCGTAAAAAAGAACCAACATGGGTTATTCTATGGTCGTTTTCTTTAGTTGGGGAGCCATCATTCGCACTTGTCAGCATGGTCCGAAATTTAAAAATTTGAAAAATCTTCCCGTTTTTCCCCAACCGTTTCTGAAGAAAAAACACCGGGCCCTTGCTGTTAACGACAATAGCTAATCCAATTAATATCCAAAAAGAGAAAGTAATCAATAGAATTATGGTTGCAAAAACCACATCAAAAATCCGTTTGAAGATATTATAATAGTTTTTTTGACCCTCTTTGAGATTTTCTAAAAACCAATTTTGCCCGATGGCTTCGACTGGAATTTTCCCTGATAATAATTCATAAAAATCAGGATAATTGTAAAAATCAATTTTGTATGGAAGACAACTGAACAGGGCTGATTCCATCCGCTGACTATCCCCGAAATCGTCGCAAATAACTATGGCCTTGATTTTTTCTTGATGTATCTCTTCATGAAGATTATCTATGTGTTCCGGATCTTTAAAAACAAAATACAACTGGAAGGGATTTCCAGGGTTTTTACTGATTTCATTTAAAAGCTCTTCTGTTTTATGATTATTACCAATTATTGCCAAGTTTATCTTTGGAATAATATTAATAAAAAAGGAGTGATAAAAAAGACGCCATAGGATAAAAAGCGCTAAAAACACGCCACTAAAAATAACAAGGTTCGTTTTAGGCGTTATGGCCGGCTTAACGATCAGATAAAAATAAACAACTGATAATACAACACTTATAAGAGCAGCGTTAAATGTTGAACGAACAAATTTTATATCACTGATTTTCAGGTTCAGATTATATAAATCCAAAATATAAAAAATTAGGATCCAGATAAAAAACACGATGGAAAAATTGGGCCAATGATAAGTGAACTCATCCAAAATTCTACCATCCTGATACCGAATAAGTAACGTCAAAAATAGCGCTATATGTAGAAAAAACAAGTCACCAAAAAATAGTAATAACTTTTTTATTGTTTTGCTCATAGCGTTTTTGTTTGAAAATAACCGATTTTACTGATCAATATCCCTCCCTCTCGCCCCTTTTTCTCCTTTTCCCGCCATCCCATATCAAAAGAGATTCCGGACGGTCTTGTAAAAAAGATTGTTCTTCTGCCTTCCTGATGACCTGATAATGAATTTTTCGGGTAATGAGCGCCTCTGTCTTCCTGACAAGCCCTTCCAGACAGGCCTGATCGATATTGGCGCCGACCAAAACCAGCTCGATGGATGTTGCATCCTTCCCCCTGGCAAGGTCCCCCGCCATATATGCTTTCCTGATAGCCCCCAACTTTTCGATGATCTGAACGATGATCCGGTCAAGGCCTACCTGTTTCCGCATCATCATATAAATCTCCGGGTAAAGAGGATGACCGGGATTGGCCTTGAACATCTTTTTCCTGCCTTCGGTTTTACTAACCAATAAACCAGTCGCTTCAAACCGGTTCAGCTCAAGCCGGATCGCGTTGGTCGATTCATCAAACTCCTCTTCCAATCCCCGTAAATAACTGTTGCTGCCGGAATTCAGAAAAAACCGGAACAGGAGCTTCAAACGGGTTTTATTGGTGATCAGCGTGTCAAGCATAATGATGGCTTCGCCCTTTCAGCCACAGGAAAAAGCGACTTAGATGATGCAGGATCCGGAGTGCAGAAAACAAGATCAATGGCGCAAAATGCAGGATACAAAATAAACGATGCAAAATGTCCATGACAGGGTTCATCCAAAGACGGTCCCTGCCGACCAAGCCTTTTGTTTTCTTGAGTAGCAAATGTACTCAATGATTAAATAAAAAAACAAGAATTATTTGTACTTTTTTTTAGTTATGTTATCAACATAACAAGCTGACTTTCAGGGAATAATAATAATATAATGATTATTAATGGCATGCTATCCAAAATGATAGATAATAACCCTAATAAAGCAGCAGTATTACACCCTAATTTATTGACCACAAACCAAACCTTCCAGGTTTTCTTAGCGAACATGGTACCTGTCAGATAATAAAACCACATCCATTGAAACCAAACCTGGAAGGTTTTTCTTAGCGGTGAAAAGTAGTTTCGGAGTCAAACCTGAAACCTGAAACCTGAGCCGGCTCCGAAAAGTCAAATCTTTCATTTTACCGCAAAGACGCAAAGACGCAAATATATCATATTTAATTACTTAAAATTTAGCGCCTTAGCGACTTACGGTGAAGTAAAAGATAGGAGAATGGGAGAACCATGGGAGAACCATTGGAGAACCATTGGAAACGCAGGGAGAACCATGGGAGGATCATTGGAGGAGATGGGAGAACGGTTAGAGGATCATTGGTCTTTAATTGGTCTTTAATTGGTCCTTAATTGGAGGACCATTGGAAAAATTATCTGTTATCATAGTCCTGATCCGTAAAGATGGATCCTTGCAAACCAAACCTTCCAGGTTTTTCTTAGCGAACATGACCCCTGTCAGATAATAAAACCACATCCATTGAAACCAAACCTGGAAGGTTTTTCTTAGCGGTAAAAAGTAGTTTCAGAGTGGACGCATATATAGAATTTCGGTTAATTTTGCCGACCGGTCCCGTTCAACCGGTATTGATAACCAGGAACTGATCCATGAAAAAATTTCTTCCTCTCCTTTTCGGAATAGTCTTTTTTTCAGGTGCTGTGGCCTGGATCGCCGGTTCCCGGTCCTCCATGCTCCTGTTTCCATCGCGGGAAGTAACCGCCGGCGACAGTACCGCTTATGGACCGGTGATCAAAGACTTTATTTTCGTACAGGAAATCACCCTGAAGAAGCGATATCTAAACCAGATCGATCTTTTTTTAGCCAATGTGCCTGGTAAGCTTTCCAGCGAGAATGTCCTGCTGTTGTTAACCAACGATTACCGGATCGCCTATACCAGAAAGTTTTCTTCCGATGAGATTGAAAAGCCTGATTACCATTCCTTTTCATTTCCCAAACCCCTGGATATCGGAAACGGGAAAAAAATATACCTGTGCCTATATTCAACCGATGGGGACGCGAACAATTATATGGTCCTCCCGCGTGAAAAGAAAAGCGGGCAACCTGATCTATATGTCATTCCCATCCGGAATAACGATGTAATGCGGACCATCGAACAAAAACAGAAGATAATCCCATTCCCCGGGAGTATGTGCTTCCGGACTTATGAATCTGCTTCATTGATCTTTACCCCTATTAAATGGCTTCTTTACGCGTTGGCTTTACTGGTTTCGGCGCTCCTTGTTTTTTTTAAACGTCTGAAAACCTTTATTTTACATTTTGTAATCCGTCCTGAATGGACATGGCTGATCCTTAGCCCGGTTTTTGGCTTATTGTTCGTATTTATCACCCCGCCGTTCCAAGCCCCTGATGAACCTGCGCATTTTTATAGGACCTGGCAGATTACCGAAGGCAATGTCCTTAAATACAACGATGATATTCCCCGTCCGCTCATACAGTTCGCGGGATTCTGTGAACGGCTGAAGTTCAAACCATGGAGAAAAACCAACCGCCAGGAGATCCTTACGACCAACGCCATTAAACTGGGGCCAACCCCACGGGCCCATATCGTTTCGCCCGATTACGTTATTCCTTACCTGCCCCAGGCCCTGGGTGTTGCCTTTGGGAGGGTGTTTTCGCTTAACCCGCTGTCGTTATTTTACCTGGGGCGGATACTGAACCTGATATCGGTCATCCTTCTTCTATATTTTACCATCAGGACCGTTCCGGTATTTAAATGGATGTTCTTTTTATTGGGAGTTATGCCTATGACGCTCTACCTGGCCTCCTCCTTTTCGTATGATGCCGTAACCTTGGGCCTTTCTTTCCTGCTGACTGCCGTCATTTTAAACCTGGCGTTAAATCCTGTAAAAACCATCAGGAACCGCGACCTGATCCTGGTTTTTGTGATTTCCTCCCTTCTTGCTTTGTGTAAGCCTCCCTATTTTATCATTGCCTTTTCTTTTTTAATCATCCCAAAACAAAAGTTCAGTTCAGGGAAAAAATATTGGTTGATCTTTGCCGGGCTGATATTTATGGTTTTTGGAAGCTCCCAGTTATGGACGGTATCGCGGACACTTTTCAGGCCCCTACACAAAGAATTGCAAACCCATGCCATAATCCATAAAAATACCGGTTCTTTCATGGTCCCTGCCGGGAAGAAGACAATCGCGTTATCCGGAAAAACCATACAGCCCTCTCCATCGCCGGTCGTCTTCCCTCCTGAACCATCTCCCCTTCCGCGACAGGAAAGCCCTTACAATCCGCGGGCACAGAAAAAATTCATTTTAGACGATCTTCCGCGTTATGCCGGAATCCTGGTCCAATCGGTATTTACGAACGCTGATTTGTATTGTCTCAGTTTCGTGGGCCTTTTCGGTTGGGTTGATACGCTCATGCCTCACTTTTTTATTTATCTGTACTTGCTGACGTTATGCTGGGTCGCGTTAAGCGGCGGGGAGCGCGGGATCAGGATCAAAGCATGGAAAAAAGGCTGGCTGTTATTGATCTTCGTTAGCGGCTCCATCCTTATCATAACCGCGCTGTATGTATATTGCAACCCGGTGGGATGCAGTCCGATCGCGGCTGTTCAGGGACGGTATTTTATTGCCCTGTCCCCGTTGTTATTCCTGCTTTTCTATAATTCCCGGATAAGCGGATCCCTGAACCGGTGGCTGGATGGCCAGAAAAAGGTCATGACCAGCCCTCCGCCCTATCCGGCGCTGTTAGCATGGTCCCTGATCATTTTTAGTTTGATTTCTACGGCTGTGGCGTTCTATACGATCATCACCCGGTTTTACGCGGTCGCGGGTTAATTGAACCGGATCTGTAGCGGCCGTTCCTGCCCTTGTGGCAAAGGGTCCACTTTCACATCAAGTCCCCGGGTAGCCTTTATTTCGTCGGCTTTTTTCTTTGCTTCCAGTAACTGCGGATTGATCTCGTAAGCCTTGTTAAAATAATAGGAAGCCAGATCATATTGCTGCAGCCATTCATAGATGATTCCCAGGTGACGGTAAGCGTCAGAAAGGGTGGGAGAAAATTCAATAGCCTTTTTAAAGAACCAGAGGGCCGAATCGACATACCGGGTCTCGAGCCGATAGTTCAGCTTCACTTCATAGGAATATGCGTACCTGAACATGGCATCGCCGAAAGTGGGATGGATGGAGAGCGATTTCCTGATCGCGGACATCCCGGCGTTGATCAACTGGTCCTTAACCTTAGGATCTTTTTCGTTGGCGGCCTTCATAACCAGGTCCGATCCGTAGTGTAACTGGTTCTGCGCGCTGTTTTCCCCGGTCTTTATGTCGTTCGCGAAAAGGGTCAGGCTGTCAACCCAGACCGGGTTTCGTTGAATGACAATAACGGAACAGGCAATGACCATTGCCAGGATTAACAGTATAATGACGGGATTGGCCACAATCCAATGATACGATATTGTTTGATCCTTTTGAAATGCTTTGCTGAAGACCATTTCAAGAAGCGCGATGATCATGATGCAAAAACCAAGGGAAGGGGCAAACAAATTCCTTTCAGTAAAAATCCCTCCGCGAAGAAAGATAAATGCCATCATGGGAACCAGCGCGATGTAAAAAAATCCCAGTCCAAGGCCTGTGGGCGTTTTCTTTTTTATCTGGATAATACCATAAACCAACAACCCGAAAAAGATGGCCAATCCGCCAAAAGCCCACGCGTTATCCCAACCCACGGCCGGTATCTGGTTAAAGGAATAATCGTATCTCAGGGGGCAGGGCCAGATCAGCATTTTAATGCCAAACAAAAAAAGGAAAAACGCGGTAGAAAATTTCACGGCAGGGTCGCGGTAAGGATAATTGATGATATCATCGGGAATGACCGCCTGAACGGGCCCAAGGGCAATCCGTCGTTGTATGAAAAACACGAAAATGATCAACAGAAAAGGAAAGACTTTTAACGCCAGGCCGGACAGTTTTTGCTGGCCCGCGTAATACAGAACGAGTGGCAGAAGAAGGATGCCCGTCATGGCGCTTTCTTTGGAAAGAAGGGCAAAATAAAAGAAAATCAGTCCTGAAACCAGGTCCCGGATCCGTTTCCGGTCAGCATATCGCACTGAGAAAAACAACATCAGGACCGTGTTGAAAAAGCTAAGCAATTCATCCCTTCCCTTGATGTTGTCGATCACTTCGGTATGAATTGGATGGGCGGCAAATAATAAGCATATCAGGAGTGGGAAAACCAGGTTCTTCGCGGAAAACAACCTTGCAAGGAGCAAGTAAAGGAAGAAGAGCGTAAGGGCAAAAAAAACAACATTGAAAAAATGGCTGACATGAGGGGCGGGGCCGAAAAACTGGTATTCGACGGCAAACGTAACAAGTGATAACGGACGGTAATACCCCAATTTTAAATTTGAAAAATGCCAGAAATCAACTTTCATCAGTTCCGGGATGCCGGCAAATCCTTCCTGGACGTAACGATTGATTGTGATGGCGCTATAATCGTCAAGCACATAGCCGCTTTTAATGCTGTTGGCATAAAGGGCAAAGGCAAAACAAGCGACAACAAAGGCAATATAAAAATGGGTGTGAGCAAAGCGGAATGTGTCTGTTTTGACCAAATCTTTTTTAGGGACCGGTCCTGAAACCTTTTTCCCTTTTTTCCGTGGGTTAGTTTTCATTATTTCCCGAATATAATAAACTGTGGACCTGCTCTAAGATCAAATCTTTACTTTTACCACAAAGGCGTTAATAGATATTCAGTTTTCGGAGTGGGCCCAATGTCTAATTGAAAGAGATGAATGCCGGACAAAAATAAAATAATTGTGAATATTTTCAATGTATCCCCTTGACTTTTAAAAATTCTTATGTATTTTTATACCTTCAAAAGGAGTGTTTTTTACAATTCAAGGCAACAGATGACCAGGTCGATCCGGATAATCAGTGAGTTATGTCTTATCGCGGTTTTATTGTTCGCGATGAAGCCTAATAACCTCAGCGCTGGTGTTATTATGGACAAGGATTTGATTTTGGCGACAGTTTCCAATGATACCCCTGGCGAAAAGCGGGTCCAAGCCACGGCGGGGAATGGCGGGACACAGGTTCAGACAGCCGCCGGGAATATTGTGGTGGAAGGTTCCGGAAAAGCCCTTACCATTCGCGATGGGGAAAAGTTCATCATTACTTCAGGACAGGCAATCCGGTTATTGCCGGGTACCGCGATTGAGGCCGGCGGGAAGTTGGTAGTAAGGATTTCTCCGAGCAGGAAGTGGTCGGGCGCCCAACGGAAGGCGGTCCCGGAAAAGCCTGCTGACCAGATAACCAGGACGTCGAAAAAATCAATTGAAGTGGTGGGAGGATATCGCGTATGTCCCCTGCCGGAATCCGCTGTTATTAATATGGGCAACCGGGGCCTGATCTGTGTTGTTCCTGCCAGGGTCCAGGTTTCAACAGTATATAAGAATTTTATTATACTCCATAAATCATTCAATCCATCCCTTTCAGAATTTTACCTGTCATCATTAATCCCGGTAAAGGTCCTCATCGGTTCCCGTTGGGGAGAGTTGCCAGGGACCATCAGGGTGATGAGGACGTGAAGGCTTATTCCTTTATTTCAACCTTAAATCATCTGTAACGGTTTGATACAGGTGATAATATAAATAACACATTTATTTTAATAATAATATTTAACATTATGAAAAAGATTATCATATTATTAGCTTTCGTTCTTGCAGGAACTGTTTCGTATGCGCAATGGGTTACCGTTGGGAACGATATTCATAATAGCAATACCGGTCTTGTTGGGATTGGTACAGGAGCAACCACTCCTGCTTATATTCTTGATGTGCGTCAGAATGGCACGGAACCGAAATTATCCATTACCAATGCTGGTGGATCGGGTGGTGCGGCTTTCCGTATGTTTGACCAGGGTAGTGGCACCGACTGGAGATTCAAAGCCGCTGCGACTGGGACTTTCAAAATCCGTGATAATGTTAGCGCAAAAGATGTAATTGTACTTGAAAAAGGAACAGGAACACTCAATTCAATTTATGTTAAAGCGGATGGTACTGTTGCTATTGGACTTGGAAGTGGAACAATCCCATCTGGAGCCAAACTTGCTGTTAACGGAGCTATGAAAGTAAATGGTAAAATTGATGCTACTGAAATCGAAGTAAAGCTTGCAGCATGGTCTGATTATGTATTTAAACCCAATTACAACCTCATGCCATTGCAGGAAGTTGAAAACTTTATCGGGCAGAATAAACATTTGCCTGGTGTCCCTAGTGAAACAGAAGTGCTCCAAAAAGGCAATAATCTTGGAGAAATGGATGCCATCTTATTACAGAAAATCGAAGAGCTCACCCTTTATGTAATTGATCTGAAAAAGGAAAATGATGCTCTTAAAAAAGCCATTCTCAAGTAATTCAGAACACATCATTAATTGATTTTATTTCAGGAAAATACTGCTCCATCAATATGGAGCAGTATTTTTTTACTTTTTCCTCAAGGTATTCTTCATTTATTTTTCTTAATATATTGAATTTTTGGGGATTTTTAAAGACATGGGTTTGGTCTGAAGTGACATTAAACAATTGATATCCGGAAAAGTCAGATATTTTCTGTATTGATTCTGAAATTTTATCAGTCTTGATTATTAATAACTTATTTTCTGGTACCAATGAAATTACCTTTTGATTATGTTTAGCCCAATATTGAAGATATCCCTCCAGTGAATAGAGCCCCAAATCCATCAAAGCCTTTTCTTCCTTTGGCAAAGTATTGTATCGTTTGCCAAATCTTATATCCCTTAGCCTGATCCATTTTTCGGCAGCGGGAAAAGCCAGGGAATGGTTAATGAAAGAATCAAGCCAGGTATAGCAGTCCCGAATTGTAAGAATATAATAAGCATGTTCTACCTCCTCTAACAGAAAAAATAAAATAAAAAAATTTAACTGCGATGAGTCTACGTCCAAATTCAATCTTTGATATCGAGTCCTTAGATATACCCGGAAATCTTTTTCACTGATATGTTGATAATAAAAATCTGTAATTTGTTTGATGAGGTCACTGTTTTCCGGCTCATGAGCTGATTTTGAAACACTTTGAAATATTGAATGTATTGAATGAGTGCCACTTTTAGCAGTCCCAACACAAAAGATTTTCTTCTTTTCCGGGTTCATATTTATCTGTTATTTTTTTTCAATACCTAATAGTCATCGGGAGTGAAGAGACTCCAACCTCAAAAAAGATAACTTTGTAAAAAAGTAACACATAAGAAACCTGTTTTTTCTTGGAAGGTACATTCCTGCTAATAGTTTGGTTCGGGGCACTTCTTGAAATTTCAATCGGCTGTTAAGTAATACTTAAACACCGTATAGGAGATCAATCTCAGAATATAAGTACCCTTATGTATTGCTTTTACTTTTATGTAAATCAATAAGCAAAAGCAAAGTTATGAAAAAAGAAAAAGTAAACAAAGGAGTAATTAAAGATCAACGAGTTGGAAAGAGTTATATAGGAGTTATATAGGAGGAGGAGAGATTTTGTCATTATCATTCAACGCATATTTCGCTGTTTAAATGGTAATTCATGCTGTAAGCTACATTGCAATTTAAAAAAACTTCTCTTTCTGATATGAATAAAAAAAGTGAAATTTGCAATAAAAGAAAAGAATGAATGAAGGACATGAGATAATAGCCATATGTGCGGTCCCTCCTGGGGTAAACCCAGGAATGGCAAGTGTTGATCTTGCATTAAAAATGTTGCTTGAAAAAATCAATCTGTATGATAAAGTGGGTTTTTATACTCTTTACCCGTCTGAATCTGAATCTGTTGTAAAATATTCAGAACCTAATTTGCCTAATTATTCAGTAATTCCTGACAACCCTGAGTTTTTTTCCTTTAGAAAAATGATTCTTTACTGGGGCGATTTTTTACATATGTATCAGTATCATCAGAATGTTGCTCGCTATCTTTATAATTTACAGTATTTCAGGACATTCGAGGATGCAATTAACAGAGTATATTCAGTGTTATTGCTGAAAGATCAACAGAGAGAGGTCCTTTCAACTAAAATTACTTTTGGCAGTACACTTTTGTTCAACTCCATGAGCGATGAAACAGATCCTGAATATGGCTTCTTGTTGAAAAAATTCCTTGAATATGGGAATTCCTGGTTCAGAGATGTTTTTTCAGCAATTAAAGCATCACACATCACGGGTGATTATTTCAATTCTTTTTTAGGCATAGATTGTGCCACATTGGTTACTTCAAGCATGATAGTTCCTGGTCAAAGCAATCCGTATAAAAAAAAGAGTATCGGTATATTTATTGGTAGAACTGCTGATCATTTCAAGGAGGTTTTACAATTTGCAGAAGACTTCTCAAAATCATGCGGTATCCCGTTAAAATGGATTTCATGGGGAGATACCAAGGCTTTTCCCACCTTAAAAAACTTTGAAACAGAATCCTTAAACTCACATTTAGATGGAATAGATTTTACTGGAATCCGGGATCCATTACAAGCCCTTGCCCAGCTTCTTGAGTTCGATCTGATAATTTCAGATACTTATCATATATGCGTTAATGCCTGGAATTTGAATATTCCTGCTATATGTTTCGCCGGTGATGACCAATATAAACTCAGAAATGTCAATTCCGGTAATTTTTTTTCAAGATTGGATAAACGATTTGTATTCTATGGAATGTATGGCGCATTGGATTTTCTTGTACCCTATCATGAATTAATGTCTAACGAATTCAGGGATCTTAGATTACACCATTTGCTAAAGATTCTGGACAAAGGAGAAATTGTTCCATATATTCATCAAAGGATAGCCCAACATTCAAAATATTCAGAAGCCATACTGACAGAAGCCATCTTTACCTTAATAAACAGATAAAATTCCTGAACTTAATGTTAAATATTACTGCGATCATAGCGGTCAGAAATGAAACAAAATATTTACCGGTTACATTGGCCGCTCTTGCATGTTGTGATATTAACTTTATAATTATTGATCACGGCTCAACAGATGATATAGACCATATTCTCAAACAATTTCATCATAATCTTATTAAAAATATTTGCATTCCATATAAAGGATATTTTAGCCTTTCTGATCAGATTATAGAAAAAAATAAAATTATTGAATCAGTAAATACCGATTGGCTAATACATCAGGATGCGGATGAAATTCTTGAATCACCTGAACCAGGTGAAACACTCAGGGACGGTATCCAAAGAATAAATGAGCAAGGGTTTACAGCAATGAATTTCAATGAATTTGTTTTTATTCCCACCCTATCCAATTCAAATCATGAAAGTGGAAATTTTTATCATACCATGCTTCATTATTATTTTTACGAACCAGTGCAATTCAGGCTTAATAGGGCCTGGAAGAAAAACAGGAATGTCTATCTTTCGGATGGAGGCCATAATTTAGCTTCAAAAGATCTTTTATTATTTCCCCGGGATGCATTTGTTTTAAGACACTATATCTGCCTGAGTAAAGAACACATAATTAATAAATACAAAAATCGCAATTTCAGCAAGGAAGATCTTGACAAAGGGTGGCATAAAAAAAGGTTAAATTTCACAGATGCATTTTCTTTTCCAGATGAATTTGTACTCCAGAAACTTCCTTTCGCTGAGAGTAAAGATTTTATTACTGTCAACCCATGGAAAAACCATTTTTGGGAATCATTCAAAACCTAATTGTTGTAAGAGTAATATATCATCCTTTGTTATCCAGTTTATTGTTTTTGTTTTGTATCTTCCTGTTGATGTGTTTATTGCTGGAATTTTTACCAACATATCAATATCGGCTTCATTTTGATTAATCCCTAAAAAAGTCAGTAGTTTAGTGATTTCAGTTCTGGGCTCAAGACACATCTTATTATAATTAAGTATCAATATTTTTTCGGATCCTTTTGATTCAATGATGTGTAGTAAATTTGTATGAACGGATGACCAATATCTAAAGGAAGCTTCCGGAATGTCTTTATTGGTTTTAGGTAAAGCAATATCATAAAGTGGTCCCCAGTTATACAATTGCTGCTGGTTATTACTGTATGCCATGTCGAGACCATGCCGCATCAAATGTATATATTTCATTTGAGGAAAAAAGTCAATCATAACAGGAAGCAATAGATGTGAATTCGGTTCTTTCCAGCCCCACCCCCTATATTGTCGAAGATTAGTCCCAGAAGAATGTATGATTTTAAGGATTCTTTTCAAAGGCCATTTCCCGGTTCCATCTCTCTGCTTGTTTTGCCCGTGCATTGACATAGAAATGGTTGCCCTGAGAAGAAAGATGAGGTCAGGAAAAGAAAAGTATCCGTAGCGTGTCATTGATTTTTCAAGAATACCAAGTCCACGGGAAAGGGCTAACCTGTTATTACTGTTCTTGTAAAACCATTTTTTACGTTTAAATAAAAGGGTATAGGCCAGATTATCCAATGATTCATTCAGATCATTACCCATGAAATAATTAAGTTGTTTTAATATTTCGGCAAGTATCCTAGTACCACTGCCACCGATCCCTCCAACAATAATGGGGCCAGGCAATGAATTTTTTTTTAACTTTATATTATCCACTTACTTTAAGACTGATTGAAAAAATTTATGAAATCGTATGATGTTCGATTATACCTTGCTTCATAATGAATCACATATTAATAAAATAATCGTATTTGAGTAATGAAAAATTATTGTGATCGGTTATTTCATCAGCCCGGACCATCTCCTCTTTCAATGAATGAAAGTTTATAAACACGGATAGTGCCTGAGAATTTAAAAAAGTATCGTTATTTTCAAGTATACCTATCCAATCGCCGTGAGATGATTTTTTTTGCAACTCTTGAACAGATTCAATCCCGGAACATGTCATATCAATTATCTGTGAAATAAGGTAAGCATTTTTCGCTAATACTGAATTTATTTCATCTCTGGATGTTTCCTTTATTATTATAAATTCCAGATCCGGATAATCCTGGGTTGTCACACTGAGAATTGTTTTTTCAAGATTTTCAGTGTTTTCATTTACCTTAGTCAAAATTGTGATTTTGGGGAATCGCTGACGTGTATAAAAAGAATAAAACTTATTAAAAGACCAATCAAATTCTTTTTCAATTTCTTGTGTGACTTGTGATTCTATCAATTTTTGAAATAAGTCAAATAAATGCATTATTTCTGATGCCGCAGAATTTATGGGTAAATTTTCACATCTACTATGATTCAGTTGCGGTTCTATAAAGTTGGTAATCTGTACATTTAGTTCATTTGTTATCGTTAAGTTAAGAGAAAATATTTTGTTTATTTTTGATAGAATCCGTAAAGGCTCCCTGAGTATTTCATCGTAGTTAACTACTAATCGTGAATGTCCCCTGGAATAATTTTCAGCCTTAAGCATATAGTCCATCCACAGATTATATGATTTTGTTTCAATGAAAGAATCCCTTTCCAAGAGGGATTTTGCAATATCTACGGGATGCCTGGAAGTAAGTATAAATGAAAAATTTATGTTTAATTCTTTAAGAACTGTAATGTATAGTGGTAAAAGAACGCATAGTCTTGGATCTTTGAAAAGCAGTAAGTCGCTATCGGGAAAATCCTTCTGAATAATTTTCCAAAGCTTTCCCTTGTATAAATCAATTTGCTCCAATTTCCACCATTCCCCATGTAAACCCAATGTGTTATGCCAGTTAACATGGAGGTAATGAAGTAGATCCTCGTTGAAGTCTGTTATAAGAAGATTCTCATAAAAGCCTTTTGGATTGGCCCAATTGCCTCCCATTACCGACCGCCCCAAGTCAAAACCACAAAGACTAAGCATTCCTGACGTAGCAGAAGTTCCACTCCGGTGCATCCCTAAAACCATTAAAGCCAGCTTATTCAACGCTCTTTCTTTAAGGTGAAGCAACAATCTATCATTTGTCAAAAATATTTAATTTTTATTACTTTTGATAAGAAAATTGATCCATGCCAACCAAAACAGTTGCTATAATTGTTAATCATAACCTACCGGAATACACCAATTGGTTATACCGTTCATTATCTGAATACCAGGATGATTCATTTGATCTTTTAGTCATGGATAATGGTTCAAAACCAGAATTAATTCCTGAAATAGTCAACATACGCAATGAGACTAACCTTTTTTGGGGTGGCGCTTTAAACATAGCCTTTGATTTTGTTTTAAAAAACACTCAGTACGACTCCTTATTGTTTCTGAATAATGATATAGATGTCAATGCAAGCATTTTTGTACAGGCTCTCAGATCAGAATTATTTAAAAATCATTTTGCCATTGTAACGCCGTGTATTGCCGGTATGGCCCAACCATGGAAACAAATGATGAACTGGGGAAGTAAAAAAACCAGAACTGTTAAATGGATAGATAACCAGGCTCCGCTTTTTCATCGCAAGATAATCGAGGCTATCGGACAATTTGATCCCGAACTACAATATGGCTGGGGGCAGGAACTGGTATGTTACGACATCTGTAAAGAGCGAAGATGGAAAATCGGGGTATGTGATCACATATCAATGCTCCACTTTGGAATGCAGACTTTAGTTCAAAAAAGGTTGTTCAGTCAAGGACGCGGATATGGAAATGAGGCAGAAGAAATAGCTATTGACCTGGAAAACTTCAAGAGAGAAGCATCCAACAGTTATATCAACTATTTTGCAGAACATCCACTCAGGAATGGTAAATTTGATGAGTTGCGTTCTTATGGAGAATCTTATTCCTATTTCCCCGGGAATCCAGATCAAAATCCAATGAATAAAATATTTCATCGTTTGTCATCAATGGCGAAAAGGTAGTTTGAAAACCGAATAATGACCAAATACATTCATACGATAGACGTTCATAACACCCGGGCAGCTGAAGAAATAGTGCCATGGCTTATGAAATGGTTCCAACCCGAAAGCGTTGTTGATGTTGGATGCGGTATTGGGACGTGGCTATATGTTTTCAAATCAATGGGTGTGAAAAACATACTTGGCATCGAAGGTGAACATCTGAATACCGATCTTTTAATGATCGATAAAAATGAAATTACATTTGCGGATCTTGAAAAGGAATTCAGCACAGATAACCGATTTGACCTTGCAATTTGTCTTGAGGTTGCGGAACATCTGGTTCCTGAATCGTCAGATATTTTCATTAAATCACTAACAAAATTAAGCGATATCATTATTTTCTCAGCAGCAGTTCCTTACCAGGGAGGACAGAATCATGTAAATGAACAGTGGCTTGATTACTGGAAATCCAGGTTCCGGAAGAACAATTTTGAGCTTGCAGATGAAATAAGATCAGTTTTCTGGAACAACAAAAAGATAGAATGGTGGTACAGACAAAACATGTTAATTGCCTTTAAAAAGGATAAACCACTTCCTTTTATGCATATTATTCCTCCTCTCGATATCATTCATCCTGATTTATTCATGAAAAAGAATGAAACAATCAATACTTTAATGAACGATGTAAATTTGACTACTAACTCAAATAACATCCTTTCACAAGAACTTGAACGATTAAAACACGATAACCTTATCCTTAGAGAAAATCTTCACCAATCTGAATCCATGATCAGAAACATCTATAAATCATTATCATGGAGGATTGGCCATTCATTAATAAAAATACCTGCCGGCTTTCTGCATATATTTTGTTCCGTAAATACTTTTATTCATAAAAAAATCATGGATTAGCTCAATCTCACCTCTCGTATGTTTGGTCAGCCTAAGGCCTTACCCTATGATCCAGCCAAGAATCTTGACAGATTTGTAAATTCGTAACACTCATTGCCATTAACAAACTTGTACTAACATTTCTCACTTCAAAAAAATGCAAACAACTAAATGTTAATAAAATAGCTTCCATGATTGCATAATTTGGTTACTGTTCAGCTTTACCTTATGCAAAACTCACGGGAGCGCCTTCAATGGCCAGTTGCAATGAGTCGAGGATGTTGTATCCTTGTTTCCTGAGTGTGGAAATATAAGAACGGATTCTAAAAAATATTTCAGCGCCTTTTTTTGTTCGGAAACAACCCGATATTTTTTGTTTTAATTTCACCATTGAGTCCACTCCGAAAACCACTTTTTACCGCCAAGTCGCTAAGGCGCAAAATTTTAAATAATTGGATATGATATATTTGCGTCTTTGCGTCTTTGCGGTAAAATGAAAGATTTGACTTTTCG
>Ga0172381_10002491_pt1 | contig 20310 bp, 37 predicted proteins | sample Leawel6488metaG_FD_119754 | JGI IMG/M metagenome (GOLD analysis project Ga0172381, IMG submission 119754) | Leachate microbial communities from a municipal landfill in Southern Ontario, Canada - Leachate well 64-88 metaG | ecosystem: Engineered > Solid waste > Landfill > Unclassified | place...
TCTTCAAAAAAATCCCTCGAAAATTATCAAGATGGGAAGAGAAGCTAGAAAAAAAGCGGAAGAATGGGATTGGAAAATTCAAGCAGAAAATTATAGAAAAATGTTTAGGGATGTAATTTCAAAGCAATAATTTATTATATATATTAAATATTGAAATTTATATTTTTGAGTTTATCTAACTTGTAACCTCGGAGAGAAAAAATGTCAGAGCTAAATTTAATAACAGCAGTAATAATATTTTCTTTACTCGCTTTACTTATCTGCTTACTTGTCATTTGGAGAAATCTTAAAACTGGATTCATAACAGTTGCTTTAGATTCTCCACTCACAACGAATGACGGGAAATATAAGATAGAGACAATTTCTCGTGAAAAGTTTAAAAAGTTAATGAAAGAAAATTTGTATTCTGTTAAACATACTATTCAACATCCTGAGCTTGCAAAATATGTCGAGGAGTTAGGAGCAGAAAAATCATCAGGAGGGGAGTTACCAATCCTTACTCTCCGGAGACAGCAAGCGGTTGTCATAAATACTCTGGAGTCCGACCCTTCTTGGATTTTTGATTTAGCAACTTTCGAAGAAAAATTAAGGATTGTTCTGATAACCAAACTTTCATAACTTTAAAAAATAGAGTGAGTATTCCTCTATTTTTTTAATTATATATATTAAATATTGTGTGAAATAATTAGTTCTTAATTTGATGAATTTCATTAATGGAGAAAACCGATGAAGAATTTCATGATAGAACTGATAAGTGAACTTGCCCCATATTTCTTATTATGTTTAATCATAATGATTTGTTGGAATTATCTTTTGCCTCATTTATTTGGTTTTCCGAAAATCAATTACATTCACTCTCAATCTGCTGTCTCATTCTTGCTTTTGGGAAATTAGTGAGATTTTCTTTTAATGATCATGAATAATTCTTATCGGAGGAGAAACTGAAATTGAGCAATTTATTTTTGGTTATTTCAAGAGCGGGAAAGACTTATGAAGACTTCAAAGAAAATCAAGAGAGTTTTTCCCATTGCTCAATTTTGATTAAGCAACGTGTTGCTCCGGATTACACGTTTGCCCAAAAACTTTATTTGTTGATCGGGACAAAACCCGTGACCATCGATGAAGATTTAATTTCTTCTGTAAAAGATATTTGTGTTGAACATCAAGGAAATCCAGAAGCAGAAAAGGTCTCGGAGTTTTTTGAGTTTAATTCGGGGAAAGAAGTGTTTGCTTGTTGTGTTCATTGAACATTGATAAATAATTTCATTGAGAAAGAGAAAACATGTGTGATGTTGATATAAGAATAGCAGTTGAAAAAACTGCAAGTAACACCGAATCTACCAATGAGAAGTTGGATGAAATTATAGAGTTGTTACAAGAATTGTTAAATAAGTAACACTGGTTGATAAATTGAAAGTCATGAATAATTCAAAAATTGCCCCAACACATATTCGGAAAGCCTACCGTTACTATGTTCTTTCTCTTGAGAAGAACTATAAGAAGTTAATGGTGAGAGTGTTCTTTCAGTGAACGTTGGGAAAGAGAACGGTCGTCTTGTCACGATCATAACAATCAACAGAGAATTTCTTGTGGTGTAGTGGGAAAAATAGATTAGCGTCTATTAGGTGAGGCTACAAGGTGCTACGCAGACATGCCAACGGCATCTGTCAGGACAAGGCATACTGACCTTCGTCGGTTAAAATCCGACCAAGGAATTCTTTTAATTTGAAAACACAATTCTGGCTATTTGGGAATAGGGATATTTAGATGAGGTCATGGCTCACAGAATATCTGTAGGTTCGAACCCTGCCCAGAATCGATTTTAATTATTAAATTCTAAAAGAGGTTTAAATGTTAATTAAAGCAATTATTAAAGCAAACCCAGAATTTTCTGTTGATACTGACAACTTAGTCGTGGATGTTACTCTAATTTCGCCATTTAATAATCAAACTCTCGAAAGAATTTGCTTAAATAAAAATAGAAGTTTAGAACTTTGTGGAGACCCTCAAGTAACATCGTATCTTCAAAACAATATTGATTCGTTACTTAAGCTGATAAAGGGGGATAAAGAAGCTCTAAAACATGCAGAGGTTATTTTAACCGAAATGAAATCTACCTTCGCATTTTCCCATATTCTAAAAAATCAAAATAATAATTTAAAGGATGAATCTAGTGAAATTTCCTAGAATTCATCATCTTTCATTTTCTCAACAAATTCATAAAGATGATAAAACAATAGAAAATCCAGAATATTTTTTAAATAAAGAAATAATTATCACGGAAAAATTAGATGGTTCGAATTGTTGTTTCTTTGAAGATAAATGGTTCTCTAGATCTGGAGAATTAGCTTCTGGATCTTGGTTCAATATTTTAAAAAATAAACATTTTAATAACTACGATAAAAACTTCATGTATTTCGGTGAGAATATGTATGCGAAACATTCTATTTACTATGATAAATTAACAGATTGGTTTTATCTATTTGAAGTATATGATCCGAAGAGAAAATTATTTTTATCTTTAAATGAAAGAAATTATTTACCTAATTTTCCTTTTAATTTTGTTCCTTCTGTATGGTGTGGTGTTTGTAAAAGTTTAAAAGAATTAGAAAAAATATTATTAAAAGAAATAAAGAAAGAATCTTATTTTGGAAAAGAGCGAGAAGGGTTTGTGGTGAGAACGACGAATTATATTTTTTTAGAAAACTATTCTTCTTGTGTTGCTAAATTTGTAAGAGAAAACCACGTCCAAACCGACGAACATTGGACAAAAACTTGGAGACCAAACGAACTAAAACTTAATTGAGTGGGGTTTACATGAAAACTAAACAATTAGCTGAAGATTTTGAAATACAAATGTTATCTGAAAAAATAGAAGAAACAATTTCTCAATCTGTAATCCCACCTTCTATAGACGTGGATGTTACGTGTGATGAGTGTTGCGAAACATTTGAAACAACAGTTGATTTATCGCATCTTGATCTCGGGATGGATTATTTTAAAGAAGAAATTGAAAGAACAATTAGGGAGTATTTAAAATTTCATGATTTAGAGATAGTAAAAAAGGAAAAAACAAATGATTGAGTTTATCAAACTTATTAAAAATATAATTTCTCACGATTTATTTGAAAAACACAAGTGGGTATATTTCAAGAATATTGTCCATTCGGAAGTAGCAGATGATTATAATTTGAGGAGATGTGAATTTTGTAATGAATGTCAAGTTAAAGAAACAATATATGAAAAGTGGAAAACTATAAGTACAAGAGAATTTAAAAATCAATTAACAGTAAGTGATAGGGAAAATTATTATGAAGATTAATTTTAAAAATTATAAAGCCCATTTCGAATATCTTAGATATGTGATAGCTCATAAATATTATGTGTTTACGATAGGAAAAAAATTAAATTTATCTTTAAAAAGAAGACTATTACATGATATGAGTAAATTTTCAGCATCGGAATGGTTTCCTTATGTCTCTAATTTTTATAATGATGATGGGACGAAAAAACAAGTAAGAGATTCTTCTGGTTATTACGACCCCAAAACAAAATCTGATGAATTTCAAAAATCTTGGTTACACCACGCACATAATAATAAACATCATTGGCAATATTGGGTTTTAGTAGATTTTGATGAAAATAAAGTTTTAGAGATGCCTAAAGAATATATAAAAGAAATGATAACAGATTGGTGTAGTGCTGGGAAAGTTCAACATAATCAAGAAAATCCGACAAAATTTTATAATTTAAATAAAGATAAAATGATATTTGATTCTTCAACGAGACTATATGTTGAATTCCTTTTGAAAAAACATTTTGGTGATTTTGTTGGTCAACCTTTTATAAATTGAAGGGAAAAGAATGGAAAGATCATTTGGTCCATATATAATTGATGTTGTAAAAAATCATTGTATTATTAGAAGGGAAGATAATCTACCAGTTGACCCAACATTTTATGAATTGCAACATATGAAATGTATGGCATTTGGAGCTCCTGTAGTAGCTGTAGAAGTGTTTCCATCATCTGAAGATTTAGTGGATGGTCAGAATCAAAGACATTTGTGGAAAGTAGATAAAAGTAATATTCCTAATTTAAAAACTGGATATTTATGTGAAATAGACGTAGAATAGAAAGGACAAGATGAATGAGAAAATACTTATTATTTGAGAGGAAAATCATGTTAAATTTTTTAAGAAATTTATTTCATAAACATAATTGGGAATATTTTAGGAGTGATGATGATTTAATTCTTTTCAGTGTTTATCGATTAAGAAAATGTAGTAAGTGTGGGAAAACACAGTATCAACTTCATTCATGGGACACAAAGTGGTTAGTTATAACTTCGAGAGAATTCGTGAAAAGACTTTGGACACAAGAAAAAGTAAATAGAGAAATTCAAAAATATGAACACTAACAACAAAAGGTAAAAATATGTCACATACAGTATCTGTCCAAGAATATGAAGAAATTAAGAAACAACTAGAAGAGCAGAAAAACAAAGTTGATTCTGAAAATGAAGAGATTATGGTAAAACATTTTATAGAAAATATAAATATGAGATTATCAATTGGTTATTTGGACGGTAGATTAAAGCCATTTTTCCCAGGTTCAAATTATGATATTTTTGCAGATAATCCCAAACTATTAAAACGTGTTACTTCCCGAGTTATTAACTATTTTAACAAATCTACTGAATGGAATATTAAATTTGGAGTGATATGTTCTGACAGATTTGAATATTTTGAATGGAAGTTAAAACCAAAAACTAAAAAGAGGAGTATCTTTGAATATTTTATGGCTTACTTTAGATAGATCGAAACAAACAATAAAACATTTTGATAACTTCAGGGAAGCTGTTGAAAAAATAGCTAACGTAACAGTTATTAAAAAATCTCAACAAGGATTAACTGGAAGAGCGTTTGCTGAAGGAATATATTCTGGAAAAATAAAGGATCAAGAAATTGTTCCCTCTGGTACTTTCAATAAAAATCAATTTGACGTAATAGTAACTGATGCTCTTTTTGCCATGCCTAACGAAAATTGGGGAAAATTCCGAAATATTCCTAAAGCATACATTGCAGAAGATTTACATGGTGATCTACCGAAAAAACAAAAAGAGTTAGGAATAAAATATAAATTTGATTTTTTATTTACTCGATATTTTAGTCCCACAAAATTACACCCCGAATGTTTTAATCATCATAAAGTTTTTTGGCTTCCCCATTGTGTTCCAGAAAGTTATTTCATAGAGGACTCAACAAAAGTGGTTGGGGTTTTACTTTCTGGTTCATGTAATTCATACTATCCTTTTCGACAAGCTGTTGAAAAGGTGTTTAAAAATGATCCGAGATTTTGGAGAATCGAAAGATATCGTGGACCGAACGAAACAGACCGAAATGAATCAGGGGTTGATTATATAAAAAATTTATTGAGCAAGGCTAAAATTCATCCGGTTTGTGGTGGAAAAGCAGAATTAGGTGGTTATGTTGTTTGTAAATATGCAGAAATACCAGCAGCCGGGACACTGGCAATTTCTCCTGAATTTGAAGATTTAAAAGCTTACGGATTCAAAGATAGAGAAAATATAGTTTTTTGTAAAAAACACGAGGACATATTAAAAACATTTAACTATTATCTAGAAAACAATGAAGAGCGCATTCGGATAGTTAATAATGGTAGACAATTAATAAAAAATAGACACACATGTGATAAAAGAGCAGCAGAATTCATCGAAACACTTGTTACTTCCCGATAGGAGGTGTTTAAACTAAATGGTAGAATGTAAAGTTTGCGGGAAAGAGTGTAAAAATATAAAATCCCTATCTATTCATTTGCGAAACAATTATAGAAAAAATGGTCACCCTATAGATGTTGATTTATATTATTGGATTTATTTGAGAAAAAATGAAGAAGATGGAATTTGTCAATATTGCAAAATCAGGAAGACAAAATTAATATCTTTAACTTTGGGATATTCGAAATTTTGTTGCAAAGAATGTTCTGATAAGGGAAAAAATTATTCTAATGGTCGTCCCTTAAAGTTACCAATAATTTTAAATTATAATAGTGAAAATAATAGAGATGATGATTTAGAAAATATAGTAATGTTACCCCACGGTCAATCTTATTTAGAAAAAGAAATTTTGGATGAAATAAAAGAATTACTTTTTAATAAATTTAATAAACAATTTAAAATATCTGAAAATAATAGGTATATGATAGCACCTCTTGAAATCGACATTCTAATCCCAGAATTAAAACTTTCAATAGAAGTAAATGGTGATTATTGGCACTCACTTCCAGGTGCAGTTGAGCGAGATCAAAAAAAATGCAAATTAATACCTGGAATGGGATTCAAACATTTCATAATAAAAGAGTACGAATGGAACGATGATAAACAATTTGTTTTAAATAAATTAAATACACTTTTAGAAATGGATTTTGAAACTTATTCAGAAAATATTTTTTATTTCACTGGGTTCCAACCAGAACTTGAAGAGGAAACACCAAATGAAGAGAAGTGAACTTAAAGAAGAACTTGAAAAATTAATTAAAGATTTAGAAAATCCTTGTTCTGCAATGAATGTTTCTGATTGGCTTTCACATCTTGGAGGAGAAGTCGGGTTAGCTTGGGAAGATGGAGAAGATGCAAAAGATTGGATAATTCCATGAACGAAATTCAACAAAAAACATATTCAATAATTTCTTCACTATTTGAAATAGAAAAAGAATTTCCAGTTAATCAATTTAAAGAAAAACAATTAGTTGTAAATGTCGAAATATCAAAAGGGTTTGAACCTGGAGAAAAATATTATCCGAAAAATGAAGAACAAGATTATTGGATAAAGGTTCCGAAAGATGGGAAAGCTATTCTGGATGTAACGATATTAGAAGATGGAATTTTAGACGTTTTGAGTATTTTTCCATATGTTTTATGGAAAGAAAGTTGGGAAAAAATAATAAATCACCTAGAAATTGAAAAAATATATTTTTTGACTCCGGAGAAGATAAAATGAAAATAAAACTCCTTCCGGTTCCTAATACAGAATGGGGCAAAAAATATTCTGAATTACTTAATAATTCATTCATAAAATATAAATATAACAGAGAAAGAAGATTAAAATCTAAAGAAGAATATATCGACAAATATTTACCGGAAATTAAAACAAAAAAAGGAATTATTTTAGATTTGGGGCCAGGACCAGGAGAGTTTTTAGAAATCTGTAGATATTACGGGAATGAAATCGTCGGAATAGATGCCAAAGAAGATGACTCTATTGGGATGGGGACCGAGTATATCAAATTATCAAAGTTATTAACAGAAAGACAAAAAATTAATGTTTTATATAACGGTGTGGAAAATTATATAAAAAATAAAAATTTTCCGTTTAAAGATCAAGAAATATCTGTAATAAATTCACAAGGATCAATAGAACAAATATTCAGAGAAAATTTTAAACTCTCTCCTCATGCTAATCATGATGGTAAACAATTTGAAGAGTGGATATTTGACGAAAAACTAAAAAATAATATGAATAATTTTATCAGCGAGTGTAAAAGAATAATTAAACCTTCTGGCGTTTTATTGATTTATGCAAACGGTGCTAAAAGTTTAGAAAATACAAAAAAATATAGAGAATTATTATTAAAAACAATAAAAGAAACAGGTGGGTTTGAATTAGTGTTTGAAAAAGATTTTAGATTACATAAATTTAGGAAAACAGAATGTTAAATTTGGGGATAATTATTGACAAAAACGGCAAAGTTGTTTCTCATAGATCTTTAATAAAAATTTTATTCAATCCAGTTTTATTATTATTTGGATTGCGAATAGTTTCTATTTTTGATGATAAACGATTCAAAACAATAGGTATAATAAAAACTAATCGAGAGAATTTTAAATTTAATTTTAAATTTAATTTACATCCTGGTGAACGAATTGTTAAAAAAAGAAGGATTATATGAATAATACTATTAAAAATGAAGAAAAACCAAAATTAATACCTTGTCCATTTTGTGGAGCAGAAGTTAAAGTAATAAGGGAAGATGAAACTTCCTATATCGGGGTAACTATTCCAGTTCTTGGTTCTAGTAATTATGAATGTCATGTTAGTCCGGAAATATGGTGTATGAAAAAAATTTCTCAAGATGATTTAAGTTTAGAAGAAGCAATAGAATTTTGGAATAATTCTTTGAGTAAATTTAAACAAACAGCATGAGGAAAAAATGAATATTATTTATGAAAATATACTAAACCCCGGCAAAACAATTTTGAAAAAATTATTAAATAATGTTCATAAAAATAAATTTTCTTTACAATTATTCGAAACTATTAATGAAAATTTTTTACATTTCTTTTATGCTACAAATAATGGTAAAATCATAGGGAGCGTTTCATTAAATTTGAGGCCAACTACCGAAGATTTTGAAACCATGTCGGTATGGGCAGGGATGAAACTTACTCCGGAATTTTTGGGATTAGATATTGAGTTAGTAGTTTTTTCTGTTGATAAAAAATATAGAGGTCGGGGGATTGGAACAACTTTAATTAAAAATTCTTTAGAATTATACGAAAATAAAAACATTGGTCTTTTTACTAATTCTGCGAGTACTCCTCCAGCTTTTCATATATATGAAAAATTTGGATTTAAAACCAAATTAGATGATAAATCATTTAAATATTTTCTGAGAAAAGGAACCAAATAATTGAATATTATTTATTTTATAAATAAAGAAACTCACGAAACGAAAATGTCTAGAGTTAGATTTCATTCGATTGATGCAATTTCTAAATTATCTAATTTAAAATATGATGGACCAGGATGGCCAGGATTTAAAAGTTTACAAGAAAGTATTAAACAATTTAAAGCTGACTTGGTAATATGGTATAAACCATTAGAATTGCCAGGGTTTAAAGAAGTAAGTGTTCCTAAAATTATTCAATATAATGAAATGTATGATAAAAATTGGACGACAAGAGAGATTACTGAAAGTAAAAGTAATCTGGTAATTTGTCATCACCTTAATGACTGGCAGAATTATTCAAATCTGAAAAATGTAAAATTAGTAAATATTCCACATTCTGCTGAAAGGACGATTTTTAAGGATTATGGGATGTATAAAAAATTTCATATTTCTTTGCTTGGAAGTTTGGGAACTGCCTATCCGTTGCGCCGGAGATTTAAACAATTAATAGAAGAAAAATTGAGTAAAAAATTTAATTGTTACATTCATAGACACCCAGGTTATAGACTGACAAATGCTCAATCAAACGAAGAATTAATAAAATACGCAAAAATTATAAATCAAAGCAAAATTTGTCTTACTTGCAGCAGTCGTTATCATTATCGTCTCGGGAAATACGTAGAAATCCCCATGTCTAACAGTTTACTTGTTGGGGATCTCCCGGACGAGCAGAATGAGCTATTTCGAAAAATTATGGTGGTCATCGACCCGAACGAAAGTGATGAATCGATAATAAACAAAATTGAATATTATTTAATAAATGAGAAGGAAAGAAAGGAGAAAACCAAAATGGGAATGAATTTGATGTTACAAAATTATACACAAGAGCACTATGCAGAACGATTTATTAAATTGGTTAAAGAAAACTTAAATGTGTAATTGTGAAATTTGCGGGAAAGAATGTAAAGGATACACCGGCCTCGGGATACATGTTTATCGGGCACATGATATTCATTCAAAAGATTATTTCATCAAATATTTAAACAACGGAATCACACCTGTTTGCTATTGTGGAAAAGAAACGAAGTTTACAAATTTAAGAATAGGATTTAGAAAATTTTGTTCCTCTAAGTGTGCTCAAAATTCCGAAGTAATAAGAGAAAAGATTAAAGAAACCAATGAGGAAAGATATGGTTGTGTTTGTGCTTTACAAAATGAAGAAGTAAAAGAAAAAACTAAAAAAACTTCTCAAGAAAAATGGGGTGTTGAAAACCCATCACAGACGAAAGAAGCCCAAGAGAAAAGAAATAATACTAATGAGCGAATATATGGGACAAAATGTATTTTCCAATCAGAAAAAATAAAAACAAAAATAAGAGAAACTAATTTAGAAAAAAGAGGAGTTGAATACCCCCTTCAATCAGAAGAAGTAAAAGAAAAACAGAGAAAAACCAACGAAGAAAGATATGGATGCGTTTGTTCTTTACAGAATGAAAAAGTAAAAGAAAAATCAAAACAAACAAATTTAGAAAAAATAGGGGTTGTAAATCCACTTCAGAGTATAGACATTAGAAATGAAATTAGAAAAACTTATTTAAAATCATATACAGAAAAAGCAAAAAAATATCTCTTAAAAATAGGATTTGAAATTGTTGGAATTTATGAACATTCTAGAAAGAAAATAGAAATTAAATGTAACAAATGTAATTTTCAATTCAGTGAATCAATATTCAATTTAAAAAAACGTAAACACAAGTGTCCAGTTTGCGATCCATTTAATAGATCGATTTTAGAAGGGGAAATTTCGGAAAACATTCAAGCACATCTGACAATCAAATTGGGTAAACTATTATATATTGTGCGAAACGATAGAATAATACTAAATGGAAAAGAAATTGACATTTTCATTCCCGAATTAAATTTATCAATCGAAGTAAATGGGGTGTATTGGCATAGTTCAAAAAAAGCTAAAAAACGAGATAAATTAAAATCACAACTAATGATTAAAAAAGGCTTCAAACACTTTGTGATAAAAGAAGAAGATTGGAACAACAATAAACAATCAATCCTTCAGAAACTTGATCAATTAATTGAAATGGATTTTGAAACTTATTCTGAAAATATTTCCTATTTCACGGGATTTTAATATGAAGCATAGATTAGTTCAGACAAGTTTCAATAGTGGTTTAACAGAAGAACGTGCAGAAGTAGCTATCGCAATGTTAAACAATCAACTATTTTAGAAAGGTCTTATGATTAAGCAGAATATTAGACTAATAATATGTATGGTGTTTATGATTTCTATAGTTCAGATATTTGCTGAATTAGGGCTTATTTATGAATTTTTGAATGGATTGCTTTGTATTTCACTTTGTGGAATTTTGGTATTTTTAAAATTCCGAAAGGATTTGAGAAATTTACAAGAACCAGTAGTTTCGAAACATCGGAAAACAAAATGGGAACTTAACGATTAATCATAAATGAATCAGAAGGGGGAAGAAACTTATGAGTGTAACAATGACCCACTATGTTGTTTACGGAACTCTTTTTACAGCGACAGAAGAGATGATAAAAGCTTATTATGGGACTAAAGAAGATCTAGGGTTTAAGTTAATTGATGTTAATCCTATGAATGATAATCGAGTAGTTTGTGGATTTATTTTGGCCGAGGGGGATGAGTATGATGGAATAGATTTAAAGTTAATTAAATCACCAACACCTTCCCAGAAAAAGCAATTATTTGCTGCAATGGATAAATGCGGTTTTCTAGTCGGTGTTAAGTTCGATCCAGAAATTTATGTGTTCACACAGTTTAGATAATATTTTAGGAACATTAATCCATTAAGAAAAGGAGTAATATGGCTGTTACTTGTCATTGTGGGAAAGATAGAATTAATCTTTCAACAGCAGAGTGTTGTTCTTGTGCTGATGAAAAAAGTAATAATTTTAAAGAAGCACTGGAACTATTAAAAGAAATTGTTAATGAACCAAATTATAATCGTGATTCCGGGGAAATAAATTTGAAACTTCTTGAAAAAATCAATAGTTTTGTTTTGAAACATTCTGGTCCATAATTAAAATTTATAAAAAAATAGACAAGGGTTTATACCTTATCTATTTTTTTTATTTTATGAAATTCCAATGGTCACATTTTGTTTGACCATTAAATGTAAATATATTCGAGATAACCCTACTTCGTTCACTCGAATATTCTTCTTTTTGAAAGGCGAGAGAGGAAACGAGTTCTTAATTTTTTCCTCGTCGGAAGTTACAGTTCTCAGAGCAGTTTTCAGTTCTGAGGAATTGAGAATAATCTTAAAATTCTTACTTGGAATTTTAAGCAAGAATTTATCAAAGTTGGTTGAAGCAGAAACTTGAATCATGAAATTCCCCAAAGAATTAAGTCTATGTATGAAAAATCCAATAAATTATCAGGAATAGTAATATGATAATGAATACTGAAGTGATTGTCATAACATATGATTCTCTAATACATACAGTTTTCACAAACAACAAATTCACCATCAGTCAAATTATTCCCACATCTCACACACTTCTGGACCCGCTCCGGTGTATTTTCAACACCATTTAAACAACCCCACCCAGGAAGAGTGAATTCTAAACATGATCCACTCTTTGGGTTTATACATAATTCACGACTCGAATCTTTTTCATTATTTTTGGACCAAAATTTACAGTCTTTACAGAACATTTAATCCTCCTTAACTTTGAAATTATCAGATAATGAAATTTCTTATTATTTAATATATATAATAAAAGGAAATCAACATGGAAAAAGAATTAATATTTTCAGTAACAAAAAAAGATTTAGTAATAACATATTTTTCAGGACATGGCCCTGGCGGGCAACATAGAAATAAATGTAAAAATTGTGTGAGAATTCAACACCCAGAATCGGGAGTAACTACTGTTGGAACAGAAGAAAGAAGTTTAGACAAAAATAAACAAAATGCGTTTAGGAGACTAACAGAACATCCGGATTTTAAAAAGTGGTTAAAATATAAAACTGCTGTTATGAGTGGTGCAGTTGAAAAAATTAAAAAAGATATAGAAAAGGAATTAGAAACAAATATTAGGATAGATGAAAAAGATGAAAATGGAAGATGGAAAGAAATTAACATTAATGATTTAAAGGATGAAAACTAATGGAAACCAAAAAAAAAATAGTTAAAAATATTCATATCGACAATTATGTAAATAGTATTACAATACAAGGAAAAACTTATCGTTTTGATCCAGAAACTTTTATGATTCGTGTTGGTCATGATGGAGCAGAAGTATCATTACAAAAAATTTGGAAATTCATCGAAGATTTAATGAATTCAGATGTAATAGATTCAATAGTTGAAAAACGAATTGATGATTACCGATATAATCAAAATTTTGAATATGATGAAAGAGATCAATAATGAAAACTATTGGAATAATCGGGGCAAGAGTAAGAAATACAAAAGAAGATTATGAAAAAGTCAAAGAAGAATTTTTAAAAATATATGAAGTTGGGGATATTATTTGTAGTGGTGGTTGTCCAAAAGGAGGAGATAGATTTGCAGAAATGATAGCAAAAGAATTAAATATTAAAATACTAATTTTTAAACCAGAATGGGAAAAATACGGAAAATCTGCTGGTTATAAAAGAAATGGTGAAATAGCAAAAAATTCTGATGTTTTAATTGCTTGTGTATCAGAAGAAAGAATCGGCGGAACAGAAGATACAATAAAAAAATTTAAAGAATTTAATCCATTCGGTGAAATTATTTTGGTATAAAAATCTAGGACAAATAATAAACATCAAGAAAGGAATAATATGGAATTTAAAGATAAAACTGTTTTAATTACAGGCGGAACTGGTTCTTTGGGAACAGCACTTTGTAAAAATCTTATTGAGAATCAAAACCCGCTGCAAATAATAGTATTTAGTCGTGATGAAAATAAACAATACGAAATGAGAAAACATTTCCCGGATATTAAATTTGTTTTGGGAGATATTAGAGACTATGAAAGAGTGTACAATTCTACAAAATTTGTTGATATAATTATACATACCGCAGCATTGAAACATGTCCCTCAAGCAGAATATAACCCATATGAATATGTTAAAACAAATATAATTGGTTCACATAATATCATAAATGCCGCAAAATGTAATGGCGTTTCTAAACTAGTTAATATTTCAACAGATAAGGCAGTTCAGCCTTCTAATCAATACGGAGCGACAAAATTATGTGCAGAAAAATTATTTTCATCTGAAGAATCAAATGATAGTAATTTAAAAGTATTTTCCGTTAGATTTGGAAATTTGATAGGGAGTAGGGGAAGTATAATCCCAGAATTTATTAAACAAATTAAAGAAAACAATTCTGTAGAAATAACAGATGAAAAGATGACACGATTCTGGTATTCTTTAGAAGAAGCCTCTTCTTTTATTCTTGATCGATTAAAGGACGATTATAGTTGTCTCGGAGAAATTTATATTCCTTTTATGAAGTCAATGTCTTTGTTGAATGTGATAAAATCTATTTCTTCTTCTTGTAAAATCACTTCAAAGGGATTGAGACCCGGCGAAAATTTACACGAAAAACTTTCTTCTTTCCAAGAATCAAGAAGAACATTCATGCGAGATAATTATTTTGTAATTGCTCCAGAATTTCTAAATTTAGATCGTTGGGAAAATCTTTTTAATAGTAAACCTATCGGTGAAATGACAATACTTTCAAGTGACAATAAAGAATTAAAGCATTTTACATTTGAAGAAATGAAAGATTTGATTTTTAAACACATCAAATAAGGAATTAAAATATGAGGAATGTTTTAATAACAGGTGGTGGTGGATTCATCGGTTCGTATTTGGTGAAAAACTTTTTAAAAACAGGTTATCAACCGATCATATATGATGCCTTTATTCATTATGTTTCCCCATTAGAAAGCAAATATCAGCAATTCTTATCTCTTCGTTTTAAAGATATAAAGGATCAGATAATTATAGAAAGGGGAGATACGAGGGATAAATTTAATTTAGAAAAAACTATTAAAAATTATAGACCCGAAATTATAGTTCATCTCGCTGCTCTCCCGATAGCTGACCTAAGTTTCAAATATACGGAAGAAGCTGTTGGGAGTATTCTACAAGGAACAATAAATATTTTAGATATTATAAAAGATGTTGATTTTGTTGAAAGATTTGTTTACACTTCATCAAGTATGGTGTACGGGGATTTTGTAAAATGCCCGGCAGAAGAAGATCAGATGAAAAAACCAAAAGATATTTACGGAGGGACAAAACTATCGGGTGAAATTATGGTGGAAACATATGCAAGGAGATATGGAATAAAATATTCAATAATTAGACCGAGTGCTGTTTATGGACCGACAGATGTTAATCGAAGAGTTAGTCAAATTTTCATGGAATCTGCTATAAGTGGGAAAGAATTATTGTTACATGGAGGAGGACAAAATATGTTAGATTTTTCATTTGTCGAAGATACAGCAGATGGATTCTTTCTAGCAGCCACTGAAAAAAATGGAGAAAATGAAGTTTTTAATATTACTTGCGGAGAGGGCCGCTCTCTTTTAGAATTTGTAGAAATTCTAAAAAATTATATTCCAGAACTTTCATATAAAAATGTTGAACAGCAGGTGTTCCGCCCAAAAAGAGGTTCTTTAGATATTAGCAAAGCAAAAAAATTGTTGGGGTATTCTCCGAAATATAATTTAGAAGACGGGATAAAAAAATATTATGATTTCTATTTAATGAACCCATTGGGGGAATAAAATTATGAAAATAAGTTTATCGAAACCGAACATCAGTGAGAAGGAAAAACAAGCAGTATTAGATGTTTTATCAAGTGGTTGGTTAACACATGGACCAAAAAATAAAGAATTTGAATCTCTTTTTTCTGGTTATATCGGAGTTAGAAATTCAATCACATTAAATTCCTGTGCTTCTTCTCTTTTTCTAGCTCTAAAAGCAAAAAATATAACACAAGAAGTTATAGTTCCTAGTTTTACGTTTTCAGCTTCTGTAAATGCCATAGTTACTGCTGGAGCAACCCCAGTTTTTGTTGACATAAATTATAAAGATTGTAATATAGATGTTTCCAAAATAGAAAAACAAATTACTGAAAAAACACAAGCAATTATGGTTGTTCATTTTGCTGGACAATGCTGTGAAATGCTTGAAATAAATAAAATTTGTAAAAAATATAATCTTTTTTTAATTGAAGATTCCGCAGAAGCCATTGGTGCAACTTATAATTATTTACCAAGCGGAAGTTGGGGAGTCGGATGTTTTTCTTTTTTTCCAACAAAAAATATTACCACATGTGAAGGTGGGATGTTAACTACAAATGATGAAGAACTTGCGGAGCACGTCAGAACGTTATCTGGGCATGGGATAAAAAAATCTACTTTAGAGAGAGAAGATACAGAAATTAATTGGTATAGAGATTGTGTAATTCCAGGGTATAATTTTAGAATGAGTAATATATTAGCAGCAATTGGTGTAGAACAAATGAAAAGACTCGATGTAATGAATTATCAAAGAAGAGTAAATAGTAAATTATTGATTAGCTTATTAGAAGAAGTGGAAGAAATAAATTTACCGTATGAAAATGAAAATTGTAAACATGTTTATCAAATGTTTACAATAAAATTAAAAAAAGGAAATCGTGATAATTTAGTTAAACTTTTAAGAAAAAATAATATAGAAGCGTCTGTTCATTTTACACCGGCAGTACACCAACAAACAGCACATAAAAAATTCTGCAAACTTGGTGTTGATTTGAAAGTAACAGAAGAAGTAGCAAACAAAATTATTACTCTCCCAATGTATCCTCAATTGAGTCAAAAAGAGATCGAATATATTGCAAAAACTCTAAAAAAATTAATTATTGAAAATAGAGGGTAAAATATGAATTTTGTTTATTTTGGAAAAGGTTTAAGAGGAGCATATTGTTTAGAAAAATTATTAGAAAACAATTATTTTCCTTCTTTAGTTATAAGTCAAAATGATAACTTAAAATTAATTGAACCGATGTGTTCAAAATATGATATCCCCTTTATGTTTTCCCCGACGAATATAAATTCAGAAGAAATGATAAATTTACTTAAAGATTTTAAACCAGAATTATTCGTATTGTCGGGATTCAGTCAGATTTTACATGATGAAATATTATCTCTCCCTAGCCTCGGGGCAATTAACTTACACGGAGGAAAACTCCCGGAATATAGAGGAGCATCAGTTATTAACTGGCAAATAATAAACGGAGAAACAGAAGGCGGGTGTTCTATTATCCGAGTTAATAATTCAAAAATAGATTTTGGGGATATTTTAATTCAAGAAACTTACAGAATAACTTATTATGATACTGCTGAAACAATTTATAAAAAAACTCTCCCAATATTTTCAGACATGCTTTTATATAAAATGAAAGAACTATCGACCGGTGGAACTTTAATCTATGGAGGTAAAAAACAATCAACACATGAAGGAAAATATTATTGTAAAAGGTACCCTAGAGATAGTCAGATTTTTTGGGAAAATATGACTTCTAAAAATGTTTATGATTTAGTAAGAGCAATGAATGGGCCAGATCTTCCTCCGGCATATTCTTTTTTAAAAATAAAAGATGAAACTTATAAAATTGAAATAATAGAAGTAGAAGAGATGGGAGAAACAATAGTTGGCCCGTATGGAAGAGTTGCTTTAAAAAGAAAAAATGGGGTTGTTGTTATCTGTAAAGACAAAGGAATTCTAATTAAAAAAATAAAACTAGGAGATGAAATAATCTCAGCCACTTATTTTTTGAATTCTGGTGGTTATACTTTTCACAAAAGAGATGAATAATGAAAATTTCGGTCTTGATGCCTTTAAGGGACAATAAAAAATATTTAGAAGAAAGCATAAAAAGTATTTTGAATCAAACTTATCAAAATTTCGAATTAATAATTTGTGATGATGGCTCAACGGACAATATATATGAAGTATTAAATAAATATAAAAATCATAGTAAAATAAAAATAATAAAAAATGAAACAAACTTGGGGATTGCTAAAACATTAAATAAAATGATAGAAGTCACATCGGGGGATTGTTTCACACAACATGATTCTGATGATATTAGTTTACCAACAAAATTTGAGAAACAAATAAAAGAAATGAAAGAAGGGAGCAATTTTGTTGTTACTCAAGCAAAATTAATTAATTCTGACGGTGCTTTTATGGGAGATAGTGTTTGGTTAAAAATGGCGAATTCTGCAAATGAAGAGTTAATTAAAAAAGATTCAATAAATAATTGTTACGTTGTGAATGGAACAGCAATGTGGTCGAGGAATGTTTTTAATAAAATAGGGTATAGGGATGAGGTAATGTTAGTAGCTCAGGAGTATAATTATTGGATCAGATTATTAAAATTTTTTGAAGTAAGAAAAATATTTGAAGTTTTATTTTATCATAGGAAGCATCAAGATTCACATAGAACCAAATACAAAGAAAATTATAAGAAAGTTGATTATTTCAAACTGGCTAAAGAAAGAGCCAAAACACACCCAACTCTAGGAGTTTAATATGAACTACGAAGGAAATAATATTCAAGGATGGATGCATGGATGCGAATTAGAATTTTTGTATAACATCGTGCAAACTATGAAAAAGAATTCGATTGTCGTAGAAATTGGATCTTGGAAAGGAAGGAGTGCTCACGCTCTCGCAAGCGGGATAAAAAATTCTAATAAAAAAATGAAATTATTTTGTGTCGATACCTTTTTAGGTGTCTCTGGAAATGTAAGACAAACCGATGAAGCAAAAGTTACGAGTATAAGAGAAATATTTGAAAACAATATGAAAGATTTCGATTATAACATATTACAACTAACTTCAGAAGAAGCATCAAGAAATTTCAAAGATGGTTCAATTAGTTTGATTTTTTTGGATTGTGACCATAGTTATGAATCAACATCGAATGATTTAAATTTATGGTTCCCTAAATTAAAAAAAGGAGGGTTGTTTGTTGGGCACGATTATAATGAAGAAACCCCCGGTTGCTTTAATGCAGTAAATGAATATTTTTCAAATGATTATGTTATTGAAAAAGTTAAAGACAGTATTTTTGTGGTAAAAAAATAACATGAAAAAAATACTCATTATTCCAGATGTTCCGAATTGGGCGTTTGACATTATAGCCAACGAAATAATTAAATACATTCCTGGATTTGAATTCTATAAAACATATGCTTCGAAATTTGATAAAAAATTATTAAATAAACAGTATGATAACATTTATTTTATGTCTTGGTTAAATGCCCCGATGTTTTATGATTTAAAAAGTGTAAGTGTTGGAATTTGGAGTCATAATTATGAATTATTGCATTCAGAAAAAGCAAATTTAAATATCCCCAAAGTTAATCAACTCATGGTAAGTTCAAAAATATTATTAAATAAACTAAAAACTTTAAATAAAACAGTTTCTTACGTCAGGGCTGGAGTAGATGAAAATAAATTTACTCCAGTTAAAAAAATACATAATAAAAAATTTATAGTTGGTTGGGTCGGACAAGCAACAAAAGGAAGTTTCGGTGAATCAAAACCAATTGATATGAAGGGTTATGAAAATCTACTAAAACCATTAGTAGAAGAAATGAGACAGTTTAAAAACATAGAATTTAAAATATTAGATAATAATCATAATAATAATATTTCATATTCTGAAATGCCAAAATTCTATGATAACGTTAATTGTCAGATTTGTACTTCTTTGTACGAAGGAGGCCCGAGACCAATGTTTGAAGCTGCCACTTCTGGAATTCCTCTAATAAGTACAAGGGTCGGAGCAATTTGTGAATTTATTGAAGATGATATAAATGGTTATTTAATAGATTGTTACAAATCAAAAGAAGAAATTCCAAAAACAATTGAACAATTTAAAAAATATATTTTAAAATTAAAAAATAATAGAGATTTGTGTGATTTAATGGGAGAAAACAATAGAAAAAAAATTGAATTGTCTTGGAGTTGGAATTATAGGATTCCCGAGTGGACCAAATTTTTTAATTTTGAGGGATAAGATATGAACCAAATAGAAAAAGAAACACAAAAATATTTTGATGAACTCTCAAAATATCATCATGAACGAGACCATTTGAATAATAAAAATAATCAAAAAAGATTGGAAGAAATAGTTAAAGATATAAAAAAATATATTTTTCACCCATTATTAGAAGTTGGGTGCGGTTGTGGTGATTCTGGGCTTTTACTCAATCCCGAAGTAGCAGTTGATTATTCTGAAAGGATGGTTAAAAAAAGTAAAGAATTATTACCAAAAACTACTAAAGTTTTATTAGAAAATGTTTTAAATTTATCATTTGAAAATAATTCTTTTGAAACGGTGGTTAGTATTTCAATGTTGCAAAATTGTGAATCCCCAGAAGTGGCAGTTAAAGAAATGCTAAGAGTAGCTAAAAAAAATGTAGTGATAGTAAGTAATATTTTCGAGCAATATAAAGAAATAATTTCACCACATAGAACATATCATTTTACAAAAGAAGTATTAATAAATTTAGTAAAAAATTATAACTATAAATTAGAATTAATAGATAATAACAAA
>Ga0172381_10002492_pt1 | contig 20309 bp, 21 predicted proteins | sample Leawel6488metaG_FD_119754 | JGI IMG/M metagenome (GOLD analysis project Ga0172381, IMG submission 119754) | Leachate microbial communities from a municipal landfill in Southern Ontario, Canada - Leachate well 64-88 metaG | ecosystem: Engineered > Solid waste > Landfill > Unclassified | place...
GGTCAATTTTGTAGATCAGAACTTAAAGGGGAAAATGTAGATGTTACATATAAAGATGGAATAGTTTATGTTGCAAATACATATCATGGTCCTATGACATTTAAATTTACGGGTAGTGAATTGTTACATTTACCTACAGATTTTGATACCCCAGTAGCTCAAGGTCGTGATGCAGGGGATGTGAGAGAGACATGGTCTGAAGGATATTATCTTTTTGTTGCTGATTATGCTTTTGGTGTAAAAGTTTTTGAACCTCATACATTAGCGATGCTTGATATGATAGCTCTACCACAAGCTCAATGTATTTGGGGTAGAGCTTATACTAGTTGGATATTTGTAGGTACGGCTGGTGGGGCCTTGGCTGCTTATAGTTTTAATGGAATTAATTTAACAGCAAAAGGTATAACATTTCCATCGGGTGGTAAAGTTAAAAATATTACAGGTTATGGTGATGAGTCTGAAATGTATATTTATGCAAGTACTGAGACATTTTTAGTTTGTTATAAATATGATTATATGGCAGGAACTTTTACATTTATTAAACAAGAATCAGTAAATGCTCAAGATGCTTGGGCAGAAGATGAATTTGTTTATGTTGCAACTTCGGGTCAAGGATTACAGGCTTTTGATAGACTAATGCTTAATGGTCAGGCTACAAAACCTCAAACTGAAGGTACTAATTATCCTACTTTAGTTAAACATTGTGCTATAAATGATTTGGGTGCTATTAAGGGTGGAAAAATGGGTAAGGTTTTAAGGGGAGCACAAAATGCAGTTAGAAGAAATAAGATAATTGTTGGAGTTTATGGTTTAGTTACTAAAGCTTTTATATGGAGAAAACTTAAGAAAAAAGATACAGTTTGTATTTGTGAAGCAGGTAGTATTTCTGCTATACCTGCAAAAGATTGGTCTAAATTAAAAAAGATGTTTGTTAGTTGGATAGCTACAACGGTAGGTGGAGTAATAGTAGGTTGGGCTTTAAAAGTATATTTAGCTAATCAAACTGGTGATTTAGAGTCTTATGATGTGGAAGATGATTTAAGTATATCGAGTTGGTCTTCTCAGTCTAATTCAAGTTCAAGTAATTCGAGTGAAAGATCATGGAGTTCAGCAAGTTCAGATAGTTCTATTTCAAGTGAATCATCGAGTTCAAATAGTTCGACATCATTTGAGAGTTATAGTAATTCTTCTAATTCATCTTATTCGAATTCATCTACCAATATTACAGATCCTGACATTATAGATTTGGATGAAGTTAATGATGGCGATGAGATGAAAGATTCTATTGTTTCTGGAGATAAGATATATGTAGTGGTTGCAAGTACGGATAAAACTAAAGTTGAGTTATACTCTGATATTAATAGTGTTAGACAATTTCTTGATGATGATTTGGTAGAAGGTAATGTTATAGATTTGACATTTTCTAATGGAAAATATTTAGTTCTTTCAGGTAATAATTATTTAATAGTCTATAATATAGTTAATGAGCAATTAGTAAGATTATCTAATACATATATGGGAGAAGATAAAGGTAAAAAGATAATAATTAATGAAGATGGAACTGTTGCAGCTATTGTTACAGAAGATGGTAATGTTGTAGTTATAGATGTAAAAGAGGATGGAACAGTAGAAGAGATAACTACTATTGACACCGAAGATAATTTTGAAGATGTAACTATAACTAAAAATGAAGATGGAACAATAGATGTTATAGTAAAGACCGAAGAAGGAGAAAATGGTGAAAGTAAAATCAAAGAGCTTGAAGTTGATCCTGATACAGGAGAAGTTGAGCAAAAATCCGAAACTACAATAGATTACACGGTGGTTGCTTTGGCTTCAGATGATGAATATATCTATATTTTGGATGATACAGGATTGGTTCATGTTTATAAAATAGGCGAAACAGTAGAATTATATAATGAGATGTTTGAAGGTGCAATAGATCTTTATGTTAATAGTAATGGTATTTTTATAGTATTTGAGAATAATACTAAACGTTATAGATTCACAGAAGATAATCATTTTGTAGAAATTTTTGCTCAAATACTTATAGGAACTAATAAAGGTGTAATTCTTTATGACTACAGAACTGACCCTCCCACTGTAATAGATGAACTTGATATAGGACCAGTAAAAACAATTGAGTGGTATAATGGTTATTGGTTAGTTTTAACAGAAGATGGAAAACTATACATATATGATGTTGTTGATGGTAAATTGAAAAAGGTTAGTGATACTTCGGTAGGTAAAGATGTGACTGATCTTTTTATTGATGAAAATGGTAATTTAACTGTTACTAAAGGTACAGAAATAATAACATATAAAATTAATAAAGATGGAAGTTTAACAGAAACATCAAGAATCAGTTTAGAGGAAGAATTAAAATCCACTGTTACTATAAATGATAACATTGTTACTTTAACAGCAGATAATAAAATTTATATTTATGATAAAAATGGTAATAAATTATCAGAAGTAGAGTTGGATTATACAGCTATTGGTATGGCAACTGATGGTCAATATATTTATATTTTGAGTAATGATGGTTTTGTTTATGTCTATTTTATAGATCCTGAGACATATCAATTAACTTTGCTTTTAAGTAAAGGTGGATTTGAAGGTGGAATAGGAATAAATTATAAAGGTGGTAAAATAACAATATCTTTTGGTCAGGATGGTATTAAGGTTTTTGAATTTGATGGTGAAGATTTTACAGAAACTTTATCTCTTGATAATGGTTGTTATGATCAAACTTTTGTGATCGATGATTATGTTTTATGCTCAAGTGATTTAGGTCTTTTGGTTTATTATACAGATGTATCAGGTTATATGGAAACTTTTGGTGAAATAAAATATTTAAAAGGTATATACAGAATGTGGTGTGATGGAACTTATCTCTATATTAGAGATAATGAAGGTAATTTTGATGTTATAGGTTTTAAAGAATCTAAATGGCAAATATTAAAAAGAATGAGTTGGAGTAGTAATTATACTGCTATTTTGGCAGAAAATAATAAATTGTATATAGCAGCAGCTAATGTTTTGACTATTTATTATTTTCATGATCTTAATTTGATGACTGTACAACAAATAACTGATTCCACAATTTCAAGTATTTCTAATATCAGTGTTTCAGATTCAAGTTTAATTTTATATGGGCCATATATTAGTAACCCAGTTTATGCAAGACAAAATATTTATATATATACTAATGGTTCTTACATATACAGTAATGGAATAACAACAAATAATGGTACAACAGAGTATACTTATAGTTATGGTTCTTATATATATAAGATAGATGCAGCAGGTGGAGGTATGACGGTGTATCAAATAATTAATAATGATTTAATACAAGTACAAGAAATACCTTTCCCTAATGGTTATTATATGTATATAACAGCACGTAGTAGTAAAGTTTGGGTATCAACTACTTGGGGATGCTTTGTTTATCAGTGGAATAATGGAGTGTTAGAATTAGTTGATTATAAAGCAGGTGAATCTTATCTTGGTATGGCAATCAGTAAAAATGGTATAACTTATGCTTCGAGTTGTTATAAAGGTCTAAAATCAGTTATTTCGGAAAATAAGGAAGCAGCAGATTCAAATTTGATTTTTGATGCTTTTATTACTAGATAAGGAGATTAAAATGGCAGGATCATATGTAAATTTACCAAATTATCCATATACTGCAGAAATACAGTTTCCATTTCATTTTATTAATAAGACAGATGGCTCAATAGGTGTAAGAGATGATGGATCTGCATATGATAAAAGAGTTTGTAAGTTTGATTGGGATATAAAAGTATCAATAGCTGATACTTGGTCTTTATTTCTTAAAGATAAAAACCGTTATAATGCTTTTAACATACAGGTAAGTCCAGAAGTTGATTTTTACCCTTTCGGTCCTGATTATAAATTAGATCAAATTTATAGTGTTAAACTTTTAAATCTTGCAAATCACGGTCAAATAGCTGCACCCTATAAATTTCACAATTTTGAAGTTGAGATGCAGCTTAATGCAGCAGCAATAAAAGATGTACCAACTTCTAATTCAATTTGCACTGAACCTGGCACTATAACCTTGGGTGATATCGATAGAATAAGATTTCCTAAAGATTTATGGAAACCTGAAGTAGTTTATAGTTTTAGGAATGTAAATACAAGAAATGGGTCTGTTTATCAGATACAACCTGGCAACGAAGCAGATTATCAAGATACCGTTTTAAATGTTATGGCAAGCAAAGATAAAGCAGCAATGTTAATTGATCATATTATTAATGATATTAGAGCTAATAATTTTAATTTAGTGGTAGGATCAAATAATTATCCATTTGGATTTGAACAAGGTGATAATAAAACATTTGTTTGTAAATTAAATCAAAGTGTTATCAGTATAAAACATAATAGATATAACGAGTTTGAGTTTGATCTTAGATTGAGGAGGATCTTATAATGAGCATGCGAATATTATTCGGCATCAAAATATATCTACAAAGTAGATATACTCAAAATACAAGCATTGGTTTATATACTCCAGCAAGTCCTTATAATAGTCAATTACGTTGGATAAGTGGTATAATGGCTAATATACCTTGGGCACCAAATGAGCTTTATACAAATGGTTTTATAACATCTAAAACTGCAATTGATCTATCAGAAGCAGCAGATTTTCGCCGGCAGGGTGGAGTATCAACACCTTCAGATTTTAAATTTTCTATTGATAATACAAGTAGTTTATTTAAAACATTGGAAGATTTGGATATAGTTATTAATGGGCTATCTGTTGATTTTACAATGTTTGATTTGGTAAATAGAGAAAGAATAGTATTATTTAAGGGTATTGCTTATCTTGACTCTTATAACGAGACAGAATATATTATTAATGTTAAAACAGCAACAGAAAAGCGTAATGTTAATATAGCTACGGTTATTGATTCTGAAAATTATCCTGATGCTTCAGATGATATTAAAGGATCAATAGTACCTATACTTTATGGTACAGCAAATAAGGCAAAATTTACCAGAATAATAAATAGAGAAGATGTTTTTAACACAAATATTATTAGTACTAATTATATGACTCCAACAGGTCAGACTATTTTCCCTTGTATAGGTGGACCAGATAACTGGAATTATTTAGATACACCTATTATCTGGATAAGATTGGCTGCTGATGATAGCCCAACGTTGACACACGAACTTTTAAAAAGTATTTATAATTTTGCAGGTAAATATGTACATGTGGTACAAGGTCATCATGAGGGTTATTACAGAAAAATAAAAGCAGCATATTTTCATCCGTCTAGACAAATAATTAATGGTACAAGTAATGTTTCTCCATTTCCAACAACTTATGCTTCAGCAAGAGATTATCCAATTTTAGAGTTGAGATTGGAAACTCATTTTCCAGAAGATCATATTCATGGGAATTGGTTAGCTATAAATGGAGAAGATGAGTATGGGTATAATAATGGTGATGAAGGTTATCATTATGATTTTGATGTAGAAGTATCGTGGGTGGAAATAGTTGATCTTAATTTTATTTATCAAGGATCTGAGGAATTATTAAATAATTTTTTAGATGTCAATGGTAATGTTACTACAGATATTTTAACAGCTTTTAGTTTTGAAGGAGAAAGCAAATTAAAAGAAAACCCAATCACTAGCCAGAATGAAATAAAAATTAGTACAGAAAGCTACAAAAATATACCTTCCTACGGTTTATCTGTCTATGGTACAAATAAAAATAAAATAAGATTATCAGCAGATTACATGAGTAATGATACGGAGTCTTTAGATTCGTTTACATATGTTGATCCAAAAGCTATTACAAAGATGAGTACAAGTCATATGGGTGCTTATGCAAAATTATCTTATGATCCTCATGCTTTCGAAGAAGCAATGGATAATGTATATAAAGTAGCAGATGGATTTTATACAGGTTTATATGCTTCTGGACAACCTACAGTAACGTTAAGAAAAGATCCTTCTGATTTAAGCGTTCTTATTGATGGTAATTATGATACTTATGCACGTTGGGTTTGGTCAAATCCAACTTTTGACTATAGAAGTTTCGCTTACATACATCGATATAGTACGATTGCTCTTGAGATAGAGTTGCCTGAGTTATCTGACGAGTTTGAATTTGACGAAGTATATCTTGCAGTTGCTGCAACAGGGGGAGAATATAATAATATAGGTGCGGAAGAATATAGACCTGATCCTGATTTACCAGAACTTGATGGTCTACATCCAGGTAATATGTATATGTTTGCGAGAACAAGAAAATTTTATTCTGGTGTAGAAGATGTTTATTGGCCCATAGAAGAATCTACAGTAGTTTATCCAGAAGATGATCCTAATTATGGTGGTGATGCATTTGAAGGTACTTTGTTTTGGAGACAAGATTCTGATGATTATAATAATTTTTATGGTGGAAATTTTGATAATTTTTTAAGTAATTATTGGAATACAAGTCATAAACCTATTTATAACGAGTCTAATGGATATACAAACAATAATGGAGAAAAAGGTTTTTATAGAAGTGATGAAGTAGAATATGTGAGAACAGGAGGTTATAATCTTTTAAAACTTAATTTAACTAAAGAGAATTGGAGAAATGTATATAAATTGGGTTTATTTTTTATGCATGAAGCGGATTATCATGGATATGGATCTAACTATGCAGGTGATCATAATTTTCTAAAAATTCATCAAATTCAATTCTTATTTAAAAAGAAAGTTCAAGTAAAAGATGAGGTATATTTACCAATACAAGGTAAAAAAGTTAATAATGTTTTTATACAAGATCCAATAAATATACTTAAAGATATAGTATCAAGACAAAACTGGTCAGATCTTACTACGGTAATACCAGAAAATGGTTGGGGTCGCTCTGTAAGTACTGCAGCTTTGATTAAAACAGATGAATCTCATGGGTCTTTTAATTATACAGGTCTTGATTGGATTAAAGATAATATTAAAGCTTGTATTAATATTACCGAAGAAGATGATGCATGGACTGATGACATAAAAACAAAAATATGTAAACAATTTTGGCTTTGTTCATTCCAAAAAAATGATGGTTACGAATGTGTAGATTTTATTTGTGATGATTATGATGGAGGATCAGTTGCTATAACGTTAAATGATATCGTTGGTGATATCGAGCCAATAAAGTTTGATTCTGATACTGATATTTTTGTTAAACCTTATATCAGATATAATTATGATCCTGCAACTAAAGAATTTTTAAATGAAATTAGAGTCACAAATATAGAAAAACCTATTTATAATGCATCATATATTAAAACAATTAATGTTACATTAAATGCAAATATTGCTGAAAGTTTATGGAATTCTTGCAGAGCTTTATATTTGAAATATTTACAAATAAATGAACCTTCAAGCAGCCAAACTGACTTAGATTATATTATAGATGACAATACAGCCATTTGGCATCTACAAAATTGGATAGGATGGCAAAATAAGAAAAGGATTAAATTTTCAGTGCCATTTGAAAAGGCTTATACTTGGTATCAAAATATGAGATTTTCTTTAACATTGCCATTTCACACGAATGGAGAGGTAAAATATTGTATGATAGAAAAAATAAATAGAGAGTTGCCTACAGGTGATTCTAACGATTTGGTAGAGATAACTGCTATAATATATTAATTAAGGGGGGCTTTTGCCCCTTATTTTAGTTAAACATTTCTTTTAATTTAAGATGATGATCCCAATCTTTATTAATAATATCAATTAAAGTACAAAGCCTACTTATATAAGTATGATTTTGAGCCACAATATTATAATTTTCATTTTTAATTTTTAACAAATGTTTTTTCATCTCAGGTTTATATAAGTTAAGTGATGTTGTTAAAATTTCTTCTAAATTATTATCATTAGCACAAATAAGATTGGGTAATATCTCTTTTGCTTCTGTTCTGGGGTTAATATAGACTTGTAGACCATGATAAAGTGGAACCTCATATAGACGTGGGTTAGTACTTTCTGGATTGATTGTAGACATTACACGCCACTTATTATCAATGCCTGTTGGACTCCATGATGGATCACGATCTATATTAATAACAATTTTTGATCTATTATAATACCATCTTGTTACTTTTGAATCAATAGGAGAATGATCACCATAAAGATGAATTATACTATCTTTTGGTACTAAATTTGTATGTCCCAATATTTTAAGCTTAAGATTATTATTTTTTGCATAATTACAAATTCTTTCAAGTAAAGAAATACGATTAGGATAAACAGAACCAATAAATATTATATCTTGAGATAAATATTGATCATTAGATCCATTAGATACTTCGGTAGGTATGTCTAAAATAGGAGGTGCAGCCATTGGTATATAATGTGTGATAGTTGGAAAATAAGATAAGAGAGTGCGCTCATTAGTAAAATATAGATCAAAATATTTAGAATAGCGTTCCAGCATGCCTGTACTGTGAGGATCATCTGTAGACCATATAATAATACGTTTACCATAATATTTTAATCTCTCAAAGATCCATTCTGGTACACAAGTAGCAGCAACAAATAAAATATAATCATATTTAGGATTCATCATTTCGGCAAATGCCATAGACCATATATGCTTGTCAGAAAGACCTTTATTTTTAAGTAAATATTTATTATCATTAAGCATGTTTTCCGCAAAAGCAACTGCTGTATTTACAAGATTTTTAATATTATAGAGGGGTGGCATAGCATAACCAGATATATTTTCCATTTTTAATGTTTGTGCAGCATCCATGATACCATTAAAAACATCAATTGTACTAAATGTTACAATGTCAGAAACGATTAAAATATTAGGTATTTTGTTCATAATAACCACCTTTTTCATCATCTTTTAATTCACATTTTGCTGCTCTTGCTTTCCAATCAATATATTTTTCATCATGATCATACGGATGAAAAATTGATATTTCTGGTATCATACCTACGAGATAATCAAGGTCTAATGCTTTAGAGCAGAAATGCCCATCGTCAGATGCATATATGCGATGAGCTTTATAACCACCAAAATTATGCCAAATATCAAAAGGAATAAAAAAAAGTGGGCCAGCAGTAGCATTATCATCACGATGTACAAAATGAAATTTATTAGAAAGCTCTTTTACTACATCACAACCTTGACCAAAAATATGTACATCATGACCCTGAATCATTGGTGCAAGAGCAGCTATTTTTAATCCTTTGTCTTCGGCAGCATAATATGATTCCATCATAAGATCGAGCCATTGAGGGCAAACAAATTTTACATCACCATCAACAGATACTAAAAAATCTAAATTTTTACAATAAGATGACATAAGATTAATTAGTTTACCTTTACCAATATTTGCATTTGGTACAAAAGTGTGAAATTTGATTGGTGTATTAGTAGTTACTATTTTATGTACTGATTGTATATAGTTTTCGGCTTCTTTATAAATACCATTAAAACCTACAAAAATAGCTACATCATGATTACTTAAATCAGAATCAAGTAATGAATCCATACAATTTTTAAATGCTTCTAATCTACTATAAACTGATACAAAAATGCCAACTTTTTTTCTATCCATTTTATTCTCCTAACAGTTCTTTACATTTATTGATATAAATTTCTTTTTTATTTGCTTCGAGATCGACATACCAATAACCACCATTAAGACGATTGATATTTTCCAATCCAAAAATATCATTAACAGCATGAACAACATCTTGCCAACCAGAACTATAATCGTGACCAATAATAGGATAACCATTTTTAATTTTTGGTATCCATACAAGACAATCTTTAATTACAGGTAGATAAGAATGATCTGCATCAATAATAGCTGTCTCTATAGAGCAATCTTCGAAAAGGGTTGATGCTTCGATAGAGGTCATACGCATGATTGTAGCCCTGTTTCCGTGCTTCTCAGCAATCTTCTGTGCTCTGCTATACATATCGTCCCATGTTTGTTGTTCGTATGCTAAAAGCCTTTTATCTTTGCTGTTTTCTTGATTAATTTTATTATACTCGAACCAAGGGTCAATCATGTATAAAGTATTTATTGATTGGATATTGGTAAGTAAACGATTACTCATATTACCTGCAAGTACACCAATTTCTGCCACAATTTGTGGATTATAATGTTCCAAAAAATCTACCATGATTTCATTATAAATTTTCATAATTTTTCAATCCTCTGTTTAGGTTTCATACCTCTAAAATAATTTTCAATTCTTATTTGTTCAATTCTATTTTTCTTATCATCATTTAAATGGTGTTTATTGTATTGATAAAGTATATCTGATATCCATTGTACTCTATCAATACCTGCCATTTCTAACAGTGAGAGCAGTGAGAGATCCCAACCAATTTTTGCATAGTGACCTGTATCATCTTCGAGATCATGATGCGAAAGATGTTTCCAAAGTTTAAATTTAAAAGTTTTTGGCGAACAAAATTTCCAACTTGCTGATCTCAAATGATTAAACTCAAATGTTGTGTATGGTTCGCAATATTCGCCTTTTTTGCCATTTTCGTATATAAAACTACCATGAGTAGCCAAAATATCATTGCGCTTATAATAGCTTAAAATCACTTTTAGAGCATCTTTGTTAATTAGATAATCATCACCATCAATTAAGATAATAATATCATCTTCTTTTGGATTGATAAGTCTAATAGCATGCACAATATTAAATAGAGCACCTTGCCAAACATTATTAATCTTAAACTTAATTTTTTTTGATTGTAGCTTTGTAGCAAGGTCACTGGCAGCTTTAAAAGGGTCAAGCCATACGATACACTCCCAATCAGTATAAGTCTGCTGATTAACGTATTGTATGCACTTATCTAAATAAGGCTCACATGGTGCTCCACCAACGATTATAATTTTAAAATGCATTTTCTATTTCCTTAATTTTTCTTTTTTTAATATCATCTAAAACTGATTTAACACCAAGACCATCGTTTTTCATTTTTTTTATAATTGCATCTAAAATGTAATTTCTGATACTTATACCTTCCAACTTAGCTTGTTGCTTGATATAATGTGCAAGCTCATTTTCTGCCTCGAACCCAATCATTTTCATATAATATCTCTTTTCTTTAAATAAAGTTTTATTTTAAACAGTGTCCCATTTGGATACTGTTTATCTTGCTATATATAATATAAAAGCCATCACCAAAAAGTTTTAAATTATTTTAAATTTCCAAAAGATGATTTTTTTTCAAAATTTTCAAAAAAAACCTAGACTTTATCTTAGTACTCCTTTATATATTAAATATAATATTATTACTAAGCTTAATATAGAATCTTAAGATTGCTAGGAAATATAAAAATATAAAAATATAAATTAGAAATGCCTTACAGTATGGGAAGTGATCAAGATTTTTATTTCCTAATTTTAATATAATACTAGATTAATAGATCATCTTTTTAATATTATAATTAGTTAGAGCAAAAAAATAAAAAATGTAATTTAATCTTTTTAGAGAAGATAATAAATTTAAAAAATATTTAAACTTTTTATTTTAATCCTTGTTATATTATAAATGTAGCAAGGATTTTTTATTTTAAACAAAGGATAAGAAAGATGAAGTGTTTAATTGGTATAGTAGATGAAGAAATAGTAGATAATAAAATTAATGAAAATTACAATCTTGAAGTATTATGCGAAAATGAATCATTAGTAATTATAAAAAAATTGATTAAATTATATGTTAGTGATTATATGCTAAAAAAATATGAAGCTAATGATTTTGTAAAAAATACTGGAATGATATTTAATTATTACAGAATTGTATTTGAAATTTATGATAATGATGAACTTTTAATAAATGATTCATCATGTTCTGTAGATGCAGTAGATTATTTACAATAAAAAAAGGAGAAAGAAGATGCCATCAGAGATTGAGAAAGTAAGACAAAGAATGATAACTGGTGTGACTACAGATGATTTTAAAAATTTAATATGTAAGATTATTGATGATTATTATGATATTATAAGGGAAATTAAAGGAATAGATGAAGCTATGTCTTTTACATTGGTCATGTATAATGATTTGGTTAAAAATATTAGTAATGAGGTTAAAAAAGTATTAAATAAAAGTGATGATAAAATACAAAATAGGTTAGATAAGATAGGAGAACAAATATGAAAGTATATGATCTTATGTTTATTGGCGAATACAAATTTTTAGATGAATCAAAATTAGTGATAGGTAATAGTGGCGAATCTCATTATAGAATAAATTTTATGAGAGCAATGGGATCAAAAAACACTAAAAATCATTTATTAATTGTTTTAGTAGAAAAAGATTTTGAATTAAAACAAGATGAGGAATTAACAATAGAAAAAATTGGTCGTTCTTATATTGTTAAAAACCCTATTTTTATCAAAAAGTTACTTTATTGTGATATGTTGGTTTTTGATGATTATACAGTTATAGAGGAAAATAAAGATGAGTAGACCAAATGAAAAAATAATTCCTGGTTCACATAAAATAATTTTAACACATCATAGGGCAGCAGGAGATTGTCTAATGTTTAGCTCCATGTTACGTGATCTAAAACTTTTATTTCCACATCTGGAAATTGGATTTAATTGCTCTTTTAATGAGCTTTTAGAGGGTCATCCATATACCAATGTTTTAAATCCTGATGATCCTGATGTATCAGTCATTAGTACTGGTAATAGTTTTATTAATGCCTGTGATAAGGGTCATCATATGTCTTTTGATTTTTTGTGGTATACAATATATAAATTGGCAGGTTATGGCATTATAGATGGTACTTTGACAAGTTTATATAAAAAGTTACAAGATCCAATTTTGGCAAAACAAGGCTTTATGAGTAATAGACCATGTATTAATATTACAAAAAAAGAAAAAGAGATAAAATGGATAGAAGATGCATATAATATTAAAAGATATTGGATAGTAGCTGCAGGTGGTAAACATGACTTCCAAACTAAAATTTGGGGGTGGTCATTATTTCAAGATGTTATAGATTATTTTGATGGTTTTATTAAATTTGTTATTATTGGTAAATCAGGTCATATTTTAAATATGAATCTAAAAAATTGTATTTATCTTACTGATAAAACAAGCTTAAGGGATTTATATCATCTATCGTATCATGCAGATGGTGCAATTTCTGGTATCTCATTTTTAATGCATCTTGCAGGTGGATTAAAAAACTATAAGGGTATTTGGCTACCATGTGTTAATATTAAAGGTGCTAGAGAGCAACCCTCTTATACTTTATATGAGAATCATCAAGTCTTACATACTTATGGATCTTTTGATTGTGCAGGATGCTGGAAGGGTAAGGTTACAGAAGATCAAAAAATAAAAGATGATGATAGAATATGTAAATATCCATCTTATATCGGTGATGATGGAAGAAAAGATGTAGTACCTGATTGTATGGCAAAAATAACAGCATCTGACATAATACGTGCGATACAGATTTATTATCAAGGTGATATCTATCAAGGTGCTATAGATAAGTATAAAAAAATCAAAAAGTTAAGGGATAATTATTTAGAACCAATTAAAGATAGATTGTACAAATTAAAAAATATTAGAAAAAATTTAAAAAATATTTAAACTTTTCTTTTTTTATTGTTATATTATATTAAAAGGAGAAAAAAGGAAAATGTTAAATCGTGTAATTTTAAGGGCAACATTTGTAAGTGATCCTTGGGGTGATAATCTTAATAATCTGTTTATAACAATATCAGTTATTAATGATATGCCTAGTAGTCAGGTTAATGGGGAAAATAGATATGGCAGGGAAAATTTTACTATTTGTATACATCCAAGATTACATCAATATTTTTTAAATAATTGGTTTAAAGGTCAAAAAGTATATTTAGAGGGTATGATAGTAGGTAATAGTGGGGATGCTATGATAGTTATCAATCAAATAGATTTACTTGAAAGAAAAGATAATTATATAAGAAAAAGTAATGAAAATGGGAGGAGGTTTATGTCATGAGTGCAAGGAAAGAGATACCATTTACACAGGATGAGTTGTTCGAAATGTTTAAATTAGACCTTGAAAAAGGGGAGTTATATTGGAAGCCAAGGCCAAGAAAACATTTTAATAGTGATCATAGATTTAAGATTTGGAACAAAATTTGGGCTTATACAGCAGCAGGTACTAAAAGTACCAGAATTGTTCGCATCAATGGCGAACAGTATCCTATAAGTCGTTTGATATATAAAATGGTAACTGGAGTATTAGATATAAATGATGATGTCATACATGTAAATAAAAATTATCAAGATACTAGATGGACGAACTTAAGATGTATTAGTCAAAATCAAAATCGTCATCGTAGTGACTACAAAACAAAAAGTGGATTTAAAGGAGTTTTTTGGAGAAAAGATATAAAAAAATGGCAGGTATCTATCTGTAATGATGGTCAAAAAATCAGTATTGGTAGCTTTACAGATTATCAAGAAGCTGTAAAAAACAGAAAAGAAGCTATAAAAATATATTGGAATGGAGAAGAAAATGTTTGAACAATTTGACATTATAGAATTAATAAAAATGTATAATGATACTAAAGATGATTCTATTAAAGATGAAATTGATAGGAGAGAATATGAAGGCATGTCATATGTGCAAGACCTATAAAGCAGAAGATGAATTTTACAAAAGTACTATCAATAATGATGGGTTAAGTACTTATTGCAAAAAATGTCAAAATGAATCAGTATATAAATGGAGAAAAAAAAATAATCCTATTAAAAAAAAAGTTTTAAAAACAACAGAAGAAAAATCGCATACTGAAAGTGACTATAGAAAAAAAAGATATCAAAAAAATAAGGATAAAATATTAATGGGTCAAAAAGAAAGATATAAAGTAAATAGAGATAATTATTGTGATAGTTTTAAAGAATGGAGAGATAAAAATCCAATTAAACAAAAATTACAAAATCTTGTAAAATATCTAATAAAAAATAAAATCATAGAAGAGCCACATACATGCTCTGTTAATGGTTGTATATATAATAATAGTGAGCATGAGTATTTGTATATTAGTGATGATCCACTTATTATTGTACCTGTATGTAGATCACATAAGATGCAAATCAATGGTGCTATCAAGCGCAATGATAAACAAACTATCTATAATATAGATAAAAATATGATTAAAACTTTTACCGTAACCAAAACTGCTAATGAGTTAATTAATGAGTATAAAGATAAACTTGATAAAAAATCTTTATTAAGAGAGTTTATGGGGATAGGATATCCCGAAAATTTATCAAAAACTGTAATTAATATCGAGATTAAAAGAGCATTGAGATTATGGGCAAATTGGTGTATACAAAATAGCGAGATAAAATTAAAATTTTAAAATAAATTTTTAAATAATATTGATTTTTTTATTAAATATAGTTATATTAATAATATGATAATTAAGTTTTAAAGTTTTAAAAGAATTAAAAAAATGGAAAAAGAATATTATTATTTAGGAGTGGATCTATCAGGTCATGGTAAAGATAAAACAGTATTCATCTTAATTAAAGGTAATAACATTGTTAATATTATTGATTATGATGAAACAAGTATTCCCGATGTGTACGAAAAGACCAAAGAATTAATAAAAGAATATAATATTGATTTTTTTATTAAATATAGTTATATTAATAATGATAATTAAGTTTTAACGTTTTAAAAGGATTAAAAAAATGGAAAAAGAAGTAATTGTATTTGAAACAGATCGTCAACTTGCAGGGATGATTATTGATTATAAAGGCCATAGTCAGGCTACCATAGAGATGACAACTCAACCTAAGTTTAATAAAAAATCACGCCTTACAAAAGAACCGTTTGAAGCTGTATATAAAGGTAATGTGGTATGTACAAGCACACGTTATGTAAGTATTGGTCATTCTTATGCCAAGGCAGTACAAACAAGATTAATTAAGGAAGGTAAGATCACTGCTGATCAGGCTATAGATTATGATGGTGGTAGCTTACCTTGGGGCAAGTGGATAGATGGTTCAAAAATTTTGATTGAACATAAAGACCAAATTTATCTCAGACTTACCTATCTTAATGCAAATGGTTATATGTCGGAAAAAATTTATCATTATGAAGATGGCACAGAAATAGAAGATGAACTAATTGAAAGATTGTCTGAATTCTTGCCACCAGAAAATAATAATAATAAATTTAATCTAGATGAACCTATAATTGTTAATAGCATCAAATTATCTGGTATTACAAGTTTAAGATTTGATGCAAAAATTTTTGTTAGAAAAGGTTTCGAAGGAAATGAAAATGAAAATATTTTAAAAAGGGCAAAAGAAGTATGGGGAGAAAGTTCGATGTCAAAAACAACGGAAGAAAAATTTAATAAAATTAAAAAAAATGGGATTTTATAAATAAAATAATTGATTTTACACACAAAATTTGATATATTAATAATATGATAATTAAGTTTTTAAGTTTTTAAGTTTTTAAGTTTTAAAAGGAGAAAATATGGTTACAGGGGAAAAAATTAAAAAAATGAGGTTATGTAATAATTGTAAAACTTATAAAAAAGAAGATGAATTTTATAAGAATGCTAGCAGAAAAGATGGTTTATCAAGTATATGTTCTATTTGTTCTAAAGAATTTACATATAAGTGGAGGGAAAATAATAAAGAGAAGTTTAAAGAAGCAAGTAAAAAATATACAAAAACATATAAAAATAAAATTAAAGAAGGAGTTTTTATGACTAGAACAGAAACTGGAATTAATAATACAATTAAATTGTGCGAATTTATAATCAAAAATAGAAGATTACCTAATACTTTAGGAAATAATGATGAAGTTGTACTTTATAGATTTAGGCTAAGATCAATAAATAAGATGAAAATGAAAGATTGTAAAACATTATTAAGGGCCGAACTAAAAGTTGCCCAAAAATATAATTTGGGTGGAATCTTTTATAAGAATTTTGATGTGTCAGAATTTTTACCTACAGAAAAACCTGAAGAAAAACCTGAAGAAAAATTAGAAAAACAAATAACATTTAATGATATAGTAGTACCATTTAATGATATAGTATCAGTCGAAGAAGTAACAGAATCTAAAACAGACAAAGAAACTATAGATGCTGTAAATTTTGTTACAGAACCTGTAGTACCTTTACAAGATAGAATAAATCAAAAAGTATCAGAAATTGAATCTAAAATTAAAGATGGTCTTAAGGCTGATATTGATAAAATTAAAAATGATATTGATCAAATTAAATTTACTATTAAATCTTTGACTGAAATTGTTGAAGTATTTAAAAGATGGATGGCATAGCATAATACAGAATTTTCCATTTCTCCTTTGATTGGGTGGCTATAATTATTTTTTAGTTGTAGCCACTTTTTTATTTTAAATTAATATAATAAAAATATTATAACTTTTTGTAATTAATTGTTATATTATAAATATCTGACATAAATACCCATAAGGCTGTATCTATATAAAATTAGGTATGGCCTTTTTTATTTTTTAAAGAAAATGGATTAAAAATGATTAAAAAATAAATTAAAATAGGAAGAAATTAAAGAAAAGAGGTTAAAAATGATTAAAATGAGTGAAAAAGATAAAAAAATATATAGAGATTGTATAATTAATGTGAGAGGTCTTAATAAAGATCATTGTACCTTGTTAAAAGATATGATCGAGGCAAATCTTAATGGTAAAATAATAGACATAAACATAGATATAGATACTGAAATCATAAAAATGGAAGAAAAGGTTTCGAAGGAATATCTACTTAAAACACTTAAATTGATAGAAAATGTGGAATATGAATGTAAGGTTAACTTAGTGGAATTTGTTAATCATAGAATAGTATTATTAAAAACAATCAATAGTTGTCCATCATGTGCTGCAAAATTAAAGAAAAGATTAGAAAATATGGGAATAATGGATTAATAAATCGGAAAAAAGAGGATTAAAATGAAACCATATAAAAATGTTACAAAAAGAATGATAATGGCAGTTAAATATTTTGTTGGAGAAGCAAAGTTTAATAAATCATTATCGATGAAGATGGCAGGCTATGCAGATAAAATGGCTAATGCCCATTGCACTGAGTTTTATAATGATCCATTAGTTAAAAAGTTGGTAGAAGATGAGATGAAGGAATTAGTAGAAACTGCTCATGTATCAGCCGAATTTTTAATCCATTCGATGTTAAAAATAGTTAACTATGGTATTAAACCAAGACATATAAAAAAAACAATCTATAAAAAAGATGGATCGGTAGAAAATATAGAATGGGACGAAGAAGTACAAGATCCAAGAGCAGCTACAGAAGCAGCTAAACTTTTATCACAGTGTTTGCCAGATTTTAAGGAGAGAAAAGAAGTAACGGTGGAAGAAAAAGAGATTTTTGAAATCGGTGGTAAACAGTACGAATTTTAATTATGGCATCAAAAACAAAAATAATTTTTAAAGCACATGACAAACAAGAAGAATATATGCAAGCTGTCTTCAGCGGAAAATATAATACCTTGTTATTTGGTGGTGCTATACGTGGTGGTAAGAGTTATGTAGGTATATTTACTTTAATTTTGCTTTGTAAACTATTTCCTAACTCTAAGTGGGCAATAGTTCGAAAAGATTTACAAGTATTAAAAAAAAATACAATCCCAGTTTTTTGGAAAGTTTGCCCAAGAAAATTTTTAAAATCAAAAAATGAGACTGATCATATATATACTTTTAAAAATGGTTCTCAAATTCTTTTTATTGGGGAAAATTTTGATAAAGATAAAGAATTAAATAGATTTAGAGGATTGGAGGTAAATGGATTTTTATTAGAGGAGGTTAATGAGTTACACGAAGAGACTTATTATAAATGCATAGAGCGTGCAGGAGCAAATTTTATTGATCCAATGCCTGCACCATTAGTTTTGATGACATGTAATCCAAGTCAAAATTGGGTTAAAGAAAAGTTTTATTTACCCTGGTCACAAAATTGTTTGTCAGAAGGTTTATATTATTTACCATCTAAGATTACTGATAATCCATATATACCACAATCATACATGGAGTCTTTGTTAAAGTTACCAGAAGCCTACAGGAGAATTTATATAGATGGATCATGGGATGCAGAAGATGCAGTACATCAATTAATATCGTGGGAATTAATACATAGAGCTAAGGATATAAAAGAAAATGATAAAGAATATTATTATTTAGGAGTGGATGTAGCAGGTCATGGTAAAGATAAGACTGTATTCATCCTAATGAAAGGTAATAACATTGTTAATATTATTGATTATGATGAAACATCTATACCTGATGTATATGAAAAGACCAAAGAATTAATAAAAGAATATAATATTGATTCGGATCATGTAGTAATTGATGGAGTAGGTTTGGGTTCGGGGGTTATTGATCTTTTGGCTAGAGATGGTTATGATATTTGTAATTTTATAGGAGGAGGAGCAGTATTAGAAGATGATACATCTTATCATTATCGCAATTTAAAAGCTCAAGGTTATTGGCATCTTAGATTAGCTATGGAGAATGATAAGATAGGAGGATTACAAGATAGTAGAGTACAATCAGATATCGCGAGTATATGGTACGATATAAATGGAGAAAAGTGTATCGAAATACAAAATAAAAAAGATACAAAATTGAGAATCGGAAGATCCCCAGATTTTGCTGATGCTTTAATGTATGTAAATTGGGCGAGAATACATGATGAGCTTGAGCCTATTCCAGGCGTATTTTTCGTCTAAATTTAAAATAGATATTTATTACTGAAAAATAAATTAATAAGTAATTAGTGATCACATAAATTAGATGGAGGCATCCATGAATAAGGATTTTTATACATTGGCAAGTGTTATTGCCAAATCATCAAATGTATCTCCTGATGTACAAGCATGGCTTGATTCTTTTAAAAATAAAATAAATTTAGATGGTTTAGAAAGTTTTGCAGAAGATCAAAATAATAAACCATACAAATTTAATGTTTGGGTTTTTGCTTGTATAGAGGCTATTAGACGCAATATTTCGTCAATCCCAAAAGTATTATATGATACAAAATCAGAGAGAGTTATTGATAAACATCCCATTTTAGATTTATTTAAAAGACCAAATTCTGATGTATATGGTACTATGTTATGGGATCAAATAATTGTTAGAAAATTATTAGATGGACAATTATTTTTGATACCAGGAAATAAAGAAAAAATAGGGAGAGGTATAATACCTAGAGAATTGTACGTTACTGCAAATAAATGGGTGGAAGCAAAAATAGTAGACGGGAGAATA